>ENA-OPIO01000284-OPIO01000284.1-human-gut-metagenome-genome-assembly--contig:-NODE-284-length-18820-cov-2.851212_pt1 | contig 18820 bp, 18 predicted proteins | sample MGYA00241395_ERZ501636 | MGnify/ENA primary metagenome ERZ501636 (study PRJEB25962, sample SAMEA2042198) | human gut metagenome | biome: human gut; feature: human-associated habitat; material: faeces... | reverse complement strand
CTGTATAGGCTTCAGGACTTACTCCGCCTACTGTAACTACTCTTGATGCACTTATAAGGTAAAAATAACCATAATCAACAATGTAATATAAAACTCCTCCTATAAGTGACCAAATCAAAGTAACATATTTTTTTTGATATATTAAAAGCCCTAATAAAACAATTAAAAAGATTGAATCTAAAATTATATATAGAAGATTAAAGTTTCTAGTTGGTGTTATTCCTTCTAAACTTTGAGCTAAATTAATAAATGTCATTCGTCTAACCGATAAGATAAAGCATCTGGAAAATATTTTGACCAGGCAGATTCATGATGTTTCATTCTTGAATCATAAACGAGACGAGCTTGGTCGTCTTTAAATCCTTTTCTTCTTAAATATTTAAAGGTATAAAATGTTAAATCTTCAAAGCGGCGTTCAAAATCTTGTCCACCACAATAGAAGTAAAACCTTCCATACTCTTCGTTATCAAATTTAGTCTTTTGAAGCTTTTTCTTAAAGAAGTCCTTTTGATAAACTAAAAAAGCTGGTGAGAAACAAAGAGAATAGCTAATTTCTTCTTTATATTTCATACCCATATAAAAAGCCATTAAGCCTCCCATTGATGAACCACCAATTGCCGTATTTAAATAGTCTGATAAAGTAAAGAAAGTTTCATCAATCAAAGGTTTTAAGAAATTCATTATCGAATCAGCTAAATCTTCAGCATAGCCAAGTTCAGTATTCTCATCATAATAGGAAATATGATCGCTATGAGGAGTCATTTCAAGAGTTCTATCTATATCTTTTTTAGCACTATCAATACCAACAACGATACAAGCTTCTTTATGCTGTCTTATTCTTTTTTCAATTGCTTCATCTACATGCCATTCGCCAACATAAGATGTATAGTCATCAAAAAGGTTCTTTCCATCCATCATGTACATTACGGCAAAACGATTATCAGGGTTTTCAAAATCGTAAGTACTAGGAAGATATACTCTTACTAATCTTTTTCTGTCTACATTTGGAACATCAAACTCTAATTCGGCAGTGTATAAAAATCCTTTAGAGATGGTGTTTGGTCTTTTCTTGTATAATTCAAAAGGCCCAATTTTTAATAAAGGTTTCATATTAAATATTATAAATTGTTTAATTAAAGTTTATTAGTAGAATTTGTAACTACTAGTTTAATACAAGATTTACTACTAATTATCTACTTAATATCTACTACTTATGCTATGAATATACTAATTTAGAAGCAATTCTTATCCTAGACACATTTGTTTCCATAATAATCAAGCATTAAAAAAACGCCTAAGCTTTTAGCCTAGACGTTAAGTTATAATTTAGATTTTTAATCTAGTAATCTAATTGGCCTGCTCCTTCAGCACTTTCCTTATCATCTTTTTTCTTCTCTGAAACACCAGCTTCGGTAGTGATAAATAAAGCACTGATTGAACTGGAATTTAAGATAGCACTTCTTGTGACCTTAGTAGGATCAACAATTCCTGCTTCAAACATGTTAACCCATTTTCCAGCTTTAGCATCAAATCCAACACCTACTTGTTGACGTTTTTGTTTTTCAACAATTACATCTCCATTGTATCCAGCGTTTTCTGCAATTTGATATAAAGGAGCACTTAAAGAATCAAGAACAACTCTAATACCTTTTTCAATATCAGGATTCTTATCTTTAATCTTATCTTTTAAAGCTTTTTGAGCATCCATTAAGGCTGCTCCGCCACCAACAACAATACCTTCACTTACCGCTGCTTTAGTTGCATTAAGAGCATCTTCAATTCTTAATTTCTTCTCTTTTAATTCACTTTCTGTGGTTGCACCAACTTTAATTACTGCAACGCCACCTGATAATTTAGCAGCTCTTTCGTGATATTTTTTCTTATCGAATTCACTCTTACTATTTTCAGCTTGAGCATTAAGTTCGCTAATTCTAGCATCCACACCTTCTTTGTTTCCAGCACCATCAATAATTGTTGTGTTATCTTTAGTGATTGTTACTTTCTTAGCTTTACCTAAATCCTCTAAAGTAATATTTTTGAGTTCCATATTAAGATCTTTAGAATAGAATTTAGCACCAGTTAATATAGCAATATCTTCAAGAATATTCTTTTGTGCATCGCCAAATTCAGGAGCTTTAGTTGCAACTACATTGAATGTTCCTCTTAATTTATTAACAATCAATGTTGAAGTAACATCGTTATCGATATCATCAGCAATAATTAAAAGTGGCTTATGTTCATCAACAACACCTTGTAATACAGGTAAGACGTCTTGAATATTATTAAGTTTTTGGTCAGTTACAAGAATATATGCATCTTCAAGTTCAGCTATCATCTTGTCTCTATCAGTGACCATGTATGGTGAAATGTAACCTTTATCATATTGAAGGCCTTTGACTACTTCTAATTCAGTATCAAAACCTTTTGATTCATCAACTGTGATAACTCCATTTCTTCCAACAAGATCCATTGCTTTTGCAATTTCATCACCAATTTCAGCACTAGATGAAGAAATTGTTGCAACGCTTGCGATATCTTTACTTGTTTCAATAAGTTTTGTGTGTTCAAGTAAGTAATCAGCAACTGCTTTTCCAGCTTTTTCAATACCTTCTCTTAAAAAGACTGGATTGCTGCCTTTATTAACATAGTCAATTCCTCTATGGATCATTGCTTGAGCTAAGACTGTTGCGGTTGTTGTACCATCACCAGCAATATCATTTGTTTTATTTGCAACTTCGTAAACGAGTTTTGCTCCCATATTTGCAAAGTTGTCTTCAAGTTCAATCTCTTTAGCAATAGTAACACCATCATTTGTAATTAATGGTGAGCCATAACCTTTGTCTAAAACAACGTTTCTACCTTTTGGTCCAAGTGTAATTTTTACAGTATCAGCAAGAACATCGACTCCTTTTTCCATTCTGGCTCTTGCATCTTTTCCATATCTAACAATTTTTGCCATATTTTTATACCTCTTTTTATTTAATGACAGCGAGAATATCTTCATCCTTAATTAAAAGATATTCATCATCGTTTTCTTTATATGATGTAGTTGAGTATTCCTTGTAAACTACTTTTGCTCCCTTAACTAGTTCACTATTTTTGACCTCTTCACCGACTTCGATAATGTTTGCAACATTAGCGTCGTCTTTCTTAGTTGATGAAAGAATAATTGAACCAACTTTCTTTTCTTCAACTTTTTCTTTTTTTAATACAACATAATTTTTTAATGGTTTTATCATAGGTTTTTTGCCTCCAAGCAATAATTATTGTAAATCAGATTTTAGCAATTGCAAGAGGTGAGTGCTAATTTTCTTAAAATTATTTTGCTCAGAAAAAAGGCAACCTATAAACAAGGTTGCCATTAAATCGTTTTATTTAATCTTTTTAAACTCTAGTTCTTTTAAAATATCATTATCAGACAAGTTCAAATCCTTTAAAAATTTAGAAAAGTAATTATAATCGATTCGATCAAAGTCCCAAGGAGCATGAGCATCCACACCAAAAATTAGCTTGCTTTTATGTTTCACAGCTTTCTTAAAGAATATTTCACTTGGATAATGGAAACAACATCTTTTAATAGCTGCAAACTTGTTATTGGTTTCCCCATTTATATTTATCTCTAAAGGAACTTCATATTTATTTGCTGCATCACATATTTCATCCATCAAGTTCTCAACTTTTGGACTTATATGTTGAAAGCCATTTAACAAAAGATCAGGATGACAGACATAACTGAAATATCCTCTACTTATTCCTTTTATTAAATCTCTTGTATATCTTTCAAACCCTTCTTCATCATCAATTTTTTGTGTATAAAAATGAGGGTTTCCTTCTTTATCATAGATACAATGTTGACCTAGAATTAAATAGTCTAAATGATAGTCGTTTAACAGTTCTTTATAGTATTCATCTCTATCTTCGATATATTCAATTTCTAGACCAATAAAAATATTAATTTTATCTTTATATTTCTCTTTTAATTTATTAATCGAGGAAATATAGTCAGGGAAAGCTTTGTCAAAATCCATTCTCATTGATGGATGATGCACTCCTTTAAAAGGAGCATGATCAGAAAAACCGAGATTTTTATAACCAAGTGAAATTGCTTTTAAAACATAGTCTTCATCAGGGTTATCTAAAGCGTGACCGCATCTAAAAGTATGTGTGTGATAATTCGAAATAAGTTTTTTCATGCCTTGAATTATATATTTTTTATTTAATAAAGTTAATTACAAAATAAACTTACTGATATAAGAAAATCTAAGCAAAATATTAGATTAAGCAAAATTATAAAACGTATAAATATACACTTAAGAATTGTAAAACAATACCTGCAGAAACAAAGAAATGGAAAACAGTATGCCGCCAAACACTATGCTTTTTTCCAATACCATATAAAATAGCACCAACAGAAAAAGATATTCCGCCAATTAATAATAATAAAAATCCGACAAGTCCTAGAGCATTATATAATTCCATAAAATTGAGAATAATCATCCAACCAGCACAAATATAAATTGCCATGGATAATCCACCAAACTTTTTGATATTAACTGAGTTCATAGTAATGCCTAAAGCAATTAACGCCCAAACGATTGCAAAAATTAGATAACCGCTCCATTCAGTTCCGCTAATTCCCCAAAGAGGAAGATTCCTCATAGTAATTAAGCAATATGGTGTATATGTTCCAGCTACTAAGAAGAAAACAAAGTCATGATCTAAAACTCTTAAGACTCTTTTCCCATTATTTTTTGCAAGAGCATGATATATACAAGAAATAGTCATGCAAACAATAATTGCAAAACCATAAATTGCACAGCTTACATAAGCAAAAGGATCGCCCACTTCTATATGAAGTCCATTTGGTGTATAAACTCCACCAATTTTACACATCATTAAAATAAAGGCGATAATCCCAAATATGCCAGTTAATCCATGACTTATCGAATTCCAAAGTTCATGTGAAAGTCTATAGTTAGGTAATTCAATATCTCTAACAGCCATGGAATTATTATATGCAAAAAATTAAAAAATTAAAGCGATTTAATGAAAAGCCTTGGTATTCTTCGTTATTTTTTTTAAATACCTAAAACGCCCTTAGTATAATCGTCACTATAACCAACTACGCAAGAACCTGTAATGGCATAATTAGCAAAACTTTCTCCAGATACATCCCCTTCAACTTCTTCATAAACACTATAAAATAATTTGGCTTGATCGGCATTGCCAAATTCACTAATTTCAGCAGCATGGACTCCGTTTTCATCCGTCTTAACTGCGCTATGCATTGATACTAAGTCGACACCATTTTTTACATCATCAATTTTTTTAAGAGCTAATAAAGATAAATTTAATAATGCTTCTAGTGTCTCTAGTTCGTTATTATCATTAGTTACTGATTGAACTTGAAAATCATCATTTTTTAATGATTCGACCATACTTGCAGCACTTTTTCCTCCGCATGAAGAAAGTGAGAGCATAAAGACAGCACTCATCAATACAGGTTTAATAATTCTTTTCATATTGTGTCCCCCGAATGTAAAAATTCTTAATTTCATTATAACTGACACACTAAATATTTGCCATATATGGCTTATAAAAGAACAATAAAAAGGGATTTTAGCTATTATTCAAATTTTATTCTCTATTGCTTGAGTCATCTTATTCGCTACAAAAATATTTTCTCTCTCTTTTAAAAAGCAAGATATTTATCGTGTTTTTATGAAACAAACTGTAAAAGCTTATAAATATAATATAAAAAGGAACAAATATTTAGATAATAAATCTAGAAGATTAAAGGCAAAGAAAAAAGCCACGATTAGGATGTGCGAGTTCCTATTTAACGGTGTGGCTTCTCTTTATATAGAAGGATAAATCTATAAAAGCTTAGTTTAATTAGTTGAGGAAATTTCTGAAATCTGGGAAGAAATATCCTTTGTCCTCTTCTTCCTCATATTCCTCTTCGTAATCGTCACTGTTTTCGTAATCTTTTAATTCATTAAGTAATTCTTTTTCTTCGTTCTTCATATCGTTTGTTCCTCCTTGAACACCTATATAATAAAATGCCTTTTAAAATAGTAAAGTGATAAAAAACACGATAACAATCGAATGAAAACGCTTTCATAAATTTCAGAAAATAAAAAAATGCGATTAAATTCGCATTATTTAAAAAGTAAAATTTATTTTATGAAAGTGGTTACATTTTATGCATTCTTTTTACTCTTAAACAACTTGTAAAAGAACGAAATGATCTTATCTTTATTTTTAATTACTAATGCTCTTAATTTCATTAATCCAATCAAAAGTAAAGGCCCTATTACTAAATAAGACAACACCATTATCCACTCATAATAATGGAAGCTCTTAAATAAAGATAAATCGAAGAAATCTTTAATTATTAAATGGAATTGTTCCGCTAAATTATTGGCTTGTTTTAGATAACCAGGGTTAAAGAAAACATCAGGGAAAGCTAACGATAACAAGACTGAAAGACCTATGCCGACACAAGAAACCATAATTGTGTATTTTTTAAATGGATAACAAATATAAAGCAATACACACAAGCCACTTATTGTTACATTCACTACGATAAGCGAAGCCCAATGTTCAATTCCTTGTGGAACTATGGCGTTAATAATTACTGGTAAAAGACCAGAAATAGTTAATAAAGAGCCAAATATTACTGATTTAGAGATAACATTTGTTACAAAATCGCCCTTAATAGGCTCTGGCGAAGTTTGTTGAATTGAAAGTAAGAAGCCACACAAAGCAATTGAAATAAATTCGTAAATATAAATTGATTCAATTTCAATTGGTAATCCAGTTGACATAAACACGCTCAAAAAAGAGAAAATACCAATAAAGAAAGATTTTGTTAAGAAAAGCAATACTGAACGCATAATGTTAGACACTACTCTTCTTCCCTCTTTAAAAACAAGTGGCAAATGAGAAAAATCATTATCTAATAAAATAACGTCACTAACTGCTTTTGCACTGTCAGCCCCATTATTCATCGCAATTGAACAATTAGCTTGTCTTAAACTTGTAGTATCATTGACACCATCCCCAATATACCCGACTTTATGTCCGCTTTCTTGAAGACATTTAATTATTTCTTGCTTTTGATCAGGAGTTGTTCTTCCAAAAATTGTATATTTCTCAGCTATATCTTTAATTTCAGATAACTCAACATTTTCCATTGATATGTATTTATCATAATTTAATACGCCTGCTAACTTAGCTACTTCTTTAACGGTTAGTGCATTATCACCACTTATAATCTTTATATCAATATTTAGTTCATTAAAATAATTTAAGGTATCTTTAATACCTTTTCTCAGTTCATCTTCTAAAAGAATAATTCCTAAGTCTTTTTCTAAAGAGGCTAGACCTAAAACTCGGTAGCCTTCTTTCTGATATTGTCTTGCTAAAACTTTACTTTTCTCATCTTTTAAAACATATTCAGGCGCACCTAAACGGTAAGTTTCATTATTGTCAAAAGTTACTTCACTGTATTTTGTTTCAGAAGAAAAAAGCATAAACTTTTTAACTTTTAGAACTTCTTTGTTCCCAAATTTATTAATTACAGCTTTACCAGTTTCGTTTGTATCTTTCATTGCACTCATATATGACGATAAAATCAAATTTTCATCAAAATCATTGATTTTTAGAAGGTTTTTAAATAAAAAGTGCTGAGTAGTTAATGTTCCTGTTTTATCTAAACATAAAGTATCAACTCGACTTAAATTCTCAATTGCATATAATTCTTGAACCATTGTTTGATGTCTATAAAGCTTAACAATTGAAGTTGATAAAGTAATTGTTGAAAGTAAAATCATCCCAATTGGAATCATTCCAACTAAACTTGCAGCACATTTTGTAAGAACACTTGGTGTAAATACCCAATGATCTCCTCCAGTTAAGCTTTCGCCTACATAAAACATTTTAAGTCCAACAGTTAAAACAACTGGAGCAAGACATATAATTAAAATCTTAATGATTTTATGTATATTTGTTAAAAGTTCAGATTTCTTTTTACTGATCCCAGATATCTTACTTTCAAGCTTAGCAATATATGTATCTTTACCAACTTTAATGGCAGTTAAATAAGCAAATCCATTTATTACATAACTTCCAGATAAAACCATGTCTCCAACTCTTTTAATAATTGGTTTGCTTTCACCAGTTAAATTACTTTCGTTAACTAGAAGTTCTCCTTCTTCAACTTTTAAATCGCATGGCACTTCATTTCCAGCTTTTAAAATTAAAGTATCGCCTAAAACTATATCTTCTAATTTAATATTTATTTCTTTTTTATCCCTTATTCCTAAACATGTTGGGCTAGTAATTAGCTTCATCTTTTCTAAAGTGTGTTTAGATGCTTCTTGAGAAACAATACTACACATTGCATTAAAGAAAATCACAAATAAAAATCCATATTTAGTTATTGGAACATACTTAATGCCGTTAGGATAAAAGATTTGAAAAAGAAGAAAAGTTAAAGCTAATAAATATAAAACAACGTTAAAAAAAGTAAAGAAACTCTCAAAAATAATCCTAAGATGAGATTTTCCTTTAACTTTTTTTCTAAAATTTGTTTTTCCTTCTTTTGTTAACTCATTTACTTGCTCTTGAGTTAATCCGTTCTTATATAAATTCATTAGATATCTAATTCAGCGATAATCAATGAATCAATGTGTTCTTTCTTACTTATTTCAAGTTTAAGTTTATCGCTATTAAAATAAACTCGCTTACTCACGGTTTCTTTGCCATGATTTATAAATATTTCACAACTAGTGTTATCTAGCATAATTAATAAAGTAACTTCATCTTTATAATCAAATATACTTGAATCAATCAAATCATTACTTCTTAAATGAATTTTATCTTGATAATAAAGTAGCTCTAATTTCTTTTCGCCTAATTCATTTTCAAAATCAATTTTAAATTCATCAAAAGCAACTAACTTTATTAAACTAGTAGTTTTAATGAAGCCACCATAATATTTATTTTGCGATTCAACGTGTTTTTGAATTTCTTTTAATGGCTTTTGAACTATGGATCCATTTTCAATTTCTAGAAGACGAGGATAAGTAAAAATCCCACAGCTTTCAAGATTATTATCTTGTTCAATTGGCTTATAATCCCATGAATTAAACCAAGATATTAAGGCAAGTTTGTTGTCTTGAGTTGCAAAAAGCTGAGGAGCATAGAAGTCTCTTGACGCATCTAAGACTCCACATTTTAAAATTGCATAATAAGCATTCTCTAAATCCATATCCATAATCAAGTAACCAGTTGAGTGGATATCTTTGCCTGATTTATCTTTTTTTATTTTTGAAAAAACTAAAACATATGAATTATCGATTTTACCAATTGCTGGACATTCAACCATTTCTCCAAAAACTTCTAAAGGTCCAATTTCAAAATAGTATTTAAAATTAGATAAAGTTTTACTTCTTAAAACAAAAATTTTACCTAAATTATCTTCTTTATCACGACTTGCAACAAATAAATAAAAAGTATCTTTTTCTTTATAAATATATGGATCTCTAAAATTTTCAGAATCGAATAAAGGTAAAGAATGTTCATCAACTAACTCTTTAAAGTCGGTATCAAAAGTTATCCCATCAAGAGAAAACCCTGCAGAAATTGATTCTTTTCTATAATTATTACGTTCTACATGTTTTGTAAAAATTAAATGTAATCCATCTTCTAAAGCTGTAATAGAACCACTAAAAATTCCATCAACTTCTTTTGTTGGAGCCAGTGCTATATTAAAAGAATCATATTTTAATAAATCTTTACTTTTAGCCACACCTATTGAGATATTATTCCAATAATTCTCATTAGGGTTGTATTGATAAAAAATATGATAATTTCCTTTATAAAAAATAACACCATTAGGATCGTTAATCCAACCTTTTGGTGCACAAAAATGATAAGAAGCAAGCTTCTCGTTTTTTTGATTTAGGGTAAAATTTTTAACTTTTGTTTCTTCCATGACAACATTTTATCATGTAAGGGTAATTTTGCTCGACAAAATTAACTAAATAGCATCAAATAATGTTCCTAAATCACTTTCCTTGAATTCAAAAAATTTGCCATCATCGGTAGATATGCTATAAGTTCTAGCGAAACGATCTAATTTATAAATAAATCCTTCGCCTCCTTTATACTCACCACGTTGATAAACCATAACTTTTTGATTTACCTTGAGTTTCAAAATAATGATGCTCCTTAAATAATAAATAGTTTAACGACACCCTCATTATAGCATTTTATTTTAATTTACAAGCATTAAAAAATACCTTAATTATCGTGTTTTTTACAATTCAAAAATAAGACTTAATTAACGACTTTATCTTATTGTCCATTTTAAGAAATTCCAATTCAGGATATCTTGAAGCGACTAGTTTTAAATGGATTACATTATTATATTTATAATAATGGGCATCATAGTCTTTCGATAAATCTATATAACTTACATCAATTCTATTGGTTTCATTATAGTATTTTAGAAGTTTTCTTTCTCTTTTATCTAAATCAGTAATCTTTACTTCTTTAATCCCTTTTTCATCAATTAAATAAACATAATAAGAATCTTGAAGTTTGTAAGCGATAGAGATGATTTGTGACATATCTAAATTTGGATTATCTCTTGCTACTTTCTTTAAAGCATCAAGCATTGAATAATTCTCATGTTGAATTAAATCTGAATAATCCTTTGCAACTTCAGCTTTGTTTTTTGGAACTTTATGAGTTTTTTTGTATTCTTCAATAAAATTAGAATCAACAAACGATTTTAAAATCGGGACTTTTATATACATATTTAAAAAATTAATGAATTTTTTAAATGCCTGATACGCTTCTTCATCTTTTAAATCATAATAACGATGTTTTTTATTTTTTAATCTGACATCAATATAATTCTCTAAGCCAACATTTCTCTTTAAAACTTTTCCGCTAAGTTTTAAAACTTTGTTGAAAAAATATGTTAAATAAGAAACATTAACAGGCAAGGTGAAAGAAAGATCGTTTATTTTAAAATACGAATTCAACTCATCAACGGTTACATCAACTTCATAGTTATAAGTTGAAACTTTATCGACGGCTATAATTATTTTCCCAACATTACTATAAATTGAACATTTTTCAATATAATTTGTTTTATAGCTAGTGTCTTTATCAAGCATCTCTTCTTTTGCCTTAAGTTTGAACAAAGTTTTGGCTTGAGATGCTCTAGCAATATCTCCAATAAAATCATTATAAAAAATCGGATAATGTGAGTAGCCATTTAAATCAAAATTATCACTAGGGTTTAAAAAATAGCCTTCAATGCGATAATCAATTTGATCTTTAATTGGAAAAGGATAGGCATTATCAATTGTTAAATTTTCAAAAATATATTTATTAAAGATAGTTTCAACGTCTTCTCTTTTAAGAGGATAATCTTTTTTATCACCTTTTATGTGTAATATATAGTTATTAGCCTCATCACTTGTAATCTCAAATGCTTTTGTCTTATCAACACTACCGAGTTCATTATACTTAAATGATTTTAATATTTTGGACATTTTTTGTACCTCAACTGGTTATATTTTAGTACATAAAAGCTAAACTTTAAAATAAATAAGAAAAAATCCACCATAAAAGGTGGATTAATAAACAGGTTTTAATAATTTTATTTAGCAATGTATTTTCTTAAGCATGCAAATGTTTCATCACTTAAATCGTGTTCAATCTTGCATGCATCATCAGCTGCTACTTCAGGATTTACACCAATAGAAACAAAGAAATCTCTTAAAGTACAGTGTTTTTCATAAGTTTTTTGAGCGATTTTTAACCCTTCTTCAGTGAGATTTAAATAACCAGTATCACGTTCAACTACAACTAAGCCTTTTTCTTCAAGTTTTTTCATTGCAATTGAGATCGATGGCTTACTAAAACTCATATCTGTAGCTAAATCAATTGAACGAACATTACCTATTCTTTCTTTTAAAATTAATATTCTTTCTAAGTAGTCTTCTAAAGATTGATTGTTTCTCATATACTTTCCTCGCGCATCGAATATATTCCTTATTATAATACTTAAAATTTCTTTATCAAAACACTTGCTTAGATATTAAAGTTAGTTTAAACTAACATTAGTAATTTAATTAAACCTTATCCTTAATTCTCCTTATCTAGTTAAATTACACTGCTAGTAATAGCTTCTAAAAAAGAGGTAGACCAAATCAACCCCGTGTATCTCTTTTTTAGTTTTTAATAATGGAAATAAGTTTTGATAAGAGAGTTATCGTTTGAAGCAAAAAAATTAGGTACAAAACATGCACCTATCCAGCATCAAATTAATTAGATAATTTGTTTAAAAATATCTATTTGCTAATACATCTTTTATTATCGATTCATAATTTTTAACACGCTCTTTTGTCATAAAATAAGCCGTTTTTGCAGTGATATTTTTGTTTTTAGCAATGTTTTTAATATCGATAGTTTCTTCAGAGAATGCCAAAACCAAATAGTCATCTTTAAAAACTAATATGAAGCCATTTTTTAGTTTAGCGTCTATTTTATTAACAGTTTCAATCATCAAAGGTTTAACGAATCTAAACCCAGCATTTTTATCACTAGCATAAAAATTATACTTTTCATTCGCTCTAATATCTTCAGTTTCAAATTTATTTTCATTTTTAAAAATTGAAGAGAAAGGCGTTAAAAACTTTTTACTTCTAATTTCAATAACGTCATTTGCACTTTGTCTAAAATTAGTAAAAAGCATTATTGTTCCTTTAAATTTACTATTTATAATGCTCTTGTCTTTAATGCTTTTTGCTCCAGTATATAAGCCTAAAAATGCTGTGCCTAAAACTCCGAGTTCAGGAGCTGCCATAATAAAACCCATTAACTCTGTTAAGTTTGAAGAACTTGTAACTTCAACTATTGATATATTTCTATCTTTGGCTGTCACTAAAATCTTTTCACCACTATTCAAAACATCAAAAGGACATATATCTAATTCTCTTAATAGGTTTGTACTAACCTTACTTAAAGGATCGTAAATCACTTTCCCATCAAAAGAAGAAACAATAGCCTGGTTAATTAAGTCTTGTTTGATTTCTTGATCTTTTTTCTTATCAATTTGTACAAAAAATAAGCATAAAAACCCTGAAACAAATATCATGCCACCAAAAGTAATCAAAACTACCATCTCTGTTTGGCCATTTAGCACTAAAAAAGTAATACCTAAAACAAGCATGGTTAATCCGGTAAGACTTATTCCAATAGTTAAACAAATAAAAAGTTTGGCCTTATTAGTCAATCTATACTTATCTGGTAACTTTTCAATCTCTTTTTCGGTATAAATTTTACTCTTCTTCATACTTTTTAATTAAATCGTCAATAACTTTGTTAATAGCAAAATATATATCAGAATATTTGCTAAACTTTTCATAAATTTTCTCATCGTCTCTTTTAAGTAAATCACTAGGTGTGACATAAACATCTTTTACAAGTAAAAAAGCATTACTTTCTTTGATAAGTAAAACAATCTTTAAATTCTTTTCTTTAAGTTTTAATAAATCTCTCTTTAAGCTATCACTAATCAGTTCATAAAAACGTTCATTTTTTAAATAGACATCAAATTTTGATGTAAAATCATCTTTCTTATCAACTATATTATCTTTTAAGTAAATCATTGAGTGAGAAACATCACTTGATTTGTCTCTTATATCAATAGGGTTAGATAAGTTTAAATTTACATTTTCAATAACAACGGCTAAACCTTTAAAGTCTAAATCTAAATCAAGTTTTTTCTCACCTAACACCGCTTGATTAGATACTGTGAACATTTCATTTATAAAAGCTTTGTTTGTCTCTAAACTAGCGCCTCTTTGAACATTAATTAACTTAATATCACTGTTTCCAAGATGATACTTGTAGTTATCAGGTCGCACTGTTTCTACGCTAACATTTATGACTTCATTTTCGGTTAAAAAATTCTTCATGATTTTATCATGAGTCAACTTTTCATATTTATTTTCACCAAAATTATCAGCTAACAATCTATAAAGCATTTTTTCATAAACTTTTTTGTTTAGATAACGTCCTTTAAATGCAATTATGAAAAGTATGATCCCTACTACAAATAGCGGAGCACCAATATAAAGAAGAACAGGAATTTCATCAATTTTAATTAAACCAATTAAAGATAAAACAAAACCAGCAAAGCTTCCCATAAATCCAAACATTAAAAATAAAACGCTAAATTTAAAAATTAAGCGAGGTTTTGCAAGCTTTTTCTCTTCTTCAAGCGTAAATGGTACTGTTTTGTCTTTATTCATCTAAAGACATTTTATCATATTTTTAAAATTTCTATTGATAATTAATTTATCTAAATAACTAATGTAATGGCTTCAACAAGAAACTTAATTGAGAGGCCTATAAAAATTAACCCACTTATAAATGGGGCGAATTTTTCAACATATGTTCCAATCTTTTTACCAAAAATAATAGTAATAAAAGATAATAAGAAAGTCACAACTCCAATAGTTGTAAAAACCATCATCGCATCAAATATTTTAGGTACTGAACCAATTAAAGAAAAGCCAACCGATAAAGCATCAATTGAGGTTGCAATTGTTTGCATAAAAATTTCAAGAGGTTTTACCTTTGCTTCCGTGTCACAAACTTCGCCTTCTTTTACTTGTTTCTTTCTTTCACGATATTCTTTATACCCATCAATTATTGATTTTAGACCTAAAATTAGCATAACCGCAAAAGCAATCCAAGGTATATAAACCTCAATATAGTCATATACTGCGTATCCAACAAAATACCCAATAACAGGCATCAAAAATTGGGCAAAACCAAAACAAAGTGCGATTATAACGCACTTTGAGATCTTAATTTTATGTTCTTTGATTCCATCACTAGCTCCTGCACACATTGCGTCAGCAGCCATAGTAATTGATAAAACCAAACTTTCTAAAAAACTCATACAATTGATTTTATATAAATTGTATGGTTAGTTATAACTAAAATTAATAGGCTTTTGCAAAATAGACGACGTATTTTGCTTTTTTACCACAAACAGGGCAAACTTCGTCAAATGCAACTTGATCAAAAGGCATACAACGAGCGGTTGCATTAGTATCTTCTTTAATCTTATTTTCGCAATCTTGGTTACCACACCACATCATTTTAGCGTAGCCGCCTTTTGCAACTACTTCTTTAAGTTCATCATAAGTATGAACTTCTTTAATATTCTCTAAAAGATTGTGTAACGCTGCATTATACATTTCACTATGAACTTTATTAAATAATCCTTGAACTGTTTCAATAATGTTGTCCAAAGAATATCTTGTTTTTGTTCCATCATTTCTTTTATGAATCATGCATGAATTTTGTTCAAGATCTTTAGGACCAATTTCAAGTCTTAATGGGACGCCTTTCATTTCGTATTCAGCAAATTTCCATCCTGGTGTCTTATCACTTGCATCGAGTTTAACTCTTATGCCAGCATTTTCTAAAATTTCTTTAACTTCTTTACATTTAGCAATAACTCCTGGTTCATTCATCTTAATTGGAACTATTACAACTTGAATTGGGGCAACAAATGGAGGCAAAACAAGTCCATTATCATCTCCATGAACCATAATCAAAGCGCCAATTAAACGAGTTGAAACTCCCCAACTTGTTTGAAATGGAGTCTTTATCTTTCCATCTTTATCTAAATATTGAATTCCAAAAGCTTTAGCAAAACCATCGCCAAAATAATGACTTGTCCCGCTTTGTAAAGCTTTACCATCATGCATTAAGGCCTCAATTGAATAAGTCTCTAACGCACCTGCAAATTTTTCTTTTTCTGTTTTACGTCCTTTAACAAAAGGTATAGCTAACAAATCACGACCAAGTTTATCATAAATTTCAAGCATTCTAAGTGTTTCTTGTCTAGCTTCGTGTTCACTAGCATGCATTGTATGACCTTCTTGCCATAAAAATTCAGCACCTCTTAAAAATGGTCTAGTAGTTTTTTCCCATCTAACAACAGAACACCATTGATTATAAAGCTTTGGTAAATCTCTATAACTCTTAATAATGTGTGAATAATGTTCGCAAAAAACACATTCGCTTGTTGGTCTTATAATTAAAGGATCTTGAAGCTCTTGCCCTCCACCAATTGTAGCAACTAAAGTTTCAGGGGCAAATCCAGCGATATGGTCCTTTTCTTTTTGAAATAATGATTGAGAAATAACAAGAGGCATATAAATGTTTTCATGCCCAGTTTTCTTAAATTCCCCATCTAAATATTTTTGTATTTGTTCCCAAATTGCGTAACCATAAGGACGATAAATAATAAATCCTTTAACGTTACTATAATCCATTAATTCTGCTTTTTTACAGACATCTGTATACCATTGAGCAAAATCTTCATCTCTACTTGTAATCGATTTATTTTTAATATCCATAAAATAAGTTGTCTCCTACTTCTTGTACATATTCGCTAACTTTTTACTTACTTTTTTCTTAATCGGTATGAGGACACTGCTTGGTTCATTTAGTACGCTAGTTGCAAATGTATATACACCTTTTTTGACTAATAACTCAATTTCTTGCCAGCTATGTGCACAATAACTAATAATTGGCTGATTAAATTTAGCCATTTTGTTATATAAAGCATATGTGTCTTGAACCGATTTACTTTCGATTTTAAAGTTGCTCGGTAAGTGAGAATTAATTAAGAAACCATCAAAAATGGTATAAGTTTTTTCTCTTAATATATAATCTCCTAAATTAACATTGAGATAAATTTCATATCCTCTATCTTTTAAGATATTAATTTGATTCAAGAAGGTTTCTTTTATCGAATCACTTTCTTTATCGTTATCTATCGAAATTAAATCATTGTTATTAAGAATCAAAATTAAGTTTAAATTGTCTACACCACTCATGTGAGGGAAGTTTCTAACCATAAATTCAAGTTCATTGAATGAAATAAAATATGCTAGTTTTGTGGTGATATTTTCTTTTTCATCATTAAATACAGGTATAACATCTCTAACAATAAGCGAATATAATTCTTTCGATAAATTATATTTAACAGCCGAAGCTTTTACTTCGTTAATATCTTTAAAAATACTTAATCGTGGTTCAATAAGTGCAATATATCCAGGGTTCATAACACGAACATTGGCTATACGATATATAGGTAAGAAATTAACATTTAATAAATTTAGACGAATAATTTTTTGAACTTCAGTTTTATAAGAATCTTCAATATTAGCATTACTACCAAACTCATCTTTATAAACAAGATATTTTCTTTCGCCTTCTTTTGCTAAATGGTTAAGTCGATTCAAAATATCAACACTTTTTAAGAAATCTTTATCAAGTTTATTAATTTGACCAGCACTAATTACATAATCGTAATAAGCAGTTAAACCTTTGACTTCTAGTAAATAATCTATTCTTTTAAGTTTCTTTTTTGTATCGTTAGTAATACGACCAATAGTGCTAATATTTTTAGTTGAAATGCCTATATCACTATTTCTACAACTAATAATGACTAGTTCTAAAGCTTCATTATCACTAAATACATAATAATTTTGTTGCCCTTTTCCATTTATATTACGGTGTTTACGATAAACAGCGTTTAAAAATTGATAACGGATTTCATATTCATTATGGGATGAAGGAATGTTGTTTTTCTTATAAAACTTAATGAAATACATTGCCCCATATTTAAATTTGTTTTGCATATAAAGATGATTGATATCTTTTATTGAATATAAATCATGGACAGAGTTTCCCACTTCATTATTATTTGTAATAGGTAAGTTATATAAGAAATGTGCATTAAAATATAAAACTTTTTTAGCCTTGTTTATTTTAGTGCAACAAAGCATAAGTTTAAATGTATGGCGGATAATGTCTTTCCTTTTTAAATCACATCTTGAATAATCAAAAAGGTGGACAGTATCTTCACTATCAGCAAGAATTTGCCCACTCAAAAGGTTTTTGACCCATTTATCAAAATTTGAAGAATCGTCTTTGAAAAAGCGTTTTATAAACTCCTCATAAGGGATATTATCCAAGTTTTCTAGTTTTTTAAAATTTATGATTTTTACACTCTTGTTTTGATAGTCAACTACAAGTGCATTTTCTGCGTTTAGTTCGTGTTTTACTTTCATTTCAAAGTTTTTACTTTTTAAGAAAGTCATTACATATAAAGCGACAGCAATAAAAATAAAGAAAACAATAATAGACCAAAAAATAATAGCAAATAAGTTGCCATCGCTGATTGGACTCAAAACATTCACAAAACAAGACGCTTTCATATACTTTAGTATTATATACTAAAGTAAATCAACTAAGTAGTTTAAAGATTTAAAAGTTTTATAAAAGTCAATAAAATTTTATAAAACCATGCAAATACTCATTATTTTTATTAAAAAGTAATTTTTTAGTATCAAATTAGTATATTTTTGCTATGTTTTACCATAACTATAAACTGTCTCTTTCTCATTTTTTGCTTAAGAATTACTCTATGTTTATACATTATCATTGCTTTCGACACTTACCAGATAAAGGCATTATTTAATAGAAATGAATCAATCTTAAATGTATAATTTAAAGGCGACGGAGAAATACCCAAGCGGCTGAAGGGATCAGTTTCGAAAACTGAAAGTAGGTTAACGCCTAGCGCGAGTTCGAATCTCGCTTTCTCCGCCATTGATTACAACTTTGTTTATATATATCGCGGGGTAGAGCAGCCTGGTAGCTCGTCGGGCTCATAACCCGGAGGTCGTAAGTTCGAATC
>ENA-OPIO01000283-OPIO01000283.1-human-gut-metagenome-genome-assembly--contig:-NODE-283-length-18840-cov-3.622518_pt1 | contig 18840 bp, 17 predicted proteins | sample MGYA00241395_ERZ501636 | MGnify/ENA primary metagenome ERZ501636 (study PRJEB25962, sample SAMEA2042198) | human gut metagenome | biome: human gut; feature: human-associated habitat; material: faeces... | reverse complement strand
GACATGCAGGACCGAGTGGAGAACGCGATGCGGGAAGGAAGAGAAAAAGGAATGCAGGAAGGAAGGGAAGAAGGCAAGAAAGAAGGCAAATTGGAGGATGCACAAAACTTTAAGCGCTTAGGTGTCCCTGCAGATATCATAGCAAAAGCTACCGGACTTAGTGCGGAAGAAATAGCAAAGCTTTAAGAAAAATGGCCTCTACGGCACAAAATCTTATGCCTCTTAGGCGGAAGTGGCCGGCATGTAGATACGCAAATCTGACACTGTCTACTTCTCCACCGTTCTCGTTTCCGATGAGAAGTTCATACCTGTCAGGTATAGCTGGTGTTGGTCTGTCTGATGCGGACTGCACGGTATTATTATTAGCTGTATTATCTATACTCCAAATTGAGTGCTTACGAAACTTTGGCTATTTTTTTCTGCTAATATATCCCTTACAATTATCTTTTGCAGCATGAAAACAGCATTCAGTAAATGTATTGGGAAGATTATTCCTTATATGATTTTCATTCTCCTTGTTCCATTTTCTGTTCTCTATGGGATAGGGAGGATGATAGGGCAGATTATCCGAAAAACCGTTCGGCGATAAAACGGACAGGAAATTGGAAAGCTGCTTGCAGATACCGTTTCCGCGTATGCTTCTCTTTATACATCCGATATGCAAAACGAAGGTTCAACCTGTCTGCCCATGCCGGATAATAATCTATCTCATTCTTTGCCGTCTGATGGATGAAGCCGCCACAAGTGAAACCGATACCCCGATAACCAGCGTCTTTCACTTTCAGCAGAAAACGTTCCTGCATCAGTGCACCCATCCCTACAATCAGGAAATCCGGATTCACGCCGACAATATGCCGCGCTTCCTCCTCTTGTTCTTTCTCCGAAGCGAAATAGCCATTCCGATAACCGGCAACCATCAATTCAGGGTAACGTTCTTTGAAAATCCCAACCGCCTTCTCCACCTGCTCCTGTCGTGAAGCGACTATATAAACAGACTTATTAGTTGTCTCTGCGTATGATAGCAACTCAGGTGCAAGCGATGTCATGTCAAAACTCCTCCTGGTTACATCCTTTCCATACACCAACTTGATGGCGGCTACAAGGATTGAACCGTCGGCGAATATGCCGTCAAAGCGGGCAAACAGTTCTTTGTTGTCTAATGCTGTAAGATAAGAAACAGGATTTAGGAAAGTATAAACCCTGCCCTTTTGTGCAAAGACATCCTTTATTGAAAAAGTTTCTGTTAAAAGAACTTTCTGTACGAGTGGAGAGAGCATGAGTTTAAGATAATTGAAAAGATAAATATTGAATGGACTTTTCCCGTTCCGCCTCAATCAAGCTATTCACTGGCATATAATCTATAGGGGTTTCCAGAATCGTCTGCATCCGCGAAACATCATTCGCTATTCTGCTTTCCAGACCGAACTGTTTCAACAGATAACTCAGTTTCTGATTGTTCATATTCCGGACAATCGTACAGAAAGGCTTGTTATACTTGATGGAAAATACACTGCCATGAAATGTATCGGTGACAATACACGCTGCATCCCTGAAATAAGCCAGAACTTCAAAAGGTGTAGGCACAACCACTTCGTCGCACCATGGAAAATAATGACCGATAGAAACCAATCTCAGTGCTTGTTGCCGTGCATAGGTTCGGATAGCATCTATCTCGTTTTCATCTGTAATGCGTCCCGGATAGGTATAAACTATCATGTAATCGTTCTTCTTTACTTCCGAGGGCATATACCGGGTATAATCGTATATCAATACCGGGTCTACATGCCGAAAAGGAGCTTTGTCGGTCAATGCCTTTACTACAATGGCACTATTTTCATCCCGAACAGAAATACAAACTAATTTTTTCAACAATTCACCCACTTCATCTTTAATGCCCATTGCCTGCAGCTTATCCAACGTGGTTGCACCGAATGAGGCAGCGTATGTTATCACCTTGTCCGCATTCAGTCCCTTTCCGAAAAGTTGGGGTGAGAACCCGAACCAAGTCTGCTGGGCACAGTTGAACACTTCATCACTGCCTATCACTACCACATCATAATGCGCATGGTTCTCACCCGGTTTTACTCCAAGGTATGGAAGAAACTCTTTTGAAAAACGTGTCTGGAACTTATAAATGGTTTCGAACCGTTTCATGAAATCCCATCCCCACAAACGTTGAAACAGAAGTCTTACTTTGTGAAAATGACTGATTTTGTAACCGGGCAATTGCCTTCCTGGAATGATATTGATAAAATCACAGGTATGTCCCAATGATTCAATGGTATTTTTCAATGAGAAGGCTTGCAGGAAAGAACCGTAGTTTTTCACTTCCTGCATGGATAAAATGGCAATTTTCATAACGACTTATATTTGTTATAGACCGACTTCACTACATCAAACACGTGCCATTTGGAAGCCAGTTCTTTTACTTTTCCCTTCAAACTATTATCAATTAAATCAAATTCTACAGCAATTTCATCCAACGGTTTACTCGGATTCAAAAATGCTTGAATTATCAGATTACGCCGGGGATGTTGCACGGAAGGAGAAGTTATATTGTGATTCTCTACTAAAGCCTCTTCCAATGTACGTTGTTCCATGAATACGTTCTCTAAGTGAGAAATAGCTTCTTCACCTTTTTTATTATTGGTCAAAACCAAGGAAACTCCTTTTAACACATTTTGTTTAAAAGGTTTCCCATGTCGGCCAATTCCCCAAAAATCTGCAATCGTACAATCGCCTACTCTTGGTATACGGGCATACGGACATGAATAACAAGAAAGTCGGAACAATGCGGAACGGTCAAAAGCCCTCATATATAAATCATCTATCCCATATATAGGGCACAATTTACCCCTAATCTCAACGGCTGGGGCAAAGCCCCAGCCGTTGAGACGGCGAAATTCAAATTTGTCAATATTTATACCTTTCTTAACTGACAATTTCTTTATATAAGCCTGCAATATGGCATCAGAAGGGACACCATGGCAAGCCAAATCCAACGTTAACAGATTGTCATATCCTTTATGCAGATAAGCCTGAAGTCCTGCCACTTGGCATGGCGTGCCACAAAACAACACTTGGATGCCTTGCTGCAATTCTTCTTTTATTAGAGAAAAAACAGAACCTAAATCACTTTGCACATACTTGCTGCCTCGTAATGCGGCCAGTCCATCCAATGAATCGGATTCCACATGCCTGCATTTCAGCTTTCCAACAAAAGCGGCACCCCAAACTCTACCTCCTTTCTTAATCACACTTCTGGCAAAAGCCGAAAAAGCACCACCCGAACTGCTGACTGTCCTGTCCGGATAACTCCACAGAGCAAAAGCCTTCGGACTACTTTCATTTTTTTGCTGTTCCGGAAGCAATATGGGACACCTTTTAGTACAAAGCCCACATTCCACACATAGATTCCTGTCAATGGCGGGATATAAAAAACCTTCTCCATCAGCCTGCATTGTTATGGCATGATGAGGGCAGGTATTTGCACAAGAGGTACATCCTGTACATAAATTATGAGGAGCTAATTCAATCATTGTACTATTTTTTGAATTCATAATATTTTATCCAGTCTACTTGCAAAGTTTGTGGCAAAGCATCATCATCCGTTCCACAAGCACCCGCCCAATTACCCCCATAAGCCAAAGCTATAATCAAATGGTATTCATGAGCAAACGGCCATTCCTTGATTTCTTCTTTGGAGAAACGGCACACTTCTTTTCCATCCACCAATGCCACAAAACAGTCTTTATACCACTCCAATGTATATACATGGTAATCTGACACATCAATCTTTGCATACCGTTGATTCTGTTGATGATTACTGGTTTTGCCTCCAAATTCTCCCCATAAATGGAAATTCAACTGGTATTTCCCTTTGCCCCAACATCCAATTTGTTCCACAATGTCTATCTCCCCATGACATTTTTCTTTCGAAGCGTCCCGCAACCATATCGCATTCCATACACCTTTACTGACCGGACATTTGGCACGGAATTCCAATTTTCCACATGAAAAAGTCCGTTTCGAAATGATACGTCCGGAAGTATAAGAATTTGTACCGGTAAAATTCTTACGCAATACAAGATGCAACTTTCCCCGTTTGACATATACATTATGAGGATTTTTCACATAATGGGCTAAGTGTTCTTTTGTATACGTTTCGGACACGGTCCAATCACTTTCACTTGGATATCCTTTCCCATTAAAATGTTCTTCCCAAGAAGGCTTCTCTTCAAAAGCATCGGCAGAAGGTTGGGCGAAAGATTTTACCGGATATAATATAAACGACAACGCCCAAAGGATTAAAAGAGAAAATGGTTTCATGTCAGATGGTTCAATAAGTTTAAATAGTTCTCCTTGAATTTTTCAAATGTAAAGTTCTGCTCATAGATTTCCCTACTCCTCTCTGCCATACGCATATAGATGGAAGCATTAAGGGTTGGAAGTCGGTTAATAGTGCAGATTAAGTCATCCCAATCTTTTGCTACAAAAGCATTCTGACCGTCACGAGCAATTTCACAATTGCCGCCTACATCATTACAAACAATCGGCGTATAACACATGGCTGCCTCAATCAAAGTAATAGGTAAACCTTCCTTCGAAGAAAACAACATCATATAATCACTTTGCTGCAACAGACCGATAATGTCGCTTACAAAACCTAAGCACTTGAACTGTGTGTCTTCTCCTATCAAAGATTTCAGTTCCTGATAATTAGGACCTTCTCCAGCAAATAAGATTTGAATTCTTTTGTCTATCTTTCCTTTCAGTTGTTTGTAGACTTCATCTTGTCTCTTTATTTGATTAATACGAGCCGGGTAGACCAAGGTAATCTTATCTTTTGTATGATAGTTACGTTGGTTGGGATGTTTGTCTATTACGCAATTATATATTTTGTGGATATTCTGCGGTGGCACGCGAAAAAACTCAACTAGGTTTTGGGTACTTCGTTCCGATATGGAAACTACTGTCTTAGGCATGACCGACAACAATCTATGGTCGTTGAATAAATTATGGTGCACATACACAAGCTTTATCCGTTGGAATAACAGATGATTCAGTAGCCAAAACATTAAAAGGAATTTACGTTCATGCACGATTACTATAGAATTATAGAACATAAACGGATTATGAAACTGCACGTATTCATGCTCTTCAATATGGTGATTCTTGTTTACCCGACTGTATGGAATAGTCCCCACAATTTTGGCTTTATACGTGTCTTTTACAGCCTGATGGATATCAAGCAATACCTTTTGTACTCCGGTCACTTTATTCAGTTCGGAGTTGAATGAAAAAAGTTTTTTCATTGATGAATTTATCAAATATGACCGATACACTTACCTTAAATAATTTCAGTTAGTTTATCGAATCGCACAAATTATCAGAAATGGATGCATTATGTATGTTCAAAAGATAATGCAAATGCCATGAAGTATATAACAATTACCTCGTAATTTTATCGACAATTATGATTTCATCGTAAAGAGATAACCTATAAAAACTAGCGTCGCTGTCGAACACCTTTATCTTATCTCTTGCTATGAGATTTCTACGATAATGCTGTTATTAAAAATTTTTTTGATTTTTCACGCCACGTATTTATGATATTATTAATTTTCGTGTAATCCACATTGATACTCTCTGGCAATCGATTTTTTCCATCATCATAAATTATACGATTTTCCAATCCCGTTATTTTTAAGATTGATAATACCCTACTATTCATATTACTACTTGGGTTAAGCAGTGTTGTAAAGGGTATATTGAAATTGATAGAAAAAGCTGTTCCATGAAAACTATCAGTTATCACATATTTTGCATTTTCAAACAAAGCCACAAACTCCCTTGGTCCTATATCATAATAATGAAATATGCCATTGTCTTCTTTTACCCGACTAAAATTGCTTTTTATATTAATAACTTCCACACCTAACCGAGATGCAATAGTTTTCGCCAAATTATAAATATATCGTGAGCCGGACAAGGTATATATTAAAACGTATTTTCCATCGGCAAACTTTCGCTTAACCCCTATATTCTTTATCCATTCCTCTTTTGTCAATAAAAACGTAGGGTCTAAAACGACTTGTGCAGTCCGTCCGCTACATATCTCGACAATTTTTTGAGCATCCAATTCACGAACTGAGATATAGTCCAAATTTTTAATCAATTCGCTATAAGTGCTTTTTAAATCATCAGGTATTGCAGGAACACTAAAACTGCCAGCGTATGCGATTTTACGTGCATTAAAACGACTAGCAAATTTCAAAAAATAGACATCTAAATAATCGGTCTGCATATAATTCCATATTTGGTCACTTCCAGCAATAAATGTATCGTATGGCAAATCCACGTTATAAATATCAGCTAACGAATAGTATTTATCCGAGTGACGGATAAACTCATCAAAAAAAGAAGAAAAAAGATTATGCCGTTCTTTTATTTTAGACGAGTTATTTTTATTTGATTTATATACAGCATATTTATCAAAAATCAAGCGAAGCACAGCTTTCGTACCATTGAATAAGCCAAACTGTTTATAACGATTTAAAATAGCTTTGCGAATGACCCGAGAAGAAGCTAAATTCTTCTTTTGTTTTTCCAAGTCTAACACTTCTGCATTATATCCCCAATCGTTTAATTTCTTTTGAAGGGCATATGCTTGAAGTTCAGCACCGTAATTGTCACACTTTACATATGTCACTATACCTATTTTCATTTCCCTATTTTATATATCAGTGTTTTATAAAAATTATAAGCCCCCAATGAATAAATGAGGTCTTTAAAAACTTTTTTCAATCGCCATTTAATTGTAGGTTTGTAAGATAAACCACATTTCTTTGCAAAATCTTGTAATGAAACATTTTGAGCCATCAACAAACCTATCGCATATTCCCTTTCAGGTAAACGCCGCATCGGATGTTTCAAATTAACTTGTTCAATCATTGCCTCCTCTATAGTGCGTTCTTCAATGTATGCTGTTTTATCTAATTCCGAACGAATTTTCGGTATTAGATTCGTATTGTCAATAACCAACGAAACACCGGAAGCCACATTCTTCGAGAAAGGCACCCCGTGTTTACCTATACCCCAAAAATCTGCAATGGTGCATGTCCCTATACGTTCCATATTACAATAGGAGCAATTGTAACAGCTTTCCCTATAAATAATACCTTTGAAAAAAGCGTTCATATAAGCATTTTCCCAAAGTGTCAATATATGCCATTTCGATTTCGCAAACTTGACAGCTGGTCGATAGTCCCAGCTGTCAAGTTTGCGAAATCGAAATCCATCAATATTCCCGCTCGAAGAGCGGTCGATTTTTTTCAATTTTTCCAAATAACAACTAAAGGCCGCTTGCGAAGGTACGCCATGGCAGACTAAATCTAATGTAATTAACTGCCCCTCATATCTTTTTCCTTTCAAAAAAGCATATAGTCCGGCCACTTGGCAACCGGTACCGGTAAATAAGACCTTTTTCTCGTTCTTCAAGCATTCTCGAACTTGCTTATAACTATCTCCTATAACACTTTGCACATACTTCGATCCTCGAAGTTTATTCAAATCATCTACAGAACTGATTCCTATATGTTTTACGACAAAATGTTCATCCATTGCAGCCCCAAACACTACGCCGCCTTGACACAAAATCCATTTTGCAAAAAGAGAAAAAGCACCACCGGATGAACTTATCTTACGATCCTCATAATTAATAAATGCATAACTTTTCTGTACGGAATAATCAAGTTTAGCAATCGGGTGTAATTCCGGACAATATTTTGAACACAGTCCACACTCAACACAAACTTTATCATCAATCTTTGGAAAAAAGAAGCCTTCTACATCAGGAAGCATTTGGATAGCTTGGTGTGCACAAACCTGCGCACAAGCAGAACAGCCGGTACAATGGTATTTATCTGCTAATTGTATCATCATCTTTTCAACTTTAAATAAAACCTAATAAACAACTCTTTGGGCGTTCCATTAGAAAAGACGGCAAGAATAGAATGCCATTGGGCTAAATATTCAATTTTATTGCGCTTACAGGCAAACACAAACATTCTGACTAAACTAAAAATAACGATAAAACAGCATAGAATCATTTTTTTTACCAATGATCCTTGTGCATAAAAATGAATTCCTCCTTTTCTTGCTGCAGGCAACGTCGCCATTTTAACAGGAGAAATGCGCGTACCTCCACCTAAATGCACTAATTTCACATTTGTATCCACGTAACACCGTTCCCCTCTTTGATTAATCAAAGTTGACAATGCTATATCTTCAGGACAGAAAAAATAATACTCGTCAAAAAAATCCAATGTACGGAAATATGCTTGTCGTATCAAGAAACATGCCCCCATCAAATTGTAAGTTTGGAAAATTCCTGTTTTATCTACATAGGGAGTCGGTCTACGATCAATGTTATAGCCTAAACTATCTCCTAAAATAAAATCATACCATTTACGAGGATTCCTTCCACAATACTGCCTGCTTCCATCTTTGTTAAGAATAAGTGGAGACATAACTACAGCCTCTGGTGTGTTTTCCAAAGAATGTACCAATTTGCCTAAAACATCATCTATGAAAAGAGTATCATCGTTGAGTACAAGTGTATATTCTGTCTTCACCTGTTTCAAAGCTAAATTATTATTTTCTGAAAATCCTCTTATTTCATTGCTTTCAACTACAACTACCCAAGGATAGTTCTTGCGCAGCGACAAAAGGTTCTCTTTGGAAAAAAGATAAGCAACTACCCATACTTCGTGAGGTATTTGGGTATACGCTTTAATACTGTCAAGACAGGGAAATAGATTTCTTAGATTGTTCATGCAAACAATCACAATAGCGGCTTTTATCATATATTTACTTTTAATTTACACTAATATAATTACCCCATTTTTTCATTATTCGCCTGATTTTGAAATATGAAATTGTATTTAAAATCGTTTTCTTAAATTTCCGTCTTGGCGATATCCATGATTCAGCAAAATTATGTACACACACTGTTTCTTTCGTAATGTCAAGTTTATTTTTTGAATTTATTTTAGCTGAAAAGAATGTACGAGGATATATAACAAAGCCATTAGAAAGTTCTTGTTTGATATTGTTACACACAAGCCCAAAAGGTTCCAATAAAAATCTAAAAATAAATGTGTTTGCCATTATATCATAATTACCATTATTTATAAAATGCCGTTTAGAATAATATTCTAAAAAAGACGCAACGACTTCATTTTTTGCTTCACAGCCTATTACTGCAGTCCCTATAATATAGTTATTTAATGTTTCAAAACAACAAAAAGCCTTATTTGTTAAGAATGGATCAAAGGACTTCAATGCCAATATATCAGTATCAAGATAAATCCCTCCATATTTATATAATGCATACATTCTGACATAATCTGAGACAAAAGCATATTTTTTTGAAGCAAAAGCTTCTTTTACAAAATCATTGGCATTAAGCGGAGAATTTTCTTCATTCCATTCCATCAATTCATAGTCAGGCATTGCATCTCTCCAAGATTTGATGTAGTATTTAACAAGAAAAGGTTTCTCCTTTTTACCAAACCAACAGTAATGAATTAATTTCGGTATCATATTGCAGTATTTTTAATTAAATAATTCCGCTTCGAGACTTTATTTAGCAATATCAATAAAAAAAATAAAGTCCAGCTTATTCCCTGTATATCAGTCATTAGTATACAGATAAAAAAACTAATAAAATAAGCAAACCATTTATATTTGTCTTGCGCATTTACTTCAGAAATGGCATAAGAGTACAGCAAATAGAACATCCATAAAAAACATATAAGTCCTAACCAGCCTTTTTCTACTAATTCCCTTATCACAAAACTTTCAAGTCCATATAAGTCTGAATTATATTGAGAATAATGTTGTAAAGAATAGAGTTTGTATCCATACCCCTCTCCTCCTAAATTTTTAAATGCAATCTTAGTAGCAACATCAAACTGTTCAAGTCTCATTTCCATACTAGAACCTTTAATATCCATCTGACTTTGTTTTTCTGTATCCCAAAAAGCTATAGAAGAGATAAGATATTCTTTCATTTGATTGATAGGTCGATAATTATCAAATACAGCAAAGGTTAACAGAAGAAAGCCGAATCCAACAAGTGTGTATTTCAAGGCTGTTGATTTTTTTTCAAAAAATAAAAAAAACAACAAGAATAATAAAAAACCAATTAAAGCAGAGCGACTACCGCACAGCACTATGTTAATTACTCCTATTAAAATGACAAAAGAAAACAATATTCGATTACAATCTTTCCTTACTATAATGAAAAAAGGAAGAAGAACATTCCACATTTGTCCCCATCCTAAAGGATGTACATTAGTACCAGACACTCTACCTTCTAATGCTCCCCTTATAGATTCTTGAAATGCCATATATATGTTTTCTTCTCCTGTATAAAACAAATAGAGCGAATTAATATAAGGATTTGTATGCAAAAAATAAGTTAATATGCCATATAATCCACATAAAATAGAGCAATATAATAATATATTAAGTGCCAATCTTTTATCTAACGAATAAAATGCATAATAACCTAAATAAAGGAATAAAATTGTTTGTATCACATATTTGAAAAGGTTAATAAATTGGGTCTGAATGGGGATAAATCCAGATGAAAATAGAATTAATATAAAAGTTGAAATTATGCTAATATAAAAATATAATTTCAGCTTTTTAGGAAATTTGATTCCATTTTTTATTAGTCTACGATTTACCAAAAATGATAAGAAAAAACTCAACGGTATAACATCAACTATAGAAAATCCTATCCCTCCTAATTGAATCCTTACCATACTCGGTATAACCATATAGGAACATAAAGCTAATAAATAACCTATTCCAAAATTTTTAAATGAAACTCCAATAATAGTAAGAATCAATATATCAAATAGTATGTAAATCATATTACAAATTTATTTGCTAACATTTTTCGCTATATTTGTGATGTACAGTTTTGATTTTTCACGCATATCTTCCATTTTTTTATCTACTTCTACCCAATTTACATTTGGAAAAAGAGGTTTATCTTTTGAATATATACATTGTTCTAGCTTTAATGCTTCCAGCAAGGACAAAATTCGTTCATCACGTTCATCTCCAGATAAAAAACACATGAATTTTTTATGAAATAAGATTGAAAAAACTGTTCCATGAAACGAACTTGAAAAAATATATTTTGCATTTTTTATCAAAGAAAGAAAATCAAGAGGCCCTGCAGTTTTAAATGCTATATCATGCATTCCCACATATGTTAAATTTCGATCCTTAGCATATGTAATTGCACATTCTGTCTGTGACTTATTAGACATTAAATTGTATGATAACAAATAATTTTGTTTTAATGCAACTGGTTGAGACTCTATAAGTTTATTATAAAAACTAACTGTAAACAGTAAAGTTGGATCTAAAGTCATAACAGAATCAACATCAAACATTTTCTTTAATGTCGACTGTAATTCTCTCTCACGAACACCTATTTTTTTAAAATTAGACAAATAGCTTTTTATATCTAGTGTTAATAATGAAGCAGGACAACTAACAGCATACGTGAAGTGAGGTATATTATATTTTTTTGCTAATATACCATAATATATTTCATCATATCCATAGGTTAATTTTGGATTCCAAACTTGGTCACTTCCTACAAATATCAAATCAGCGTCATTTCTACTATAAATACCTTTTTCTTTAAAATATTCTTTACTAAAAGAATTAAATTTACTAATTCTCAAGGATCTATTTTTAATTTCAAATATAGCTCGGAAGTTTGCTTTCAGATTACCTAAAAAACTACGCTCTTTATAATAAGGAAATAACGTATATCTTTTTATCAAACTTTTTATTTTATAATTTACAAAAAAAGTGTCATGTCCCAAAGTTTCAAGATATTTTTTTAGGGCAAAAGCTTGTAAAAATGCTCCATAATTTTTACAATAATAAAACGTCAATATTCCAATTTTCATGTCAATAAATGCAATTAACTATCAAGCAATCATATGTTTCTATATGACTACATCAATTATAAAAATGTGTTATTGAATAAAAGTTTTTCGTATTGCACGAATAATAAGGGCACGTTATGGTGCTGAATAGTTGTTTAGATTAAGGTATAGGAGTAAAAGTGTTATTTATGTAAGAATTCTTCCGGCGTATATACTGGAATATCCGAGAAATGAAAATCTTTCTTATTGCGCGTGATGATGCAGTCTACATTCGCTTGTCTGGCTGAGAAATACTGCAAGGCATCTTCAAAATCCTTTCCTTTCAAACGGATTGCTTCGTGCACAGCTTGTTCTCCAATACCTGCTACATGTAAGAATGCGCACAAAGTTTCAAAAATTTCATAAAGCTGATTGAGGGCTATTCTTTTCCGGGCGATATAAGCGATGTTGGCAAACGTCAAGTCGGAAACATACAGCTGGTGGATTCCGTCATAACTCATTTGGAATAAAGCCAATGCATCAGCTACGAACGGTTTGCGGTTTTCCACATAGTCCATGACAATATTCGTGTCAAGAAACAGTTTCATCGTATTCCGTATTTTTCCATCAAGTACTCCTCTTTCGCCTTTTCTCTCTCTGCGTCGGTAAGTGGAGGGATGCAGCCAATCAGGTTTATCAAGCTTTCCGGCAAATTATATTTCTGCCGGTAATAGGCTCTAGCAACTTCAGCCTCCTTTTGCCATTCCGCAGCATCAGTATGGAATGATTCACTTTTATCCGTAGAAATTGGTTTTTCAACCGCTTCTGCATCATTATTATGCTTCATGCTTTCCATTAGCCGATTGATAATATACCATTTCACCTCATTAGGCTGACCCATAAGTTCGTCCATCAAAGCAGTCGAAACAAGCTGACCATTAGTTGAAGCTGCATAAGCGACCAGTGGCTCATTAACCACCATCGGTTTGTCTTCATGTTTCTTGTATTCTTTCATAATATGTTCCTCCCTGTCTTGTAAATTCCTGATAAGACAAAAATAAGCAATTCAGCACGAATCTCCAAGTTTTTAAAAGAAATCATCATTTCCTGCCAAGGATTTTTTTTACCATCTGCTTCATCTTTCTATTCACTTTCCTGACCTTATACCGCCACCCCATATCGCCATACCGTTTCATCACATACAGGAATCCTTTACGTTGGTAATCTCGTTCGAATTCCATACGTTGCGGATGGATGACAGAAGGATGCTGTAAGTTTGGTTGTAGGCAGTCTTCTAGTTTAGCCGGAATTATCGTCATGCGGTCTTTTACCGCCTCAAACAGTTCACGCCCTTTTTCTGTATTTATTAATACCAAAGACACGCCTTTGTCATCTGCATTGATATTCGGGTCGGTCTTTTCCCATCCCCAAAAGTCTGCAATGGTAATGTCACTGGGACGTTTCGTATTGGTATAAGGGCATACACCGCATGAATGGCGAAACATGATATGCTTGTAAAATGTATATGTAAAGCTCATTTTACCCCCCCCCTTAACAAATTTAAACGTTTCATGATGCGCTTTCCAACCATACTCCTGTTTGTCACGGAAGTTTACCCAACAGATTTTGTCTCCTTGTTTCTTTTCAAGGTAAGCGATGTAGTCGCGCCACAAATACGGTCCTGGTACTCCATGACATACAATGTCGACCAAAATAAGATTCTCACGTAGCTTCTTTCCGATATAAGCGTTCAACCCTGCCGTCTGGCAAGGTGTACCGGAAAACAATACAGTCAGACCGTCTTTCAAGTCTTTCTTCACTTGCCGGAACACATGGTCCAAGTCGCTTTGTACATACTTGCTGCCCTTGAACTCATCACGTTCCTCCTTGGTCGTGGCACGCTTGTGGACAACTCTAAAATGGTCGGTATAACCGGCTCCGTAAACCACTCCGCCGTTCTCCAATACATAATCGGATATGGCGATGAAGGCCGCGCCGCTGCGGCTCGTCTCCACCTCGTGCATGTCCTTATGGCGTGCTGCGTAGGCATCAGGCTTGGGAAGGTTCAGACTTGTGTCGTAGTGGTCATTGAATGCACAAACCTTCTCGCACAGTCCGCAGTCAACGCATTTGTCCTTATCCACTACCGGATAAAGGAACCCCATAACGTCGGGCTGCATCGTGATGGCATCGTGGGCGCAGATGCTGGCACAGGCTGTACAGCCGCAACACTGTGATTTGTCTGTTATCTGAATCATTTTTTATTCAGTTTATTTTTGATTGTATGCAATTTGCTTAATACGAATTGTCGTTCGGTCTTGTCGCAACCTACGTAATAAATAGTCACTCCCGTACAAATAAGAGCCACAAAACATAACAGGACAAAGTTCAGGAAAGACTCTTCCAGTTTCATGGACAGCAGAAAGGGAAGTATAGCGGCTATGACCGTCACAACAAAAACGTTTATGTACACTTTCTTCATGTATTTCCGGACGGACAGCCCAATCATGCCGCGCAGCATGACAAGACGTGCGGCAAGACAGCATTGTGAAATGGCAATGGCTACCACAATCACCACTTCAGGGAACATCCCCATGCGAAGAAGCAGGTAAGACACAGGCAGGTTCATCATTTGCAGCCCGCCCACCACAAGCTGGTAGTTGCGTATCTTTCCTGTGGCGAGCATGGCGGTTATCAACGGGTTAGAGATAGACTCGCTCATGGCGAATATCAAAACCAACTGCACAAAGAGTACGGCATGATCGGGGACGATTTTAAGCCAAAGCCCCAATATATAATGGGGGGTTACCAACACCGGAAGTGAAAGCAGCAACAGCATATAGAACGAAAGCCGGGCACCCTGATAGATTAAAGTCATCATGTAATCTCTGTCACCAGCGGCGTATGACTTGGTTATCTGTGGATTCAAGGCTGTCATGAAGTTGGACACGAATCCATAAACCGCAGTATTTACCTGAAACGCTATACCGCGTGCCGCATTCACAGCAGGTCCACAGAAAAGATTTATGACAATGTTTCCTCCCTGGTCTCTCAAAACAGCAGATGTGGCTCCGATAAAATTCCATCCGGCAAAACCGAACATACGTTTCAATAATTCTTTGTCGAATATGAAATGATAGGTGCATTCCTCAAAATGATGTTTGCAATAAGCTCCGTATGTAAAACGCACAATCAAAGCTACCGCACACATCAGGATGGCATAGAATATCAGCTTGTCCATAGGTGAAATTACAATCAGGAAAGCAATCGTCAGTTTTCCTATGGCTTCCAAGATGCTGATGTAGGCAAAGGCGGACATCCGTTCATGGGCAATGATACTCGCATTGTATGGAACACTAATCAGGTTTATGGCAAACGTCAATATTGAAAACTGGAATACCCAGTTAGCGGCAACTATTCTTCCATCAGGAATATTCATCTTCACATTCAGGAACCATACACCTATCGCTTCGGCAAGCAGGATAATCAGCACAGCCAAACCTATCTGGATGGTAACGGATGAGGAGAATATCTTTTTCAGATTTTCCTTGTTGCCTGTTCCCAATTCGTAGGTTATAAATCGGGTAATGGCAGCCGACAATGAACCGGACAGCATGGAAAACATTGCCACCACTCCACCGACCACATTGTAAATACCGAAATCTTCCACTCCCAAAGCGTTCAGTACCACACGTGAAGTGTAGAGACTGACTGCCATCATGAAAAGCATGCGGAAGTACAGCAACAGCGTGTTCTTGGCTATGCGCTTGTTGTTTGCAGAAGTGTTTTCCATGAATAAAATAAATAGTTATACTTTGAACCGTGTGTGAATGTGCATTTTATGGAATACACACAGTTGGTGTTACATTGGGTTGCAAATCCGCTTCTTCAATTATGCTGGCTTACATATCCGGCATGTCAAGCAAGCTTTGTTCTCTCCGCAATATAGCTGCATCGTTTGTAAGATTAATAATCTTACAAGCAACGCAGTTATGAGGTTCCGAATCAGCACGCGATAAATTCAAGACACAGTCTCTTAAAACAGGCTTTCAGATTATTCTCTATTTTTTCTTGATTTCTCCGACGGTTTATTGATGCAGCCATACCGTCCGCAAGTACCTGCGCCATATAGCAAGGTGTGTGGTGGTGTTTATCTCCTGGCAGATATCGGTGCATGTCTTTATCAATTCGTTTTTACCTTTCTCGGGGTCGGTGGTCGTTATTGCCATCACATTCAAGGTGTCTGTACCGATTGTAAGCCTTTGTATGGCTTTTACTGCCGAAGATGTATCCGTCAATACCTTATAGAGGGAAGGGGCGTAGTTGCGGAAAGACTCGATGAGCTTTTCTTGCTTTCCGTTGTCCGTATTGTTCCCGTGAGCAGTTTGGATGGTTCCGCTAACCAGTTTTTCGTTGGCTTTTTCTGCCGTCAGGAAGTATTCGCCGAGGAATTCGTCCCAGTTGGCGAAGAATGTATATTCGTCTTTTTCCTTATCCTTCAGGATGCCGATGTGCGCATAATAAGTCGTGGTAATGCTTTCGTTTTTTTTCTTGCTGGGGTAGTAAGCTTCTTCTGTTATTTCTATTTTACGGATGATTTCCGTAAAGTGTGTATGCTGAAGCTTTGTCTCGTCTTGGCTGTCTTCCAATGTTATACCTGCTGTCGGAGTGAGGTACGGACGGAGAACGAGCTTCTGCCAGTTTTGCCTTACATAGCCGGGATTGTCATGCTCGTAGCGCACGAGATTCAGGATGAGTTCTGCCTCATTGCCGTTTATTTGTGCCAGTCGCATGCTTAAGGCTGTGTTGCCTTTTTTATGAAGGTCTTGGCAAAGGGAAACCAATGAGGGTCTGACAATCAGGCTGTCTATGATTTCGTAGAGTAAGGGGAGTGTCTGTTCGCCATAGCCGCAGGCTTGCAGGATACCGATGAGCAGGTCGATGGCACGTCCTTTTTCGGTACCGATGGACAAACGGTCGCCTTCGGCATTGTGCAGGCGGACTACGTGGAAGTTCCAGATATTGGGAAGGGAAACGGTGAGGTAACTGTCTTTCTTCAGTCCCCGCATTTGGAATACCAGCCGTTTATCTCTGCGGAAGCGGGCGATATATCCTTCCCGTCCTTTTAGCGGACCGTCTATGACGCGCACAATTTCGTTGGGGTTACCTGTCTTGGGGTTGAATGCATAGTCGGTGTATGGTCGTTCAAGGATAATCATCTGTTCTGCGTAGTTTTCGTTGAAATCCCGGAAAGCGCGCATTTGTTCTTCAGGGATAACACGCATGCGTGTCTTTTCTCCTTTCTCTGTTTTGCGCTCGTACTGCACAACGCCCTCCATAGCGTGTTCTTCCATAAAGTCTATCAACGATTTTTGGGTAGCAAGTACAAATACAATTCCCACAAACAAGGGTGCCTGCTTGTCGCCATTGTCACCACGGACTGTGACTGTGGTATGGGTAGGTGCATAGACTTCGAGAATGTTTTTAGACTTCGCCTTGTATTGTTCTAAAAGTTTTACAAACTTTTTTTCCTGACGAGGCCGGGTGCGCACAACGTACCAGCAGTAATCCAAATGATTGAGTTTGTCGATCATTTGTATGCTTCATTTAAATGTATTTCCCATGTTCCCTTCATGACAATTGCATGAAAGTTCTGAAGTACCTTTTTCCAGGTGTAGCGGTAGGATTCTGGACGAAACTCAGCAGCAATGGTCTACCGTTTTTATGTGACAAGAAGAATAAAGCATCATGTGCTTCAAGTATATTGCTTCCATATCACAAGGTTTTAATATTCAGTTTGTTAACTTGATCCAATCTTGCCGCTTCGCTATGGTTCGTATGTATGAAGCGGTGATTTCGTTGCAAAGATAAGAAAAAGATTTAGAAACTGTTTTGAATTTCTACAAAAGTTTTTCTTGGCTTGATGGTTCGCATGATAAATTCGGAACAGGCTTTTATTTTCCCCAAATCTTGTCAATCATTTTCCGGTTGGCTTTCATTACGCCGTAGGTGTTTTGTTTTTTATGTTACTTTTTTGTTAGCCGTTTCTTGGAACTTTCAGATGGTTTTGTTATCTCTGCATTATCAGTTAAACTAACCAAGAAACACGCATACGGGCTTCACTATGCAATGCGGACAAGACAAATTTCTTTTCATGCTTCTGCAATTGCCTCGGAATCTCTTCAAAAATGGCGGCGACTTTCGTTGCTTGATTGTCAGCATATTTGCGGATGTCATTGCGGTAAAGAGCCAATACATCGCGCTTCACCTCATCTACTTTTTCAAAATCCCGGGTTTCCACATATTTCATACAGATGCAAATTAGAACGTGGAGACCGGGATATTTTCAAAGAATACGTGTCTTTCCGAAAATGGAAAGGAAAGGTCATTCCCGGCATTGAGCGGCGCAGGAGGGTCGAGTTAGCCTTGCTGTTCGAGCCTTGAAACTGGAAAGAAGGAAATAGGCAACCGAATAATGCCCGGCATTACACAGACAAACTATTCAGGACAAAATGCTAAATAACGACCGCTTCTGTATATTTTCATTTGGACTACAAATTTAAAATCAGACATCATGGCAACATTCAAACTAAAATTCCGCCCTTCTACCGCTGAAGGCAAGCCTGGCACTATGTATTTCCAAGTGACTCACCGCAGAAGCACGAGAGCTGTTTATACCGATTACCGTATCATGCCCGAAGAATGGGACGGGCGGACTTCGTTCATACGCATCATTGGCACACCGGAACGGCAGGCGGAACTGCAACTGATTGCCTCCAAGGTACGGTGGGACTGCAAACAAATCACTTTATTGATTACAGAAAAGGAGCAGGCAATGGTGGAATATACGGCGGACGACATCGTATCGGCACTCCGG
>ENA-OPIO01000278-OPIO01000278.1-human-gut-metagenome-genome-assembly--contig:-NODE-278-length-19065-cov-6.541873_pt1 | contig 19065 bp, 19 predicted proteins | sample MGYA00241395_ERZ501636 | MGnify/ENA primary metagenome ERZ501636 (study PRJEB25962, sample SAMEA2042198) | human gut metagenome | biome: human gut; feature: human-associated habitat; material: faeces... | reverse complement strand
GGCAAATCTGCGTTTTTCCGGAGTATTTATGAAAAAAGGTTTTACTTTGATAGAACTGCTGGTTGTCGTGCTTATTATCGGTATTTTGTCCGCGGTGGCATTGCCTCAATACCAAAAAGCGGTGGAAAAGAGCCGCGTGAGTGAAGCCAAAATACTGCTTAAAAGTTTGTCCGATGCTGAAGATTTATACGTCTTAAGCAATGGGGATTTGTGCGGTACGTGGAAGCTGGAAGACTTGGATATCACACTGCCCGGCACCACGAAAGATGTGGGCGGACGGACGCATGTAACCACTAAAAATTTTGAAATTTACGCCGACGAATGCGCCTATGGTAATGATCCTGGCGGCGGCCACGCGCTGGATTTGTACGCAGACCGGATTGATAAGGATTATTCCGTCCGCTTTGTAGGCGGCAATTATGACGGCGGCGGCACGCACGGCATTTTTTACTGCTATACGGAACACGACGAAGCAGAACCTTGTTCCCAGGCCGGAGCCGTTAAAAATGCTGACGGGGAGTGGGTCTTTCAATAATCCCGTTATACCTGCGGTTTATTGGCTTTGTGCTCAAATTTTTGCAGTTCCTGAATGATACCCGCCGTCAGCACCGCCGTAGTGATGGCAAACAGCACAAGCCCCATCGCCACCGTGATGGCCGTTATCACGCGCCCAAACAGGGTAATCGGCACCATATCGCCGTACCCCAGCGTGGTGAACGTTTCCAGGGACCACCACAGCGCATCCAGCATATTTTTAAATACGTCCGGCTGGGCGAGGTGCTCCACGCGGTAAATCATAAACGAACTCCACACCCACAGCATTAAAATAAACGCGCCGCAGATGGCCAGTTCGCTTTTCTTTTCGTTGACAACGGTGTTCATCAGCTGGATGGCGTTGGTGTAGCGCATCAGCATTAAAATGCGGAATACGCGCAGCATACGCACCATACCGCTGCCCAAAATAAAGAACGGCGAAATGGCAAACAGGTCAATCAGCATGAGCGGCGTGCACATATATTTAAGCCGCCCAATGATGGGGCGCTTGAAGCGCGGGTCTTCGGTACAGGTGATGACGCGCAGGGCGTATTCCAGCGCAAATACGATGCTCATTGCAAAATCCAGGTGGTAGATAAAGCGTTTGACGGCGGGGCTGACGTCCCCCACGCTTTCAATCACGTCTACGGGCACGCTGAGCAAAATAAGCGTAATAATAAGCGCGTTGAGCGCGACGGTTACTTTACTGCGGTTGTTAAATTGCAAAACATTGTATAAGTAATGTTTGGCGCTGTGTGCGGTTTGCGGCATATACGGTTCCCCCCGTAGTTTAATGTAGCAAAGGCTTTCCTCCGGCGCAAGCCGTTTTTGGGGTTAGAATATTATACAATACCCATATGAAGAGCGATATCCAAACAGCTGTACAACTGATTAAAAACGCCGAATACGGCGTAGTGTTCACAGGGGCGGGCGTAAGCGTGGAAAGCGGCATTGCGCCGTTTACCGGCGCCGGCGGCCTGTGGAACCGGTACGACCCGAAATATATTGAAATCAATTTTTTTGAAAACAATCCCGCCGAGTCCTGGCGGGAAATGAAAAAGATTTTCTTTACCGATATGGACGAAGCCTTCCCCAATAAAGCGCACGAAGTGATAGCCAAACTGGAAGAGAAAGGCTTTGTAAAGGGCGTGATTACGCAGAATATAGACGGCCTGCACCAGCGCGCCGGCTCCAAAAACGTGCAGGAGTTCCACGGTACGATTCATACGCTTTCGTGCGTAAACTGCGGGCGGAAATACAGGCTGGAAGACGTGAATGTGGAGCAGGTGCCCCCGCGGTGTTTTTGCGGCGGGGTGCTCAAGCCGGATTTTGTGTTTTACGGGGAAGGGATTCCCCCGCTGGCGTATGAAAAATCGCTTGAAATGGCGCAGAACGCGGATGTGATGATTATCGTCGGCACCGCCGGGCAGGTAATGCCCGCGTGTTCCCTGCCGCTTACGGCCAAACAGTTCGGGGCTAAAATTATTGAAGTAAATCCCCTCCCCTCGGCGTTTACGGATGCGGTAACGGACGCCTATTTCCCGGAAAAAGCCGGCGAATTTTTCGCCCGTCTGGAAAAAGAGATGAAGTTATAGAATTTATAGGAAAAAATACCGGGCGTAATACGCGCCCGGTATTTTTTGTCTTTGGAGAGCTTACGCCAGTTTTGCGGCTTCTGCTTTCACGCTTTCTTCGGTGGCGCGCATGGCTTCAATGGTTTTTTCAAACAGGGTTTCCAGCGGCCAGCCCAGCATTTCGGCCCCTTGGGCAATCACGTCGCGCGAGCATCCGGCGGCGAATTTTTTATCTTTAAATTTTTTCTTCAGGCTGGACACTTCCATATCGCTCACGCTTTTGGAAGGGCGCATACGCGCCGCCGCGCCGATAAGCCCGGTCAGTTCGTCGGCGGCGAAAAGCACTTTTTCCATTTCCAGCTCGGGTTTTACGTCGCTTACCAGCCCGTAGCCGTGCGAGCAGACGGCGCGCACCAGTTCCGGCTCGGCGTTGATTTCAGCCAGCAGCTCCGGCGCTTTTTTGCAGTGCTCCTGCGGGAACTGTTCAAAATCCACGTCGTGCAACAGGCCGCAGAGGGCCCAAAAATCGGCTTCTTCGCCGTAGCCGAGCGTATTGGCAAAATGGCGCATAACGGCTTCCACCGTCAGCGCGTGCAAAATATGGAACGGTTCTTTGTTGTATTTTTGTAACAGCGCAAGCGCCTGGGCGCGGGTAAGAGCGGTTTTCATACGGTCTCCTTACGTGTTGAATGATGTAAAAAGTGCGGCGGATAAAGGCCCGCCGCCTTCCCCTAAAAGGGGTAACGGGTACGACAAATCAAAATTGTTTCGGCCGGCTGAGCCGCCGGGAATATGCCGGCGTCCGAACGGTTAACCGGCGTGCCGCCGGGCGGAACGCACAGCGTCTAAAATTATAACATATTTACCGCCCGGTAGAAAAACCGTTTGCCGGGCATATAAAAACCCGCCGCAGGGGCGGCGGGCGGAGGTAAACGGGGCGGGACTACCAGGTGTATTCGTCAATCATAAAAATCCGGACGGACGGGTCCTTCTGGATATGGCGCACCATAAAGGGTTTTTTAAGGCTGGGCCGGCGGGTGGCGGAATAATACACGGCTTTGGGCATATCCGGGAAGTACGCGCGCAGATACGGGTATTTGCCAAAGCTGGCCGTTACCGCCGCCGGACGGTACTCCGTCCATTCCGCCAGCGCGCGGCGGTTGATTTCCGCGCGTTTGGCGGGGTCTTTTTCATCCTCGTCAAAGCCGTCGGTCAGCTGCAACAGAAGCGCGAGGCCCTTTTGGTTAATCAGTTTGGCCGTCGGGCCGGGTACGGTTTCAAATAAAAGGTTTTGCTCCGGCACGTTAAACTGCCGGGCGGTTTGCAGGATTTCATCCAGCTGGGCGGGCGTAAGTTCGGTTTTCAGGTCCAGCCAATAGGTTTTATCCTGCGGGTTTTTGACGGCGGAAAAAATATCGGCCAGTTTTACCTTGCCGGGCAGGGCGCTTTCGTCGTGCGCCACAAACAGCTCTCCCCCCGCTGTTTCGGGCAGCAGGTCCAGTTCGTAGCCGTTATAACTGCGGTCTTTATTTTTGGCGCGGCGCACGGTATTGACCTGATGAATAAACAGCCGTTCCTGCGGGGCGTTCCATTGGGCGTGCGGTGCGGCGTGATTGGGTTCCTGCAGGAGTTCAACGGGAGCAAACTTCCATTCGGTATATACATACATAAACGCGGCGTATGCGCCGAGCGAAAAAACCGCCAGCAGGACGGCTGAAAGGATAATTCTGGACCTTCTCATACGGATTCTTCCCCCAACAAGACAAAAAAATACCGCCCGTTGGTACGGGCGGTACGGTAAAACTTAATTGCCGAAGCGGTTGGCGCCTTCGGTGCTGGGCAGAACCAAAAAGACCAGCAAAACCAGCGTGCCGATAAACGGAACGAGGGAGATGAGCAGCCACCAGCCGCTGCGGTCCGTATCGTGCAAGCGGCGCACCGCGATGCCCAGAGAGGGCAGGAGCACGGCCAGGGTAAGCAGGAAATAAATGACGTTACCCACGTCGCCAAAGAAGCTCAGAATCACGCTCAAAACCAAGAACACCAAGAAATTGAACAACACGAACATCCAGTAATTGGTGCGGGTGGCGCGTCCGGCGAAGTTTACGTACTGTTTCTTTAAAACGTCCCAATAATACGTCGTAAATGCCTTCATACATCCTCCTAAGTTATCCGTCTTTTCATAGAATACAATAAAAATGCTTTTATTGGCAACCCCGCGCGCATAAAAAAACCCGGATATAAAATACCCGGGGAAAATATGCAAACGGTTTACATTTTATTCGGCGGCGCCAAGCAATGTGGCAAAGGCGGCCAAGGCGCGGTCTTCATCGCCCGCGTGTTGCTTTAAGTAGCTGCCCAGCGCAATGTCCTTTTTGCTCCAGCCCACCTGGAACGGCAGCTGCAATACTTTTACAACGGCGTCAAACGCTTTTTGGTCGGCGGGTTCAATGGCGGCCCCGTTGAGCGCGGCTTGTTTATTGGCGGCGAAATTTTCCGCCAGCGGTTCGTAAAGGTCTTTCAGCGCGGCTTGCAGTACGGCGGCCGGATCTTCTTTTTTGGATTTTTTAAGATACTTGGCAAACGGAAAGACGTGCGCTTTAAGGAATGCGTCGGCCTGCGGGATGGCGGAGGCTTCGTTGATAATTTTAAGCGTTTCCACCGCGGACATTTTTTGGGTAATGGTGTCGGAAATTTTTTTCTTGGCTTTGTCGGAGAGAACCTGGTTGTCTGCGCCGCTCGTTTGGGCCTGGGCCGCGGCGGGAATCATAAAGAGTACTGCCAGCAACATCAGCGAAATTTTTTTCATAATGCTCCTCTTTCGTTTTGGGATGAATATATTATTAGTAAAACAAGTTAAGCCGTATAAAACAAGGGACTTTTGACCTATATTTACCTGGGACCGCCAGCCCGTCTATTCGTAAAACTTGGAAAACGTTTTAAACGCTTCTCCCACGCGCGCGGGATTGGCCCCGGCTTTAAGCGGGGTGAAGTTTTCGTCGTAGTGTTCCAGGTTGCCGTAGGCGTCAATCACCGTCAGTTTGTCTTCGGTGCGGACGGCTTTTTTGGTGTAGCTGGAAATAATGGAAAACGGCCTGGGCGCGGGGTCAAACAAATCCTGCCCGATGGAATAATCCTCGGCGGGGTTGGCGCAGCCGTAGGCGTGCGCGAGCATGGTGGGCGCCACGTCGTAATGATTGGTGCGGTAGTTTTTTACGCCGCCCGTCGTGCCCGGCATCCATACGAACATCGGCACATGCGTCTGGTATTTGGCAAAATTGCTGTTGTGGCCCCAGAAATTGTTGCGCGTGTCGTTGATTTCCTGCCCGTGGTCCCCGGTCAGAATGATAAGGGTGTTGTCCAGCTCACCGCGTTTTTGCAGGTCTTTTAACACGCGGTCAATCATCCGGTCCGTAAAATGCATGGAGTTTTTGTAGCGGTTCATATACGGAGCGGGATCGGTGTTTTTGCTGAGCAGGAGGTAGTTCATCTGCTCTCCGGCGGGTTCAAACACGGCGTCTTCGGCGGGATAGTCGCTTCCGTGCGGCGCGTCTAAAAACAGGAAGCCGAAAAAGGGTTGTTCCCGGTCGGCGCGGGTATCCAAAAACGCTTCAAAATCCCGGATGGAGTCTATGTCGCGCTCCCATTTTTCCGTCCCTTTGGATTCCAGCCGCAGATTGGGAATACCCGCGAACACGTTTTGGTTAAACTCCGGGCTGTTGAGCTTGCCGCTGCTGTATACGGCGGGTTCGTAACCCAGCTTTTGCGCTTCGCTTACCAAAACGGGCGGCAGGTGGCGGCTGGTAAAATCGTTCCAATACGAATACGGCATGGAGTAGAACAGCGAAAATACCCCCGCTTCGGTGGCGTTGCCGCCGCTTAAATGGTCGGCAAAATACGTTACGCCCTTTTTTTGGCTCCAGGCCCAGAGGTTAGGCATTACTTCGGGCGTAAAACTGTCCGCCCGCCAGGATTCCACCAAAAAAACCAATACGTTCATCTTTTGCTTGGGCGTACACGCAAGCGGCTCCAGCGGGTATTTTAAAGTACCCTGTTCGGGCATGGTGTAAGGTTCGCTTTTGGGTTCAAACCCCATCTTGCGCAGGCGGCGGTTGGCGGAAAGCGGATTGGCAAAGGGCAGGCGGTCGCGCTGGGCGGAAATGGTGGGCACCATCATAAAATGCGCCCAGGCGTACATGCCGTTGTAAGCGGTAAAAATCAGCAAAAGTGCCGCGGAAACCGCCCCAATGGTTTTATTGCCGGGGCGCAGACGTTTGCATAAAACGCTAAGGCCCCACTGGGCCGCAAACAAAACGGCGGCTCCGGCAAAGGCCAGCACCCAGGTTAAGGCCGGGAATACGAAAATTTCTTTGCCCGCCGGGCCGAAAAACAGCTGCAGCATGGCCGGGCTTATATGAAAACGGTATTGGGAATAGACGAGAATGTCCACGGCGAAGAATAAGGAGAAAAGTCCCCCCCATCCCACGCACGCCGTCTGCAGGGCCCGGGGGCCGATCAGGCGCGCGGGCAGGCTGAGCAAAAACAGTCCCAGTGCAAACAGCAGGATATGCCCGGGGATGAACAGCGCGGTAAACGTCAGGCCGTAGCCGTCGGTAAAAAAGCCGCCGGTTTGAAAGTAGCAAAGCGCGGCCAGACACCATAAAAGCAAATTAATAAACGCAAAAGCGCAGAGGTTTCTGATATTCATAAACAAAGTTAGTCCAGGGTCTCGCCCTACCGGGCGGTAACTTTATAATTATAGCTTTTTTGGCTTCCCCACGCGCATACGGCGGCGCAAGAGAACGGCGGCTTGGCTTTCCTGCGGGGTAAACCCAAACAGGGAGCCGGCCAATATATCGGCCTCTTGCTGGAGAGCGGAGATATCCGCCGCCGGGTGTCGGGCCGTCAGATCGTGCATTTGCCGCGCGAGCGTTTCCAGCCTGCGCCGCAGGTCCGCCGGCGCATCGGGCACGGGCAGTGCGTTAAGCGGCGCGGAATAGAGCTCCAGCAAGCGGCCTTTGCGTTTGCCTTTATAAAAGAGCCAGACAAAGTACGGGGCCGAATTGAAGAGGGCAAGCAGATACCAGAGGGAAATCCCTTTGGCGGGATTGGAAATAAAATATACGTCCGAACTGGCGTACCACGGGCCGGGCGCAAACGCAAACGTGTTGTCCGGCGCGCGCTGGGGCACGGCGATTTTGTCGGCCTCAAAATCCATTTTCCGCCGGACGGAGCCGAACCAGTATACCCCGTTTTGCAGCTGTTTGTGTATGCCGTTGTTGTTTTGCCGGCGCGTGAGAAGCGCAGGCTTAAAACGCGCCAAATGCGCACGCAGGGCGGGATATAAGGCAAAGTCCAGTTCCCGGTCGTTGGGGTAGAAAAAATCCACCAGCCAGCCGCCGGGCGTCCGGTCCGCCGCGTACGGATGAATGTGGGAGTTTTTAAAAAACGGTTTTAATTTTTTCCGTTCGGCGGCGTTTAAATCAAGCGCGTTTTTTTCTTGTTCGCTTAGCACGAATACGCCTTCCCCCTTCTTTACGCCGGGCATAGGCGTTTTGCGCAGGTGGGCGGCGGAAATTTTGTCGCACCCCGTCATCAGCCCGTTGCTGACGCCGGCTATCTCTCGTAAGGTTTGGCGGCACGCGGCCATTTTGGCCAGCGCGCCCAAAAGCGGGTCCTCTTCCGGCGGCCGCGTTTGCAGATAGCGGGCGGTTCCTTCATACAAGTTTTGCTGGGGGATAAGCGCATTACCCGTGCGGCAGGGCGGTTTTTCCGGGCTGCTGTTTTTTTCAAATACGCTTAGCAAACTGTGCTGGCCCGCCGCCAGCGCAAACAGGCGTTCGTCTTCAAAATCCAGCAGACGCAGAAACGCCGCACGCTCCTGCAGTTCGCGGCGCAGGGGGGCCGCGCCTTGGGCGGTGGCGAAGTAGGGCGTAGTCAAAAATCCGCCGACGCCTCCGGGGCGCAGTATGTCCAGCGCCAGGTAAAAGAAAAAATACAGTAAATCGCTTTTGGGCTTCACGCGGGTTTGCCACAGCGGGTTTTGGCGCAGGGCGTCAAACACCGCGCGGTTGTTTTTCTGGCCGACGTACGGCGGATTGGAAAGAAGCGCGTCAAACCCGCGTTTATGCGTAAATACGTGCGGGAAATACACTTGCCAAACGCTTTTTCCGTTTGCCGAGGCGGCCAGCGCGTCCCCTTCCAGCGTATGGGGTAGAACGGTTTTTCCCTGCGGCGGCGCGCCGTGTGCCGCCAGCAGGAGGGCAAAACGCAGCTGTAAATCGGCCAGCGCGCGGGCGGAAACGTCCGCCGCGTACAGGTTATGCGTAAGGATATGGGTCAGCAGACTGCCCGTCGTTTGCTCTCCCGGGCAAAGCCTGCGGCGAAGCGCGGTCAGCTCCAGGGCAAAAGGGACTAAAAGGCCCCCGGCTCCGGCGGCCGGGTCGCAAACGGTCAAATGGTGCAGAAAACGGTCCGTTTCGCGGGCTTTTTGGGCGGAAAGCCCGGCGGGAGTGTTTGCTTCCCAAATAAGGGCGCGGGCCTGCTCCTTTGCAAGGCCCGTCTGGCGGGTCAGTACGGCGAAAAGGGTTTCTTTGGCCAGCTGTGCGGCGGGACGCATTGGCGTATAAAACACTCCGCTGGCGCGGCGGTTTTGAGAAAACAGCTCGTTGCTAAGGCCCAGGATTTCCGGCGTAAACGCGCCGGGCGTTCCTTCGCAGGCGGGCGTGTATTTCTCCAGCAGGCCGCGCGCGGCGTTTAAAGCGGATTTGGGTATTGGCGGAGCATCTTTTGGAAAGAAAGCGTTTAGCCAAGGGGCGTTTTCCCCCGCCAGCCGTTCAGCCAGCAGGCGGCGCAGGGCGGTATACTGCTCCTGCGGCGGGAGGATGTTTAATATACGCCGCAGACGGCGCAGCAGGGATAAATTCATTTGGGGTTAAAAGCGCGGAAAAACCGTTCCCGGGCCAGTATGGTGTTATATACGTTTTTCTCGGCCCAGAGGCGGTAATAGCGGGCGTAGAAATCCGCATCCGCCGGCGTTTGGCGGCGCAGGGCCGCCATCTGTTCGTCCAGCCGCGCGACCAGCGGCGGCAGATCTGTAAAGATAGCCTGTCCTTTCAGGGCCCGCAGGTATGCGGCTTTTTCTTGGCCCAGCAGGTCCGGCCAGGCGCTCCCGTATCGGATGGTCCATTCGTACGGCGCTCCTAAGGCTTCGGCTGCGGCATAAGGTTCGTAAACCTTGCTCATTTGTTGAAGCAGTGCTTTGGTTTCCAGGTAGCGGGCGGCCAGATTCTCTTCGGGGAACAGCGTCTGTGCGGAGTCTTCCATTTTGTCCAGCGTAAATTGCAGCAGTCCCAGCCGCTGGGCGTCCGTCATCGGCTGGCCTGCGCCGGGAAGATTGGCGTTAAGCTTGCGTTTGCGGCGGATGATAAGCGTATTGCGTTTGGCGGTGGATTTCGCCAGCACTTCGTTAAGCGTTTTAAAATACTCCAGCCGCAGTTTCTGGCGGTAATACTGTTCAAATTCCACCGGTTTAATGTCCGACGGGTTTTTTATCAGCAGGGAGTGAAGGCTTTTCCACGTGTATTCCAACGCGCTCCGGGCCCAGGCGCGCTGGGCTTCCAGCGTGGGCAGGGCGGCAAAAGCTTCCATTTCTTTGGCGTAAAGCGCGTAAGCCGGCGGCTGGACCGGGTCGTCCAGCAGGCGTTTGACCTCTTCTTGCGGGAACGTGGCCGAGGCGAACCGTTCCGGCAGGACGGGCGCAAAATGGCTTTCCACTTCGGCCAGCGTGTTTTCCAGCAAATCCTGATGGCGCCAGAAAGCTTTGGCGTCGGCGGATTTGTTGGCGGGCAGCAGGGCAAACAGGCGCGCGTCCCGGTCGTGGAAATAGGCCAGTTTTCCCAACAGGGTTTTTTCGGATTTGAACGGAGCGGTTAAAATTTCTTTTTCCATCCGGCAGAATGCGCCGGAGTGGCTGATGCGGTGCAGCACCCAGTTGGAAGCCGTTGTTTTGACGGCGAAGCCGGTGGCCGCCGAGCTTAGCGGCTGGGCCAGTTTGGCGCTGAGGGGCGGGAATGCGGTATTTTTTAAGAGCGCCTGCCACGCGGCGGAGCTCCCTCTGAACCAGGGGGATACGAGCTGCGCCTGCACTTGTAAGAACGGGCAGACGAGCAAAACGGCGCAGATGAGCGGCTTGAGCATAAAACGCGTATATATCATAGTGCGCGGGTCCGTTTGGCGGAACGCTCCTTACTTTTATTATAAACGAAAACGCTTCCCGGCTCCATAGGCCAAAAGACCCAGAAATACGGTTGTTTTGGGCCCATAACCGGGGTTCTTTCCGCCCGTCAGAAATGCTATGATGTGATATATCCAAAACAGGAGTGTTTTTCAATATGCCGCAAATCAGCCTGATTATCCCCGTGTATAATACCGAAGCGTACCTGGCCAAATGCCTCACAAGCGCGCTGGCGCAGACTTTTACGGATATTGAGGTGATTTGCGTGGACAGCTCTTCCACCGACGGTTCCGCCGCCGTGCTGCGAAACTTTGCCGCCAAAGACCCGCGCGTGAAAGTGTTTACCGTGCCCAACGAGGGGCCGGGCATCGGGCGCAACAAAGGGCTGGATGAAGCGCGCGGCAAATACATTTTGTTTTTGGATTCGGACGATTTTTTAGACACCCGCGCCTGCGAAATCCTCTATAACGCCGCCGAAACGGAACGGCTGGATATTGCCGCCTGCGACTTTTACACCTATCAGGATAAAACGGGCGTTTTTACCCCCCGCTCCCGCGCGCTGGAACTGCCCTGCAAGCACGATTTGGACGCTTCCGCGGGCGACGGGCCGGAGGAATTTGTCAAGTTCGCCTTCTCCCTTCCGTTCGTGTGGGGCAAACTCATCCGCCGCGATATTATTGAAAACGCGGGCCTGCGCTTTCCGCCGGGCGCCGCGGAGGACGTGCCGTTTTGCGTTTCCTGCCTGGCGCGGTGCCGCCGCGTGAAAATGCTGGACGGAGCGTATCTGTTTTATTACCGCGTAGGCCGTACGGGCAATATTTCCGGCCGTGGCGAAAAGATGGTGCTTGACGGCATTGAAAACTTTGGCGTGCTGGAGAATAATTTAAAGAAATACGGCGTATTGGAAGAAGTAAAGGAAACCTTTTGGTTTAACAAGCTGGTGCTGCTGATTGGCGACGAACATTTATTTGTCGGGCGGCTTGGAAACGTGCCCCGGGAGACGGTGCAAAAAGCGTACGACCGGGTGCGTGCCGATATGGCGGTGCTGGATGTAGCGCTTTTTAAAAACCGGAACTGGATTTTCCGCTGGAAAGTGCGCGGACTCAAAAAAGCGGTGGAAAAGAACGATTTGGGTTTCCCCCGCCGGGTGCGCAAAATCCGCAATATCTTAATGCCCGTGCTGGACCCGTGGTTTAAACTGACTTCTTGTTATTTAAAGAAGGCCTCTTAAAAAGAGGCCTTCTTTTCCATATGTATTACAGTACTGTGTACTGAAGTACGAAATAATAGGCCAATATTTTTTGGCGTATGTTTCCGCGCAATACCAAGCCCGTCAAATGCTGCCCGGGGGTTAGCATTTTGTGCTTTTGAGCCAGTTGCAGGTACTGTTTAAAGGTCATTTTGCTGTGTTCGCACAAACACCAATCCCTCCATCCAATTTTAAGACGGTGATATGCGTTTAATGCGTAGGCACATTGGAGGTTTTTGCCCCCGGCACACATTAGGTGTTTATGCAGCCCGTCCAGCGCAAGCCATTGTTTGGCTGTTGGCCCGGTGGAAAATGTTTGGCAGTCTTGGGCGGAGTGAATGCGGTATTTAACAAACGGATATTGTAAAACTGCCGCGGCTCCGTCCAAACAGGCTCCCAGCATAAAGGGAACGTCTTGCACCTTGCCATAGGTGGCAAAATCCGGCGCTGAAGCGCGTTTAAGCGTCTCCGTACGGTAACTGGCGGAACTAAAGGTAAAAGAGTGTCCTAAAAAAATATAGGCGGAAAACTCAGAGGCGTTTTTCAAAACGGCGCATTTGGTGTTATATTGCTTGGTAAAAGGCTGTTCGTCCCAGTCACCCATAGCGGAAACAACTACATTTACATTGGGGATTTGATTATAGGCTTTTAGTAGGGTTTCCAAATAGGCGGGATGGATTAAATCATCATCGTGCGCCATAACCGTAATAGCACGGGACGCTATTTCCCGGCAGCGCTGCACACAGCCAAATACGTTTAAAGATTTAGGCTCATGTACCAGTTCCACGCCTTTGGAGGCGTATTCTCGGGCCACCTGCAGCACTTCTTGAGTTGGGGCATTGGCAAGCAATATGAGCCGTGCCCCTTTGACCGTTTGGTTTAGGTAACAGTCCACTGCCTGGCGCAGCATTTCCGCACGGTCATGGGCAAAAAAGAAAACTTCTATGTCTTTAGCTGTATACATAAGGGGATGCTCTCTTTATTTTTTAATTGGGTCGCAAAATAAATGATTTAATTGGTTATATAATCCTTCTTTGGAAAAAAATAAAGCCAAATATTTTTGTTTATAACGATATCTGCGATTGGCGGATAAATATAATTTAGAACCTAACCAATAACGGAAAAAACGCAGCAAAGTGGATATAGAATAATGGGACCGGTTAAAACGTTCAGGCGATTGTGTGCGCTGGATATTATCCCAAATTAAACGGATATCATAATCCGTGTTTTGCCGCAAAAAAGGAATAAGCGTCACAGGCACTTGGGGAAATAAAATTGTTCCGTTCCCCTCTATAAAAAAATTCCTTCTTTTTACAAACGGAAAATGATTTTCCATGACTACGCGGTGGGCTAAGGTTAACGGCCAGGACTTTTCCCAATGTTCTTGATAGAGCATATGATCTATCCATGTAGCACACTGGTAACCTTTTTGATCATAATAAAGCGCCTGACGTTGCTCATGATATAAGACACTGTCATCATAAGAACAAATAGGCTGCAAAGTGTCCCAGTAGGCTTTAAAATCTGGACTAGATATTAAAGAACGTCGATAAGACACCCAATAAGAAGGAATATGCTGATAATCAATAGGCGTTTGTTCATACCAACGGTATAATCCCCACCAATCACATTTCTTTTTATCCATATCAGAAAACAAATTTTCCAACGGATAAAAAGGACCGAAAAAAGTGTAATTGCACAAAATTACTTCATCAAACGTTTGCAACTTGTCATAGCCGTAATACTCTAAGGTATATTTATAGGCCCAAGCGTCAAAGCCGGTATTTTCACGCAGTAAAATTTTATCGCAGAAGGGTTCTATTTTTTTCTTGCTTTCCTCTGTTAATTTGCCGTTCACAACTATGCACAATTCAGCTAAGAAGGGCTTAAAACATTCTAAAAAATAGGGGATGTAATCATCTACAATACCGTCTTTATCATAAAACAAATAAATACCTAAACGTTTCATTGGCGGCGGACCTCCTTTAGAAAAAGGATCGCTTTTTCTAAATTATCATAGGGAATTTGACGGATAATGTTGTCCTCTAAATCCCACCACTTCAGACTCAACAATTCTTGAATAATTTGTTCATCAAAACGGTAACGTATGATACGAGCAGGCACTCCGGCAACAATGGCATAAGGGGGAACATCTTTAGTTACCACGCTGTGCGCTCCTATTACAGCCCCATGTCCAATCTTTACCCCGTTCTTAACAAACACGCCGTCTCCCATCCAAACGTCGTTGCCTATCTCAACATGCTCTAAATCCCAATATTCATTGTGACTTACCATTTTTTCATCTTTAAAACCTAAGATATCAAAATATAAGTAGGGAGAAGAAGACAGATAATTTATCGGATGGATTCCGTGTCCTAATGAGATATTAAGCCCTAAAGAACAAAAACTACCGAGGCGTGTATCCGGTGAGGCGATATTTGGTTGGTTGGCACAATAGGTATATTTCCCCACATGACAATTTGCTGGAACCTGTAGTTTTATCATCTGTTGAGCATTATTTTTATGGCCGCTGTTCAATGGGACAGCATGACGGAAAAATAAAATTCTGATTATACATTCATTATTTTTTATTTTCCGATGATAAAACAAACGGCCTATTTTTTTACATAACTTTTTCATGGTTTTTTGCTCTTTAATACAATTTGTATTTTAGTATTGTCTCCCCATACGCCCGGAGAGTCATAAGGGCGGTCCGGATAAACTCCGTACTGCAATTGGATATGTAAATGATTTTCTTGAATGAACTGTTCCATGCGTTCAGCTAGGCTCAGCGGCTTCCCCGTGCAGCAATTAATAATGCCGTTTACCGCAGTTTGCGTGACGCACACAGCAATCTGGCAGGCCAGCTCTTGCACGGAAATAAAATCGTATTTATTTTTACCAGTGGTAAAAGGAAAAGTAGTTTTGCCTTCCTGTGCGGCACGCAGAAGCTTGCCAAATACAGATTGAGCTTTGGCATCATCCCCAGTAATATAGAATGCCCGCAACCACTGCCAGCAGGCCCCGTGCTGAGCAGCCAGCAGGCAGGAGCTTTCACGCAAGGCATTTTTAGCGATTGCATAGGCAGATGTCGGCGCACAGGGGGTATTTTCATCAATAGCTCCCTCATGATATCCTATTTCGTGCATGGTTCCCATTACAGCCAACTGTTTCAGCCCCCCTTCCAGCAGATAGCGGATCAGCCTGACATGCCCGGACAACATTTCCATATGAGCAGGGGAATTATGTACAAATCCGTCTTTCCACGCCAGGTGAAGAAATACATCCGGTTTTCCCAGTTTGGCATAAATATCCGGGGCATTATCCAACACATTTATAGCCATAAACTGAGCTCGAGGGTCCACATAGGTATTATCAAAGTCAAGGGCCAAGCACGTTGCTCCCTCTTCCAGCAATGCTTTTACAACATGGCTGCCAATATATCCATTAGCTCCGGTAACTGCTATCTTCATAAACTAAATCCTCAGGAACTCCGTTTTCTCATTTTGTCTTTTAAATTTTGCCACAGCCATTTTACACATAATCCTAAACTTAATTTTTTAGCAAACAAATGGTATTCACCCTGCGGAAGTATATTTTCTTGCGGCCACCAAACAGGGCCGCAAATTTTTTGCTCCGGGATTTCCGTATTTTGATTGTCCAAGCCAAAGTACAAATTCAACCATTCTTTAAAAGTGAATTCTTCCAGTTCCGGATTTACCCCCAAGAAGTTGCGCCAGCAGTTAATAAGCGAAGAGTATTTAGGCCAATAAAAACCCAAACTGGACGCGTCTATAATACAAAAATAGTTCGTATAAGCCGCCCAGCTGTCTTTTAAAGTCCAAGTCAGATTATGCCCCAGCTTTTTTAAATACTCTACCGTGAAATATATCTCGCTGGGCTGGAGCTTGGCATATTCTAAAACATTGGTAAAAGACGGAAAACTCTCCCTCGTTTCAAAATCACAGGACCAAAACCTTAAAACTTCATCAATATGTCCAAAGAAAAACATATCTGAAATGTCATACAGCCGATACTTAAACGTATTAAAAGACAAACACACTAGCCGTGACTTTTGGATTTGAGGGTCTTGGGCGGGAAACAGCCGGATTATATTAAATAGAAATTCCGGGATATTTGTTTCATAAAACCGTTGGTCTGTCCTTGTTTTAATGACAAACTCAGCTCCTTCTGCTTTGGCAAGCTCCAATCCTTTATAGGTAGATACAATCTGCTTATTGATATTCCACAACCCTTTTACGGAAGGAGGGTCATTTAACAGCACCCACACGCCCAGCTGCTTGATTTTTTCCACTGTATCCGCTTTTTCGCTCTTCCAAGTAGATAATATCAATGGACAGCCCGGAAAAGTGCGTTTATACAGTTTTAGCGTCTCATAAGTAAAATCTTCTTCATGTTTTATCGGCCCTTGCATGACGATAGTCAGGACAGGCGTTTTATATAAAGCGTTGCTGCGGGCCTGATAGTCCGCCTCGTAAATTGGTTTTTCATCGTAAGTAATATATTTTCTATTAGATGTAAGGGGTTTAAACATATTAATAATGGTTCCTTTCTCGTATTTTAGAACGCCAGCGCCTTCTGACCGATGTTATGGGAATCAATTTTATCAACAAGAATATAATTTTGTACATGGCATTCAAGACATTTTTCAAGCGGGGAGATAAATAATAAACTGACGGAAGATTATATTCACAAATCTGCTGAGCCAGTTTCTCATAGAATCTTTCAGAAAAATGATATACAGCTTCATCGTTAGGATTTGCTTCTGCCGGGAAACGAGCCGTGATGGGAATGATATTCGGCCATTTTTTACTGCAGGAAAGAATGGCTTCTTTTATCTTTTCGGAACGTATTTTATATTCTGTTCTGGAATCTAAATCCGTCGGAAAATGTAAAAATAAAATGGGTATCTGCCCATATGTATCACAAAATTTTTGAAAGAAAATTTTGTAAGATTTTTGTATTTCTTCTAAAGGCAAAAGCCCGACAAAATCATATCGCTCTTCAAATTCTTTGGAATGATCAATATCTTTCCAATGCGCTAAAAATTCACTTTTGTTAGAACGGGACACAAACAATTTATCAGTCAGTTCAGCAAAACTGTCCATAATAAGCATTTGTACATTTTGATGAGAAAAAATATCCAGCCGCTCTTGCTGTAATAAGGAATAAATATACATTTTACGGCTTTGTATTTCCGCAGGAATAAAATTTTCTACCTCATCTAATAAAATTTTACAGGAAGGATCCTGATTTATCTTTACCGCATAATCTACCCTGTTTTTCTGATGATTAACCATACGGGCATTGATAAAACAATTCCGCAAGGTAAACTGTCCTAAACAGGCAATTCGGGTTAATATCGTCTTTCTCATTTTAAATACGCTTCTATATCCGCATTTCTTGGTAAAGTAATAGCCAAAGCAGACGGATAGGGATTGGTGGGAGCAAAATCATTAATCACTACCCGTGCTGCATGGTTCAGTCCCATCAAAATAGCATACGGATAAATACCTGCTTTGTTTAAGATTTTCTCCAAGTTTCCTCTAAATTCTTCTGTCCGGGAAGTAGTGATTACAATTTGCGCACCTGCCCGCTGTAATTGTTGGATCAGTTTTATATTTCCTTCTAACAAAGTTTCATTGTTATACCAATTTACTTTTCCGTATTTCCCGCTGTTTTTCATAATTACGCCGTCTATATCAATAAAATAAGTCCGGTATTTCTTTTGTTCTTCTTTCCAATCGGATAACGTTCCCCAATCTGAATAGGACTCTGCCAGTATTACTTGAAAGATATATTTATTTGAAGATAACATATAAGAAATCAAATGGCTGATATACATTTCTCCTTTGATTTCCCGCTGGACCAAGTCCTCATATGCCTTAATAAAATCATCGGCATTTTCAAAACAATATATGCCTAAGCAAATAATGGGAGATATGACCTTTTTCTCAATGATATCCTGTAATATATTTTGTTCATTCACAATAAGAAAACTCTTTCCGGGTATATTGGATACATTTTTATGTTTGTTAATGTCATATCCTACGACCATATTCGGGATATTTTTCTCAAAGTGTATGCCGACTTGATTGTCCGAATCTTTAATCACAAAACTTCCCGTCACTTTCATAGCCGTCAGGGTGCGATATATCGTTTCACTGGCAGAAGAAGTAAAATCATCCAGCATACAAATTTCAAATTTAGGTTTGTCTTTAAATAATTGCTGTAAAATCAAATGTGAATCATATTTTTCATCATGCGGTTTAACAATCGTAACAATAATCCGGTCAAAAACATCTATATTAATTTGCTCAATGGATTTTTCAATCATTAGTTTGCCGTCTGGATGCGTTAATAAATATTTAGGTTTCATATTCGGGAAACGGCTGGATTTTCCAGCACAGGGTATAATTAATGTATTCATATATTTTTCTCCAGTTGTTTGATTCTGCTGATGGTTGAACTGGTAGCTTGATTTAAAAAACTCACAGTAGCAGTAGAAGTAGCATACGGATAAATACGCAATAAATTAAGCAAAAGTATATGATAGATAGCCGGAATATAATTTGCTCCCGGCAAGGCCTTTAGATTATCAAATAATGCTTCTCTGGCTGTCGAAAGACGGAGATTAAGTGCAAAATCACGAGCTTGACCGCGGTAGGACCATCCTATTTCTAAATCTTGCAGGAGTTTAGCTATGTCTATGAGCCAAGAATCATAAAAAGAATCCAGTAAATCTATAACATATACCCCATTAGAAGAAATGAGGATATTCTCCAAAGTCAAATCTCCCAGACATTTACTATGTGGTATATGGCTGAAATCAAAATTTTTCAACAGTTTTACAGCCTCACAGACGACGGGGGTATGCATATCTAATTTTTCAGATAAGGCATTAATTTTTTGGGTAAAAATAATATTTGCCTTTGGAAAATATATCCCCTGATTAATAGATAAAGAGCGAAATAACAAATTTACCAAATCTACAATTTCCTTAATTTTTATAGATTTCATATATTCAGCCAAAGCAATTCCGTTGATATACTCCATATCAAAAAAGAATACTCCGGCTTCATTATATCCCCGTTTAAATATACTTGGGGTCTTGATTCCCGACATAGAGAAAAAACGTTGTTTTAAATACTGTCTTTTAAGCCTTTTATTATAAGAAACAGTTCCGGCATCTTTGCGAAGAAAAATCCGGTCTTGCTCTTGATACAGCGTTAAACGGCAGCCTGAATGGCCTGAAAGTTGTTTAATCAGTTCCATATTTGTTAATAACTTTTACTTTTCTCCAAATACCACTCCACTGTCTTTCTGATGCCGGTTTCAAAATTTTCGTCCGCTTTCCAGCCAAGCTCCGTTTCCAGTTTGGTCGCGTCAATGGCGTAGCGGCGGTCGTGCCCGGCGCGGTCTTTTACAAAGGTTACCAGGTGCTTGTACGG
>ENA-OPIO01000277-OPIO01000277.1-human-gut-metagenome-genome-assembly--contig:-NODE-277-length-19146-cov-6.538893_pt1 | contig 19146 bp, 13 predicted proteins | sample MGYA00241395_ERZ501636 | MGnify/ENA primary metagenome ERZ501636 (study PRJEB25962, sample SAMEA2042198) | human gut metagenome | biome: human gut; feature: human-associated habitat; material: faeces... | reverse complement strand
CCAAATGCCGGCTGACCCACGGCGTCCGCGCCAACTACATACACAGCGACGTCGCCACGCTCGACCGTGTAAAGATTATGAACGACCTGCGCGAGGGGCTGTTCGACGTGCTCGTGGGTGTCAACCTGCTGCGCGAGGGCTTGGATTTGCCCGAAGTGTCGCTCGTGGCAATCCTCGACGCCGACAAGGAGGGCTTTCTCCGCTCGCACCGTTCGCTTACGCAGACGGCAGGCCGCGCCGCCCGTAACGTCAACGGCAAGGTAATAATGTATGCCGACAAAATAACGGCCAGTATGCAGCTCACCATCGACGAGACCCTGCGACGGCGCGAAAAGCAGCTGCATTACAACGAGCTTCACCACATCACTCCGCGCCAAATCACCAAGGACATCAAGCGCAACGCTCTCGGCACGGTGCCCGTCGAGGCGGAAGCGGCCACGGCTTCGCCGAAGTACAAGCCGTATATAGAGGAGGAGCACGCGGCCTTTGCCGCCGACCCCATTGTGCAGACAATGAGCCGCGGGCAGCTTGAGAAGAGCATAGCCAACACCACACGCCTGATGAAGAAGGCCGCCAAGGAGCTCGACTTTATACAGGCGGCGCAGTTCCGCGACGAGCTTTTGCGGCTGCAAGCCATGCTGGAAGAGAAACAGGCATAGTGAAAGCGGAACACACGTTCCGCTTTCTTTTTGATTTCTGATGACGCTCTCAGGCTGCGTTATTCTGAAATGAAAATACTTTTGGTCGAAATATCGCCAAGAAAAGTGTGCAAACGTAAATGCTTTAATATGTGTGCGTTACTGTCTTTGACGGCAAAGTGTGCAATGAAATACGGCTGAAACGGGGAGTAAAAGCCGTCCAAACGGGTAGTGAGGACGGCTCTCAATGGTGTCAAAGGCCGTCTTCACTACCCTTAAAGGCCGTCTTTGGCATGGTAAAAGGTGGCCTTTGGCTGTTTTGATGGTGGCTTTTGCCATGTCGGGATGCCATTCAGAGGGCTGCCGTTTTCTGTTTTGCGGATTTTCGTTGACATTCTTTCGTTGACGTTTTGATATGTTATAGCCCTTTGTTCGGTGCATAATGTCAGTACGGCGACGCGTGGTCGCCGTTGCCTTCAGCCGCTGCGCGTCGTGCCTGCGTTGATGTTAAATAATGCTTTTTGTTATGGCTCTCGCTATAAAATTCGTAACTTTGCACAAATATTTACGCTTGCAATGAGACTGTTTTTAATTCTTGCCGTGTGCCTCATGCCGCTGGCGGCGGTGGCGCAGGGCGTTTGGGAGAGGCCTGACGCTGCCGGTGATGCCGGCAAAAAGGTGAAGGAACAGAAGGCGGAGAAGCCCAATCCTGACGCTAAATACCTGGCCGGAGCCGTCACCGAGGTGGACGGCAAGGTGGTGTGGACGATGGACGTTGACGTGCCGGGCAAGTCGGCCGACCAGATTTACGCCCTGATGCTGCAATGCTTCACCGACCTTACCAAGACCGAAAACCAGATAGAAGGCAGCTGCGTGGCTCTTGTCAACAAGGCCGAGCACATGGTTGTGGCTACCATAAGGGAGTGGCTGGTGTTCACCGACAAGTTTTTCGCGCTCGACAGGACCAAGTTCTATTACACGCTCATAGCCAGTTGCGCGGACAACCACCTCAACGTAACCATGAGCCGCATATCTTACCGTTACGAGGAAGGGCGCGAGCCCGGCGGCGGCTATGTGTATAAGGCGGAAGAATGGATTGACGACAAGCACGCCTTGAACAAGAAGAAGACGCGCCTGTTGCCCGGTTCGGCCAAGTTCCGCCGCAAGACGGTAGACCGCAAGGACTACCTTTTCAGCGTCATCCGCGAGGCTGTGCTTCAATAGTTATCAATCGGCAATATGACAAACAACGGACAAATGACAACCAACCAAGACAATACCGCCACGGAAATGCGCCCAAGGCACAGGCGAGGCGGCGGTGACGACCGCTACATCGTGCTGCGCAACGTGCTCAACATCATCTTTATGGTGGGCGCCGTAGTAGGCGTGGTGGTGTTCTACCAGTGCGGCCGCGAGGCCGGCACGGTAATCATCCTTGCCTCGATGCTGTTCAAGATTGTAGAATGTGTATTCCGTTTCATGAAATGAAAGCAAGGCTAATCTTTGCCCTGTCAGTGCTGCTCGTGTTGTCATGTCTGCCCGCCGGCGCGCAGGGCTTCAACCAACTGACCGACCAGGGCGAGTTCACCAACTCAAGCGAGAGCCGCAGCTCGCGGCGCGACTCGCTCTCGCAGGGGCACAAGGAGATACCCAAGGGGCTGAAGGTGTGGACGGTTGACGAGCGTTTTGGCGAGCGCATCGCCGCCGAACCTGACACGCTGCCCCACATGTACATGAACTCCATATTCACCGAAGGCCTGCGCGGAGAGTACAATACGCTGGGCAACCTCGGCTCGCCGCGCATCAACCGCATATTCATAGACCGCGGAGAGCAGCAGCAGTTCATGTTCACCCAGCCCTATGACTACTTCATAACCCCGGTAGACAAGTTTCATTTCACCAACACGTTGTCGCCCATCACCAACCTTTCTTATAATACATGCGGCAACAGGACTAACGGTGAAGACCACTTCAAGGCCCTGTTCGGCGTCAACGTAGGCAAGCGTCTCGGCGTAGGTTTCAAGTTCGATTACCTGTACGGCCGCGGCTATTTCCAGAACCAGAGCACGTCCCACTTCAATTATTCGATGTACGGCTCTTATCTCGGCGAGCGTTACCAGGCCCACCTGTTGTTCTCCACCAACCACGAGAAGGTGACCGAGAACGGCGGTATTACGGACGACCAGTATATCACTCACCCGGAATCCTTTGAGGACAACTTCCGCAATGACGAAATACCTACGGTGCTCCAGGAGAACTGGAACCGCAACGACAACCAGCATATCTTCTTCTCCCACCGTTACAGCTTCGGCTTCAGCCGCAAGGTGAAGATGACCGAAGACGAAATCAAGGCCAAGAAATTCGCCATGGCTTCGATGAAGGAGAACGCCGCAAAGAAGGCCAAGGAGGAGGCCCGCAAGAAGGCCGAAGAGGAAGGAAGGGAGTTTGACGAAGACGAGTTTGACGAGCAAAAGACGTTCTCCGGGAGGCCTGACGACGCCGTGATAGCGGGCAACGAGCCTGCCGACACCGTGAAGACGTCGGGCGGACGCATATCCGTTGACAAGGCCGCGGCCGACAGCCTGCTTGCCGCCGACGCCAAGCAATCGGCCGAGATGCAGGGGGACACAACGTGGATGAAGGACGAGTATGTGCCCGTGACGAGCTTCATACATACCCTGAAGTTCGACAACTATGAGCGCATATACCAGGCTTACGACACGCCTGAAGGCTATTATGCAAACACTTATCCCGTGCATGAGAAGCTGCCGGGCGACTCGATATACGACCGCACGACGCATTATTCGCTGAAAAACACCTTCGCCGTGGCCTTGCTCGAAGGCTTTAACAAGTGGGCTAAGGCCGGGTTGAGGGCTTTCGTGACATCGGATTTGAGGCATTTCACCCTGCCTGACTCCGTTGGTGGCCGCATGTCGTACAACGAGCACAACCTTAGCGTGGGCGGACAGTTGCTCAAGGCGCAGGGCAAGACGTTGCATTACAACGTCACGGGAGAGTTCTGGCTCATGGGTGAGGATGCCGGACAGCTGAAGATTGACGGCAAGGCCGACCTCAACTTCCGCCTGTTCAAGGACACGGTGACGCTTGCCGCCAACGCTTTCTTCCACAGGTTGAACCCTACGTTCTATTACCGCCATTACCATTCAAGGCACTTATGGTGGGACAACGGCGGACTGGACCAGGAACTGCGCACGCACATCGAGGGGCTGTTCTCGCTGAAACGCACTAAGACAAAGCTGCGCGTGGCTTACGACAACCTTCAGAACTATACGTATTTCGCGCAGCGTTACAACATAACTGAAGACTTTGGACGCAGCGGCAACACTGTTTCCGTGCGCCAGAGCGGCAAGAACATCAGCCTGCTTACATTGCAGCTGGCGCAGGACTTCCGCTTCGGGCCGCTCAACTGGCAGAACGTCGTTACCTATCAGAAGTCGAGCGACGAGGACGTGCTGCCCGTGCCGATGCTAAATGTGTACACCAACCTGTTCCTGCACTTCAAAATCGCCAAGGTGCTCACTGTTGACTTGGGAGCCGATGCGCGCTTCTTCACCAAGTACAAGGCACTCGACTACAGTCCGGCTCTCGGTCAGTTCACCGTCCAGGACAACGGGGCGGCCAACGTGGAGACAGGCAATTACCCCATCGTCAACGCCTATGCCAACATGCACTTGAAGCATACGCGCTTCTTCGTGATGATGAGCCACGTCAACGCCAGCAGCGGCGACAGTTTCCTTGTGCCGCATTATCCCGTCAATGGAAGGATATTCCGCTTTGGCGTGTCGTGGAACTTCTTTAACTGATAATTGTTGTTTTATTGGCTTATTACAATTGTTTTTTGTAACTTTGCCGCCGTTTGAAATAATAAAAAGACAATAACCATGCCCCAGATATCTGTCCGCGGATTGGAAATGCCGGAGTCGCCGATACGCAAGCTTGCGCCTTTGGCCGCTGCGGCTAAGAAGCGCGGAATAAAGGTTTACCATCTTAACATAGGCCAGCCGGACCTGCCTACGCCGCAGGTTGCGCTCGACGCCATACGCAACATCGACCGCACCATCCTTGAATACTCGCCGTCGCAGGGATATTTGAGCTACAGGGAGAAGCTGGTGTCGTATTACAAGAAGTACGACATCAATGTAACGGCCGACGACATAATCATCACCTGCGGTGGCAGCGAGGCCGTGCTGTTCGCCTTCATGTCGTGCCTCAATCCCGGCGACGAGATTATCGTGCCCGAACCGGCCTACGCCAACTACATGGCTTTTGCCATATCGGCAGGCGCTAAGATACGTACCATCGCCACGACAATAGAGGAAGGCTTCTCGCTGCCCAAGGTAGAGAAGTTTGAGGAACTGATAAACGAGCGCACGCGCGCCATACTCATATGTAATCCGAACAACCCTACGGGCTACCTTTACACGCGGCGCGAGATGCACCAGATACGCGACCTCGTGAAGAAATACGACCTTTACCTGTTTTCCGACGAGGTTTACCGTGAGTACATCTACACCGGCTCGCCTTACATTAGCGCCTGCCACCTTGAGGGGATAGAGCAGAACGTGGTGCTCATCGACTCCGTAAGCAAGCGTTACAGCGAGTGCGGAATACGCATCGGCGCGCTCATCACCAAGAACGAAGAGGTGCGCCGCGCCGTTATGAAGTTCTGCCAGGCGCGCCTTTCGCCGCCGCTCATCGGGCAGATTGCCGCCGAGGCTTCACTCGACGCGCCCGAAGAGTATTACCGCAACGTGTACGACGAGTATGTGGAACGCCGCAAATGCCTCATTGACGGGCTTAACCGGATACCGGGAGTATATTCGCCAATCCCCATGGGAGCGTTTTATACCGTGGCGAAGCTGCCCGTTGACGACAGCGAGAAGTTCTGCCGCTGGTGTCTTGAGGATTTCAATTATGAAGGAGAGACGGTAATGATGGCTCCGGCGTCAGGCTTTTATACCACTCCCGGGGCAGGGCGCAACCAGGTGAGGATAGCATACGTGTTGAAGAAAGACGACCTCATGCGGGCCTTGTTCGTGCTGCGCAAGGCGCTTGAGGCTTATCCGGGGAGGGTGGACGAAGAATGAACCTGCCGTTGTTCATAGCGAGGCGCATCTATTCCGCCAACGACGCCCGGCGCAAAGTGAGCCGCCCGGCCATGCGCATAGCCACCGCCGGAGTAGCCATAGGGCTTGCCGTTATGCTTGTTTCGGTAAGCGTGGTGTTCGGTTTCAAGCACACCATACGCGACAAGGTGGTAGGTTTCGGCAGCCACATAACCGTAGCCAACTTCATGTCACTGCACGGCAGGGACACCCGTCCCATTTGCATTGACGACAGCATGATGGCCGTGCTGCGCTCTGTAGGCGGCGTCAAGCATGTGCAGAGGTACGCGTTCAAGCAGGGAATACTGAAGACCGACAGCGATTTTCTCGGCGTAGCGTTCAAGGGGGTAGCGGCCGAATACGACACTACGTTCATACACGGCAACCTTGTAAGCGGCAGCATCCCGGCGTTCAGCGACTCCGTAGCGCACAACAAGATACTCATATCCAAACTGATGGCCGACAAGCTGAGGCTGGCCGCAGGCGACAAGGTGTTCGCTTACTTCATAGACAGCGGCGGGGTGCGCGTCCGCCGCTTTACCGTTTCGGGCGTTTATCAGACAAACCTTTCCAAGTTTGACGAGGCTGTATGCTTCGCCGACCTTTACACTACCGTCCGCCTGAACGGCTGGGAGCCCGGCCAGGCAGGCGGGGCGGAGCTTGCCGTTAGCGATTTCGGCAACGTGGACGCCGTTGAAGAGGCGCTGGTGAAGAAGGTCAACCGCACTACCGACCGTTACGGAGAGACCTATTCGTCGGAAACCGTGCAGGATTCCAACCCGCAAATCTTCACCTGGCTCGACCTGCTCGACCTCAACGTATGGATTATCCTCGCCCTCATGCTCTGCGTGGCAGGCTTCACAATGATTTCCGGGCTGCTCATCATAATCCTCGAGCGCACGTCGATGATAGGCGTGCTCAAGGCCCTCGGCGCGCGCGGCGGCACCGTGCGCAAGACGTTCCTGTGGTTCGCCGTGTTCATAATAGGCAAGGGTATGCTCATAGGCAACGCCGCAGGGCTCGGCCTTATGCTGCTGCAGAAGCTTACGGGCGCAGTAAAGCTCGACGCCGCGACGTATTATGTTGACGTAGTTCCCGTAGAGTTCAACCCCTGGGCGATACTTCTGCTCAATGCCGCAACGCTCATAGTCAGCGTCATTGTGCTCGTCGCCCCGAGCTACCTCGCCTCGAGGGTGCGCCCGGCAAGGTCGATGAGATACGAATGAAAGTGAATAATGAAAAATGAAAAATGAATAATCGCCTTACGGAAATGAAAAATGAATAATGAATAATCGCCTTACGGAAATGAAAAATGAATAATGAATAATCGCCTTACGGATTACTGTATGGCGTATGCCTCATTATTCATTTTTCACTTTTCATTTTTCACTTTTCACTTTTCATTTTTCATTTTTCATTTTTCATTTTTAATTTTTCACTTCTCAGTACCCTACCGGCATGTAAACCAGCGGCACGACGCTTTCCCTTACGCCGAGAAACTTTTGCATGTCCTTCGGCGCTTCGCCTGCATAGCAGCATACGGTAGCCAGCCCGTTGGCCGCGCAGTACAGGTAGACGTTCTGCACCACCGCGCCCACGTTGAGCCCGCTTATGCCCATGTTGCCGCCTGTAAGCCCCGTGTCAGACGCTATCACGAGCACAACCGGAGCCGTGGCTACGAACTTGTTGCGGCCGGCCGCCGCCTTGCGCAGGTCGCCCCCGCCGATTTTCACCAGCCTGTTGGCCGCCGCGTCATACCTGAACGTGCCGTCGGCCTTGCCCACGTAGATGGTAACGTCCTGCCGGTTCATGGCCGACGGGGCCGTGCGCCGGCCGTCCTTGCGGTTTACGCCGTCGGCCGCCCACAGCAGGTCGGAGAGCGTCTGGTCGGACAGCGTGGCGTCTGTAAACGTGCGTGTGGAGCGCCGGTCTTGCAGGGCCTTTGTCAGGCTGCCCGCCACGCTGCTTTGAGTTGGCTGCGGCAGGGCCGCCTCCTGTGCGCCGGCCGTTCCGCACAAGGCCGTCAGGCCGAACACTGCGGCGCAGGCCGCGGTAATGATTTTGTTCTTTTCCATGTCGTTGTCGTTTTAGAGAGTCAGTATATGCTGCAAATTTATCACAAATCGGCCATAACGCACAACCCCCGCCCCCGTTTTTTTGTTTTCTTATGCTTTGGTGGTTAAAGTTTATTAATATGTCGGCGCCTACGCAATGCTGCGAGCTGCTACCAAGAAAGTAAGAAAGTAAGAAGTAAGAAAACAAGATTTCCGGCGGCCGTCGTACGTTCACCCCTACGGAGGCAGCGCCATATTCGGATACATCGGCGAACCGTGACAGAGCCGCCCGCGCGTTACGCCTACGCCGCAAAAACGCGCAGCCTTCGCCGTCCATGCGCGCCGCGTGCGCGGCAGAAGGTAAAAAGCCTACGGGCAATAGCAATAGCAAAGTGTGTCTGCCCCCCCCGTGCTTTAACCTTTTACCTTTTTACCCTAAAAATCGTTGCTTTAATTTTACTTAACGTTTTTTTATTCAGAGTTTTCTGCTTACATTTGCCGCAAATCTTACTTCTTGTTTCTTGTTTCTTACTTTCTTTGGACAAGTGGGGAAAATTTTTTATATATATTATATAAGTTTTTGCCGCTTGTCCAAAGAAAGTAAGAAACAAGAAACAAGAAGTAAGATTTTAACAAGCGAACACCCGGATTAACGATTACAACAGACTACTTTGAATGAGTTTATTTACACGCTATCCTTATGCTGAGCCCGCGTTTTTCGTGTAAAATCTTGTTTCTTACTTCTTGTTTCTTGCTTTCTTTGGCGTTGCGGCAGTGCGGAATAAGGTGTTTTTGATGTTTTTTCGCGATTTCCGGCGTAAAAATTTGCGTGTACGGTGGAAAAGCTTTATCTTTGCAGCGCAAAAAACGGGAATGGTACCTTGGCCGAGCGGTTAGGTAACGGTCTGCAAAACCGTGTAGAGCAGTTCGACTCTGCTAGGTACCTCGCAAGAAGGGAAGGCTTTGGAGCGCAGGCTTCAAGGCCTTCCCTCTTTTTTGCCGTATGCCGTGGTTGGGAGAGGAGGCGGCTGCAAACGGTTTGGCCGTAGGGGCGTGTATTGAAAGCCGCCCGCCGCGCAGGCGGAAGCGGCGGCTTCGGCGATGCGCGGCGGGCGGCTTTTCCGAGTCTCTGCGGCTGTTGCCGCAGGGCTACATGCTTATCCTGATGTCTACACCTGCTTGTATGGGGGCTCCGCGCTGGGCCAGCCATGTCTGGCTGCCGCCGGCTGCGCTGCTGAAAGCGAATGTGGCGTAGCGCGTGCAGGTAACGTTGCGGCACCACAGGCGCAGGGCCGTGCGGCCGCGCTGCAGGCCGGCGTGGAGGTTGAGCAGGGCGTAGAGGGGCTGCGAGGCGGTGTTGGCCTCGTCCCAGTAGGTGCGGCCCTGGGCTGTCATGTCGGCGCCGAGCAGCAGGGCGCAGCTGCGCGCCGTGCCCAGGGGCAGGCGCAGGTCGCAGCGTGCGGCGAGCGTGTGGCGTGGCACGAAGGGCACGGCGCGGCCGCGGTAGCTGGTGGCGGTGCCGTCGTCGGCGGTCTCGGTGTAGCGGGTGAAGCGGGCGTCGGTCAGGGCGTAGGCCAGCGACCATTGCAGGCGGCCGCCGGCTGCGCCGCCGCGCAGGGCGGCCTCGAGGCCTAGGCTGCGGCTGCGGCCTGCGTTGACCATCATGCGGCCGAAGCCGTATGTGCCGGCCATGACGGAGAGCTGCTGGCCCAGCACGTGCATGTAGTAGGCGGCGACGTCGGCCTGCATGGCGCCGCCGAGCAGGTTGAGGTGGGCGCCGAGCTCGTAGTTCCAGCTCTGCTCGGGCTTGTATGTTATGGTCTTGGCTATGCGGGCGTAGTCGTCGGCGGTGTGGGGTATGTCGTAGCTGCCGGCCATGGCCGCGGAGGAGTTGGCGGTGAGCTCTGCCTGGAGTATGTCGGAGAACATCTGTATGTTGTAGCCGCCGGCGCGGTAGCCTTTGCTTGCGGTGGCGTAGATGTTGCTGCCGTCGTCGGCGATGGTGGCTGTGAGGCCGAGCTTGGGCAGCAGCTGGCTGTACGAGTCGCGGCAGCGGTTGCTGAGGGCGGAGGCCAGGGTGTTTGTGGCCTGTGCGCCCATGACGCTCATGCTGACGGCCATCGCGGCACGCGTGGCGTAGGTAAGGGCTACGCGGCTGTAGTCGTAGCGCAGGCCTATGGTGGCCGTGAGGCGTGGGGTGAGGCTGAGGCTGGTCTCGTGGAAGAGGGCGAGGTTGAGCTGCGGCGTGTGGAAGAGGCCGGGCACGCTCATCTTGACCGTGGCCTCTACGCCGCCGGCCTGCTCTATGGCTGCGGCTGCGGCTTGCTGGGCGGCTGCGGGGGACATGCCGGCGGCGGCCATGCGGTCGGCCATGGCGGTGTGTATGGCGGTGTAAACGGCCGACTGTATGCCTGCGGCTATGCGGCCGGTGAAGTCGGCGTCGAAATAGACGGGGGCTTCGGTGCGCAGCCACTGGTATGAGGCGAAGAGGCCGCTGGTGTGCCGCCACGGGCCGTCGCCGGCGGCCTTGACGGTAAGCTCCTCGGTCAGGGCGTTGAGCAGCTGGCGCTGCGACAGGTGCATGAGGTCTTGCGGCAGGTAGTCTTGGTCCATTTCCATGCGGTCGCGCAGCAGCTGGTAGCTGGTAAGCGAGCTGATGGTGTATGCCCCGGCGCGGTATGTCAGGGCGGCTCCGGTGTTGAGCATGTTGCGGCGGTATGAGCCGGGGCGGTTGCCCGCCGGACTGCTGATGCGGCCGGTCGTGGTGTCGAGCGCGCCGTAGGGGAAGGCGGCCTGCGACGTGTACTGGTAGTCGGCGGTGATGTCGGCCGTGAGGCGCGGCGCGGGGCGGAGTATGAGGCGCAGCTTGCCGCCGGCCTCGTCGGCGTTGTCGGCGCGGCGGCCTGTGGTGGAGTTGCGTAAGAAGCCGTTTTGCCCGTTGTAGAAGGCGGCTATGGAGAAGGCCGTGCGGTCGCTGATTTTGCCGTAGTGGGCCAGCTCTACGTTGCGGTACATGCGTGTGCCGATGCCTGCGGATATGTCGGTGCCCTGGTAGCGCATGGGGCTCTTCGAGTACAGGCGCACTATGCCGCCCTCGGTGTTGATGCCGTAGAGCGTGCCCTGCGGGCCGCGCAGTATGTCGGCGCGGTCGAGCTGGTACATGTGCATGTTGTACGAGCTTTTGTTGACAAGGGGTATGCCGTCGAGGTATATGCCTACGGCGGGGTTGTTGACGCGCGAGCCTATGCCGCGCACGTATATGGACGACGTAAGGCGTGAGCCGTAGGCCGGCATGATGAACGAGGGGGCGTAGGCACTGAGGTCGGCCAGGCTGCCGGCGCCGAGGCGTGCCATGTCGCGTCCGGTGAAGATGCTTGAGCTGAGCGGCTGCCGCCTTAGCGAGAGCACGTCCTTGGGTTGTGATACTACGACGACTTCGTCAAGGTCGTGCACGTATGACGTGTCGGCCAGCGAGTGTGCGCTGTTGCCGCCGTCTGCGGCGGCTGCGCCTTGTGCCGCGCATGTGCAGGCCATGGCCGCGCATAGGGCGGCGGCCTTCAGCATGTCGGCTGTGATTGTCTTTTTATCTTTGTGTGAAAACATGTGTGCAAAGGTAGTGACAACGGCCGACATGTGCAATCATCATTTATTAGGATTTTCTGTAAAGCCTGCCGTACCGGCGGAGGTATGCGCGGAGGGCGAACGCGGCGTAGGCTATGAACAGGGGGTAGCCTATGTAGTAAAGCGTGGCGACGGAGAATACTATGTAGTTGACGGCGCACACGCCGGCCAGGCCGCACAGGTAGAGCAGGGCCTCGCTGGCGGGCAACATGCCGCGCACCACGTCGGCCGTGGCTATGGCGATGATGAGCATCGCCCATACGCTGACGAGGAACACGCCGAGCACGGGCGGCACGATGAAGGGGTTGAGCGTGGGGTGGTAGTAGAAGTGCTCCCACACGTCGCCGGCGAACAGCTGTATGCTTGCGTACATCACCGCGCCTGCGGCCACGGTGAGCGCCAGGAGGGTGGGGTAGAGCGTTGGTATGTCGTTGAAGTGCACTATGCGGGCGTTCCTGCGGAAGATGGTGCGCATGAGGTAGGCCGTGGCGATGGCGGTTATGAATATGAGGAAGACGAGCAGGTGGGTGTCGGAGAAGGTCGAGATGAACTGCGATATGGGGTCGTCGGGCACGGCGCCGGCGAGCAGCGACTTCTCGTGGAGCCAGCCGAAGGTGAGCTGGTCGCGTGCCACCTGCACCCATACGCTGTCTATGGAGTCGGTCGGCATAATCCTGATGTCGGCCACGGCAATGTGGTCGCGCCTGTAAAGGGTGAGCGTGTCGGTGTGCATGTGGTTAAGCACTTCCTCGGGCTGCTGGCTGACGATAGTCATGGAGTCGGCCTTCACCACGAAGTTGTAGTTCTGCGCGTAGTGGGGGCGGCGCACGGTGCCTGCGGAGTCGGCCGTGTCAGGAGCCATGTAGTACGCCCACTGGCTGTTGCGCTGGTAGCCGTGGCACGACGACAAGGCCGCCACGAGCACGGCGGCTGCCAGTGCGGCGGCGAGGCGTAGGTATGGTGGAAGGTGTCTCATTGCGTTGTTATTCGGCGTAAACGTTCATCTGGCATTCCTTGCAGTCGAACTCGAGGCGGAAGCGGCGGCCGTCGGCCAGGCGCAGAAAGAGCGGCTCGCGCCACCGGGGAGGCGTGCCGCCGTGCTTCACGCAGTGGCCGAGCAGGCGGCGCACGCAATGGCGGCACTGCATCAGTTGCGCGCTCTTGGGGCTTGACAGCTCGAACGCCGGGGCGACTGACGGCATCCCCTCGTCGGCATACAGCTGCCGTGCAAGGCGGTTGGCTACGTTGTAGTTGTACCCCGTAGCCTCGGGATATGTGTTCCCGGCATGGGGCGCGGCTTGCACTTGGGAGTGGCCGTAGGCATGGCTGCGCGGCTTTGAGGCCAGTGCCTCTTCAAGTTTGCTGGCGGCTTTGCGCCTCATGTCGGCGAGTGTGCTCGACGGGATGAACGAGCGCGGCTCCTCGGGCATGGTGGCGAAGCTCCTGCATGTGAACGGTGTCGCTCCCAGCTTGGTCAGTTGCCGCTGCATGTTGTCGCGTTGCGGTTTCTCTGCCGCCTGCTTTTCCGTTGTCTCGTCTACGGCTGCATGTGTGCCGTCCTCGGCCGTTAAGGCGAGGCGGAAGCCGCCTGATGTCTCCTCCAGCAGTATGTCAACGGCTATCTTGCGCTCGGCGGAGCGGCGGTTGAGGGCGTCGTCGAATACCTTGTCGCTGTTGCGGTAAAGCTCCGTGCCCCGCGTCAGTCCTTTGGGCATCTTCAGCGGATAAATCCTGTTGCCCTCGGCGCGGTTGACACGCAGGCCGGCAAGCTCGCCGCCGTCGAAGAAACAGAGGCCGTCGCCGTTGGCAAACGCGGCTGTGCCGGCCACGGTGAACGATGTTCCGCGTATCTCCTTGACGTGCCCAACGTGTTCGCCCATAGCCTTCGGTGTGTCGGGTGATGCTATGTCGTAGGCATGTCCAGTCAGCAGGTAGTCCGTGTAGCCGCGGTTGAAGGTCTTGTCAAGGTTTGGCGTGAATGTATAGCTGCACCGCCCGAGCGACGCACGGCGGTATTTCGCAGGATGCTGCTTTACCAGCTGGTCGAGCTTTTGGCTGTATGCGGCGGTTACATTCTTCACATAAGCCATGTCTTTCAGCCTGCCTTCGATTTTGAACGATGTCACGCCAGCCTCGGCCATTTGCTCCATGTAGTCTATCCTGCACATGTCTTTCAGCGACAGCAGGTGGCGTCCGTGCTGCAACACGCGGCCTTCGGCGTCGGTGAGGTCGAACTTCAACCGGCAGAACTGGGCGCACTCTCCGCGGTTGGCGCTGCGTGAGAAGCAGTATTGGGAGGCATAGCACAAGCCGGAATACGACACGCACAACGCTCCGTGTACAAAGGCCTCAAGTTCTACACCCGGCACCTGGCTGTGGATGTCGCGTATGTCGTCCAGCGAAAGTTCTCGGGCCAGCACCACGCGGCTGAACCCTTTGCCTGCGAGCCACGCCACTTTGGCTGCCGTGCGGTTGTCGGTCTGCGTGCTGGCGTGCAGCTCAATCGGAGGCAAGTCCATCTTCAGTATGCCCATGTCCTGAACCAATATGGCGTCAGCCCCGGCTTCATAAAGGCGGTTTATCAGTGTCTCGGTCTGCCGCAGCTCGTCATCGTAGACGATGGTGTTGACCGTGACGTAGACCCGTGCGCCGTAGACGTGGGCGTACCGGCAAAGTTTTGCAATGTCATCGACACTGTTTCCGGCCGCGGCGCGTGCTCCAAAACGCTCGGCGCCGATATAAACGGCATCCGCCCCATGGTCTATCGCAGCCATGCCGCAGGCCAGGTCTTTTGCCGGAGCAAGTAGTTCAAGGATTGTCATTGTAAGAGTTGCTTTTTCGTTGTATATCCCTTGTCAGCTTGTATATTGTCAACCCGCTGCTTATCTTATGCTGTCTATGTCATACGGTGTTTCCTGGTAGACGTAGTAGTTCACCCAGTTGTTGAACAGTAGGTTGGCGTGCGCTCTCCAGCGCACTATCGGTTTGTTGTCAGGGTCGTCGTTGGCATAATAGTTCAGGGGCATGTCCACGTCGTCGCGTTTGCCCAAGTCGCGGCGGTATTCCTTGTCGAGAGTGTCGCGTGCATATTCCAGATGCCCCATTATGTACAGTTCTCGTCCGCCTCTTGCCATAGCCATGCTCACTCCGCTGACGGGCGACTCGGCTATGATTTTAAGTTCCTTGCAGGCTGCGATGTCCTCTTTGCGCACTTCGGTGTGGCGGCTGTGCGGCATGTAGAAGTAATCGTCAAAGCCGCGGAATATAGGTAGCAGAGGGTCGGTCATGTATTGGCGGAACACACCGAACATCTTTTTTTCCAGCAGGTGCTTGTCTATGCCGTAGTGAAAGTAAAGCCCGGCCTGCGCCGCCCAGCATATATACATGGTGCTGGTGACGTGGCTGCGTGCCCAGGTGAATATCTGCGTAAGCTCCGGCCAATAAGTGACGTCCTCGAAAGCAAGGTGCTCCACGGGCGCGCCGGTTACTATCATGCCGTCAAACTTCATACCGGCCAGCTCGTCGAAGTCTTTGTAGAACATCATCATGTGCTCTATCGGGGTGTTCTTCGGAGTGTGGCTTTTCAGCTTCATGAACGTTATCTCCATCTGCAACGGCGTGTTCGAGAGCACGCGTATCAGGTCGGTCTCGGTAGTGATTTTCAGCGGCATGAGGTTGAGTATCACTATCCGTAGGGGGCGTATGTCCTGTGCGTGTGCGCGTGACTCGTCCATCACGAATATGTTTTCATGCTTGAGAGCCTCTATTGCTGGCAGTTTGTCTGGTATCCTTAGTGGCATTTGTCGTTCCTTCCTTTATAATATAATGTAAAGACGATGCAAAGATAATGCTTTTCTGGCATACAGACAACATGCGCGGTGTCCTAGCTTGTCTATTTTATCGCTTTTGTCTGTCCGTTAAAGCGGGCGTTGTAAGGTATGATATAAAAAGAAAACGCTAAACAGCTGTTTGTCAACTATTTAGCGTTTCTTGGTGTGACCCCGACAGGATTCAAACCTGTAACCTTCTGATCCGTAGTCAGATGCTCTATTCAGTTGAGCCACGGGGCCTTTCCCTTAATTGCGATGCAAAGGTACGCAGTTTTTTTTGAACGGCCAAATGTTTTTGCTTCTTTTTTCGGAAAAACTTTGTTTTTTTGTTCCAAGTATGCTGTTTCTGAATAAAAATGCTCAAAAGATACGCGTTCTTCGTCCGCTTTTATGTGGATGCAATACTGTTGGTTGTCGATAAATTAAGAAGCCGCCGGACGCATATTTACGTCCGACGGCTCTATACATTATTATAATATAGGTGTTACCTTATGCGGTCTGCCGAGCGTACCAAAGCCTCGTCTGCCAATATCGCCTTCCTTGCCATGAAGTGAAGCAGCATCGACACTGCTGGCAGTGCCGCCGCTATTGACACCCTGAAGTCGCCTGTGGCTCCGCCGGTGTTGAGGGCCATCGCCGCAAATACAATGTACCATCCGAGTGCGAGCAGGATGTTGAACATGCAGAAGCGGCTTTGCACCATCCTGTTCTTGTATGAGAATATCGCCATCAGCGATATGGGACAGGTGACGAGCAGTATTGCGAACAGCGCCCATACGGAGAAGTCATGGCTTCCGTCCGGGCGTACTATCCACAGGTTGTACATCACGGAGTTTCCGCCGAGTGCGTTGCCGGTTGCGAATTCGCCGATGGGCAGGCACAGACATGCTATCGATACGAGCACTGCCAGCAGCAGGAACAATGTCTGTTTACGCTGTATCATCACGCTTCCTTTACGTTGTCTTTCTGCGTGTCGCGCCAGTACACGTTGCCGTCGATGAACTCCTGTGTGGCGAGCAGCGTGGGCTTGGGCAGCTTCTCGTAGTACCTTGATATCTCGATTTGTTCCCTGTTCTCGAACACTTCCTCGAGGCTGTCGTTGTAAGACGCGAACTCCGCGAGCTTCTTGCTCAAGTCCTGCTTGATTTCGACGGAGATTTGGTTTGCGCGCTTTGAGATGATGGCGACGCTTTCGTAGATGTTTCCGGTTTCGTTACACAGGTCCATGATGTTGCGGGTCACTGTGTTGGTAGGGGCTTTTGACTTCTTATAATCCATTTCTTTATATAAGTTTTATACTTTCTTGTTATTCCTCGCCAGTAAATTTCTTGCAAGACGCGATGTATTTCTCGGCCAGTTTCTTGTTCTTCGACTCGGGAAACTCGTTTATGAAGCCGTAGCATTCGTCCTCGGCGTCGCGGTATCGGTCGAGCTTCTTTTCCTCCACGCTCTGCTCCGCCAGTTCAAACTTGCTCTTCATTATGAGCAGTGCAAAGTCCTCGCGCAGCGCGCTGTACGGATAGTCGTTTATGGCGTTCTGCGCGGTAATGATGCAAGCCTCGTAGTTGCTACCTCCGCTGGTGCAGTTGCCGAAGTAAGTGCCGAGGTTGTAGTACAGCTCGGCCGAGTACAGCTCTTTCTTCACGAGCTTGTCCTGCAGCTCGAACAGGCGGCTCTGCGCCTTGTCCTTCAGCTTGGCCTCGGGGTATATGTCCATGTACTCCTGGAAAGCCGCGATTGAGTTGACCGTCTGCGTCTGGTCAAGCCTCGGCTCCGGCGTGCTCATGTACAGGCTTTCGCCTATGTAGAATGACGCCATTTCGGCGTAAATGCCTTTGGGATAAGTCTGGCGATACTTCTTGAACGTCATTGCCGCGCCCTCATAATCCATGTCGCAATACTGCGCCATGGCGAGCATGTAAAGGCTTTCCTCGGCGTTGTCGGTACCCTTCTGTATGGTTACGAGTTCCTGCAACAGTGTTATTGCCTGGGCGTATTTGCCTCTTGCGAAGCACTCCTTCGCGTATTCATACTTGTATGCGTAGTCCTGTGATTTGTACACCTGGTTGAATTCGTGTGCGCATCCTGAAAGCAATATGACGGCAAATATCGGGATAAGAACTTTCTTCTTCATAAAATTCCGCATTTGGCTGCAAAAATACACATTATCTTATAAATGGCAAAGCTTTGCCTTCGATTTTAAGAAAAAATTGTTTTTATACTTGCCTTTTTTGTCGATGAATGGAATAATGGTTAACTTTGCATCCAGCGATAATGGCGATGCGCAGAATGAAAGACGGCCTTTGGGCTTGCAATATGCGGCCTTTCAGGCGCTGAAAGACGGTCTTTTGCAATGCGAAAGGCGGCCTTTTGCAAGGCGGTTTGTAACGCGCTGAACATCAGGAGGTTGCGAATGCTCCATAAAACGGCATTTGCCAGCTTGTCCCTTGTCAGCTTGTCAACTGAAAATAAAACAATGAGCGACTTCAAACTTATATCCGAATACAGTCCTACGGGCGACCAGCCCGAGGCCATACGCCAGCTTACCGACGGCGTGCTGGCCGGCGACGAGGCGCAGGTGCTTCTCGGCGTTACCGGCTCGGGCAAGACGTTCACCATAGCCAACGTCATAGCCAACGTGAACAAACCAACGCTCATATTGAGCCACAACAAGACTCTGGCAGCCCAGCTGTACAGCGAGATGAAGTCGTTTTTCCCCGACAACGCCGTAGAGTATTACGTTTCTTACTATGACTATTACCAGCCCGAGGCGTACCTGCCGCAGACCGACACCTACATAGAGAAAGACCTGGCCATCAACGAGGAGATTGACCGCCTGCGCCTGTCGGCCGTGTCGTCGCTGCTTTCGGGCAGGAAGGATGTTGTCGTGGTGTCTTCCGTGTCGTGCATATACGGCATGGGCGGCCCGGTGGAGATGGCCAAGAGCGTCATTTCGATAAAGCGCGGCCAGCGGCTCGACCGCAACGCCTTCCTGCGCAGCCTCGTCAACGCCCTCTACGTGCGCAACGACATTGAGCTGAAGCGCGGCAACTTCCGCGTGAAGGGCGACACCGTTGACGTGTTCATGGCGTATAGCGACAACGTGCTGCGCGTTTCGTTCTGGGACGACGAGATTGATTCAATCGAGGAGATTGACTCGGTCAGTTTCCACCGCCTCGCTTCGTTCGACGAATACCAGATATATCCGGCCAACCTCTTCGTCACTTCCAAGGAACAGACCGAAATAGCCATACGCGAAATCCAGGATGACCTGGTGAAGCAGGTTGACTTCTTCAACGAGCAGGGCGACGCCATCAAGGCGCAGCGCATCAAGGAACGTGTGGAGTATGACATGGAAATGATTAAGGAACTGGGCCATTGCTCCGGCATAGAGAACTACTCGCGCTACTTTGACGGCCGCCAGCCCGGGCAGAAGCCGTACTGCCTGCTCGATTTCTTTCCGAAGGATTACCTGCTCGTAATCGACGAGAGCCACGTCAGTGTGCCGCAAATCAGCGCGATGTACGGCGGCGACCGCGCCCGCAAGACCAACCTCGTGGAGTATGGCTTCCGCCTCCCGGCGGCCTTCGACAACCGCCCGTTGACCTTCGACGAGTTCCACTCGATGATACATCAGGTAATCTACGTGTCGGCCACGCCTGCCGATTACGAGCTGGCCGAGGCCGGCGGAGTGGTGGTGGAGCAGGTAATCCGCCCAACGGGACTGCTCGACCCCGAAATAGAAGTGCGCCCCAGCGAGAACCAGATAGACGACCTCATGGAGGAAATACTGCTGCGCAACGAGCGCGGAGAGCGCACCTTGGTCACCACATTGACCAAGCGCATGGCCGAGGAGCTTACCGAATACCTGCACGCG
>ENA-OPIO01000276-OPIO01000276.1-human-gut-metagenome-genome-assembly--contig:-NODE-276-length-19157-cov-3.299864_pt1 | contig 19157 bp, 15 predicted proteins | sample MGYA00241395_ERZ501636 | MGnify/ENA primary metagenome ERZ501636 (study PRJEB25962, sample SAMEA2042198) | human gut metagenome | biome: human gut; feature: human-associated habitat; material: faeces... | reverse complement strand
GATACGCCCCTACATGGCAATTGGGTGAAATGCGGATATTCAAAAATAAAATATCCCTCTGTGTCTCCGTGCCTCTGTGTTCACAAAGAATGAAAAAAACATGGGAAAAGAAGAAAAACTGATACATACCATCAACCGGAGGTTTAATAAAGGAGTAGTGGAATATGGGTTGATAGATGAAGGCGATAAGATACTGGTGGGACTTTCGGGTGGAAAAGATTCGCTTGCTCTGCTGGAATTGCTAGCCAAGCGGTCTCGCATCTATAAACCTCGCTTTTCAGTAATCGCAGCGCATGTAGTGATGTCTAATATTGCCTATGAGTCGGATACGGACTACCTCCGTACATTCTCCGAAGGATTGGGTGTGCCTTTCGTGAGCTATGAAACTTCGTTCGACCCCTCGACTGATACTCGCAAGTCACCTTGTTTCCTTTGTTCGTGGAACAGGCGGAAAGCTTTGTTTACAATAGCAAAAGAACAGGGGTGTAATAAAATTGCCCTAGGACATCATCAGGACGATATTCTGGAAACTCTTTTAATGAATATGACATTTCAGGGAGCTTTCAGTACAATGCCTCCGCGGCTGGTGATGCGCAAGTTTGACATGACGATTATTCGTCCGTTGTGTCTGGTACACGAAGCAGAGTTGTCGGAGTTGGCACGCATCCGTGAATATCATAAGCAGTTGAAGAATTGTCCTTATGAGAAAGATTCACACCGTACCAATATGAAGGAAGTGTTGCGTACACTGGAGCGTATGAACCCCGAAGCCCGTTATAGTCTTTGGAACAGCATGACGAATATTCAAGAAGACTTACTTCCGAGGAAAGCCCCCCTCCAACCTCCCCACGAAAGGAGTGAGGGGCTACCATTTGCTGGTGACGCGGATTGCAAATCCAGCAAGTTAATTATTAATTGTTGATTGTTAATTATTAATTGTTCAAAATGTTTACACAAGGAATTTATTCGATTGTATTGTTGGTTTTTTCGAACATCTTCATGACATTTGCTTGGTACGGCCATTTGAAGATGCGCGAAGAGTTCAGTTGGTTTGCTTCTTTACCGCTGATAGGTGTCATAGCTTTTAGTTGGGCGATTGCTTTTTTTGAGTATTGCCTTCAGGTGCCTGCCAATCGCTTAGGATTTCGCGATAGTGGCGGACCGTTCGACATTATGCAGCTTAAAGTGATACAGGAAGTAATAACGCTTTCCGTATTCACCGTGTTTTCGATGATAGCTTTTAAGATGGAGTTGAAATGGAACCATTTTGCTGCTTTTGTCTGTCTGATCCTTGCAGTATACTTTGTGTTCAAGAAGTAGAGAGTATTTGTATGTATCCGGCGCCATCTGTCTATGCATTCTGAGGCACACAGATGGCGTCGGGAATATGTGTAAGGTCCTTCCAGACAAAAAAGCAATTATTTATTAGTTTTCGATGTTTTGGTAAAGGAATCGCTTGATACTCTTTTTTGCCGTTTTCTCGAACTCTTCGGGATAGAGGCGGATGCGGGTTATCTGGCAATAGGCGGGGAGTTGCTTGTTCAGTTCGCCGCGGTTCACTTCCATCAGCTGTTCCAGTTGGATGGCACTTAGCCCATGTGCGAAAGTATCTTCGTGGTCGGGATAGACCAGCGCAATAAGCTTATCGCCCGAGAGAAGCACCAGCGATTCACCCACATAAGGCATGTTGTTGAGTCGTGCTTCGATTTCTTCAGGGTAGATGTTTTGTCCTGAAGCGGTAAGCAGCATGTTTTTACATCTTCCTTTGATAAAGATATTTCCTTCGGCATCCTTTATTGCCATGTCACCTGTGTGCAACCAGCCTTCGGCATCGATGGTTTGTGCGGTGGCTTCAGGATTTTTGAAATACCCGGACATTACATTGCGTCCCCGACATACCAGTTCTCCGGGAATGTGTCCGGGGTCGGGTGAGAGCACTTTCGTTTCCATATTGCTGACAGTCCTGCCACACGAAGTGTATTCGATTTCGTCCCACCGACTATGACAGATAAGCGGTGCCGCTTCGGTCATACCATAGGCGATGGTATAGGGGAAGTTTATTTTGCGCAGGAAAGCTTCTACTTCGGCATTGAAAGGAGCCCCTCCTACAACGATTTCGATGAAGTTGTTGCCAAATACCTCCATTGCCTGATTGCGTATCTGTTCTTTTATCTTGTCACTGATGATGGGAAGTTTCAAAAGCAACTTGCCCAGTTTGTTGTCTACTTTGGGCAGGATGTTCTTTTTAAATATTTTCTCTACGATAAGGGGTACACAGGCAATGACACGCGGACGTATTTCTGCAAACGACTCGGCTATGATTTTAGGTGAGGGCATACGGGTAAGAAACCACAGGTGCACACCGACAGTTACTCCATACAAGAAATCGAAGGTAAGTCCGAAGATGTGTCCTAAAGGGAGCATGGATACAACGTTGTCACCGGCTTGCAGCCCTACTTTGCGATGGATGTGCTGAATATTCGACAAAAAACACCGGTATGGAAGCATCACACCTTTCGAGTATCCGGTAGTACCCGAAGTATAGTTGATGACAGCCAGTTCTTCCGGATCTTCACGCCGGTAAGACACGTGCTCGGCACGGAATCGGCATGGATAGCGCTTGCCGAACTCTTCGTTCAGATGCTCGCGTGCGTAGGTCAATTGTTTTGAGCGCGATACCACCAGGTCAAAGTTCTTCAATTCGATGATGCCTTCCAGCCTGGGCATAGCAGCCTCATTGAAATTTTCCCACACCTGGTCGCCTACGAACATCATCCGGGCATCGGAATGGTTGACAATATTGTGTACGTTGTCTGCCTTGAATTCGTGTAGGATAGGTACTGCCACAGCACCGTAAGTAATGATACTCAGGAATACAGCAGTCCAATTGGCACTGTTTCGTCCACATAGGGCAATCTTGTCGCAGGGTTTAATGCCGGCAAACTCGAAAAGGATGTGCATCTTTTCTATTTTCCGTGCCACGTCCCGGTATTGCAAGGTAGCACCTTTGTAGTCGGTCATTGCATCGCGGTCCCAGTTCCGGCGTATGCTTTCTTCTATTAATTGTATCAAGCTTTCTTTGTTCTCCATTTTTCTTAAAAAATTGCACAGAAGTTGGTGAATTGTGCGCAAAAGTAATAAAAATTTAGGCTTATAAGTGTATGTGTTGCGAACTTTTTCCAAATAAATGCCTCATTCCATATTGTTTTGGTTTATATTTGGATGTCAAGCATACCTTTTGATGAACATAAGTGAGTGCCCCGTTTCACATAAGTAACTCGGGCGTTTCACATAAGTGAGTCAGTCGTATCACTTATGTTCGTTTGAGGAGGATTTTTGGTCAATTGGGGATTGGTTATTTTTCAACAGTCTATTGATTGCTTAAAAATGGCTTTAAAAAAAATGTCCTAAAATTAGGATATGTAGAATGAATCTTTTATTTTTGGGGTACAAAATGTATTATGCATATTACTAACTTTAATAATATTTATAACATCATGGAAAACGAAGCATTAATCAAACTTTGTACAGAAAAGGCTCAGAGCTGGTTGACTCCTGCTTATGATGCAGAAACACAGGCCGAAGTAAAACGGATTCTTGAAGACACAGACAAAACCGGACTTATCGATGCGTTCTATAAAGATTTAGAATTCGGTACGGGTGGTCTGCGCGGCATCATGGGTGCGGGTTCAAATCGTATGAACATCTATACAGTAGGTGCTGCTACACAAGGTATGGCCAATTACCTGAACAAATGCTTTGCCGGGAAAAAAGACATTGCAGTAGTAGTGGGGCACGATTGCCGCAACAATAGCCGTAAGTTTGCCGAAATTTCAGCTGATATCTTCTCGGCAAACGGCATCAAGGTATATCTTTTTGATGATATGCGTCCTACGCCGGAAGTATCGTTTGCTATCCGTCATTTGGGTTGTCAGAGCGGTATCAATATTACGGCTTCGCACAATCCGAAAGAATATAATGGCTACAAGGCATATTGGGAAGACGGTGCACAAGTGCTTGCTCCACACGATACAGGCATTATCGATGAAGTAAACAAGGTAAAGGTAACCGATATCAAGTTCCAGGGCAACAAAGAACTGATTCAAATTATTGGCAAAGATATCGATGATATTTATTTGGAAAAGGTGCATGGCATATCTATCGATCCTGAAGTAATCAAGCGTCAGAAAGACCTGAAGATTGTTTATACGCCGCTGCACGGAACCGGTATGATGCTGATTCCACAATCATTAAAGCTGTGGGGCTTCGAAAACGTGCATTGTGTTCCTGAACAGATGGTGAAGAGCGGCGATTTCCCGACAGTCGTATCTCCGAATCCGGAAAATGCAGAAGCTTTGACTATGGCCATTAACCTTGCCAAGAGCATTGATGCCGATATCGTGATGGCTTCCGATCCGGACGCAGACCGTGTAGGCATGGCTTGCAAGGACGATAAAGGTGAATGGGTATTGATTAACGGTAACCAGACATGCCTGATATTCTTGTATTACATCATCAAGAACCGTATCGCAATGGGCAAAATGAAAGGCAACGAGTTTATCGTGAAGACCATTGTGACTACCGAAGTTATCCGTAAAGTGGCAGAAAAGAATAACATCAAGATGATAGATTGCTATACCGGTTTCAAATGGATTGCCCGTGAAATTCGTTTGCGTGAAGGCAAAGAGCAATACATCGGTGGCGGTGAAGAAAGTTACGGTTTCCTTGCTGAAGATTTCGTACGCGATAAAGACGCGGTATCTGCCTGCTCGTTACTGGCTGAAATCTGTGCTTGGGCAAAAGACCAGGGAAAGACTTTGTACGACATCCTGATGGAAGTTTATCTGGAATATGGATTCTCGAAAGAAGTAACCGTAAATGTAGTGAAACCGGGTAAGAGCGGTGCCGATGAAATCAAGGCGATGATGGACAACTTCCGTGCTTGTCCGCCGAAAGAATTGGGTGGATCAGAAGTGACCTTGACTAAAGACTACAAGACGCTGAAGGCTACCGATAACAAGGGCAATGTGACCGATATTGAAATGCCTGAGACCTCAAATGTGCTTCAGTTCTTCACGGCAGATGGTACGAAGGTATCTGTTCGTCCGTCGGGCACTGAACCGAAAATTAAGTTCTACGTGGAGGTGAAGGGCGAAATGGGCTGTCCGAAGTGTTATGCCCGCGAAACAGCCGCTGCTCTTGAAAAAGTAGAAGCTGTGAAGAAATCGTTGAATATCTGATCAGTAGCTTAGATTCTTACCAACTAATTCACATTTAAAGTGTGAATTAGTTGGTTTTTTTTGTCTTCAGATATTTACTTGAAAATTCAAAACACTTTCTGAAACAGGCTCAGGCATTGCGGGAAAGGAAATGTTCCCTTTCCAATTCCAGTAATTTTTCTTTTCGCCAAAGTCCGCCTGCGTAACCAGTCAAATTTCCGTTGCTTCCTATAACCCGATGGCAGGGAATAAGAATGCTGATGGGATTATGTCCGATAGCTCCACCTACAGCTTGTGCCGAAAAATGCTCGACACCTTTTTGGCGGGCGAGTTTTTGTGCAATGTCTTTGTAAGTGACGGTTTGTCCGTAAGGAATTTCTTTTAGTATATTCCACACAGCTTGCCGGAAAGGGGAACCTTGCGGTTGAAGGGCAGGCGGTACACCCGGAAGTTCTCTGTTGAAATATCGTTCCAGCCATTCAAGAGTCTCAACAAACACAGGAAGCTCCTTTTCAACGTAGGTAGCTGTCAGTGCAGGGTCAAAATATTTTTGTCCGTCGAACCATAATCCGGTCAGCGCTTCACCGTTGCTGGCAAGGGTTATGTCACCCAGTGGAGACAGGCATTTATATAGATATCCATTCATGCGAAATCGTTTTTTTATTGTAACAAAGATACGTTTTTCTTCCCAACCATCCAATGAAAGCTATGACTGTTTTTTTAGTGAATCATAAGATGCCATGCTTGCGGATGTACTCCATAAATTTTTCTTTGTAATTCTCGCCTACGGGAATCAGTGCTTTGGGTGAAAAGCAGATTCGGAATCTGGAAATTTCTTTGATTTTCTGCATATTGACGATATATGAGCGATGTACTCGCATGAAATGAGCGGGTAAACGAGCCTCCAGCCGTTGCAGGCTATAGAGGGTAGTAACGGGCTTCTCGCGTTCATCGGTATAGATTCGAATGTATTCGCTCATGCTTTCAATGTAGTTGATGCTGTCTATGTTGATGCGTACAACCTTGTAATCGCTCTTTACAAAAAGAGTTTCGGGGTTCTCTGTTTCTGCAGTCGCAGGAATGGTTTGTGAAAGGCTTTGCATCTCCGGAATCAGTACATAGTTATTTATTAAGAAGAGGAAAAAAAGGGACTGGTAATAATCCACATATCAATGGCAGGACGGGTAATCTCGGTTTTTCCATTAGTCTGATATGCCATCAACAAGGCATTGATGATAGGAGTAGCAAAAATCAGTATGGCAATTGTTGCGTAAATTGTATGCTCGAAAAATTGTTGTTTTTGTAAAGTAGTCATAGTCTTGTCGTCTTTTTAATATTGCATGAAACAAAGATAAAAGAAAAGATATGTTGCAGCAAAAATAATCGGCGAATTGGACGATTTCACAGACTGTTCAGCCAATTTTGCAAGCTATTGGGGTTATAGACATTTTAGCGTATAGAACGGTGTTTTTATTGAGAGAATCCTTTGGTTAGCTGATAGTTTTTTACCGAGTGTTTGCAGTAATCTAATTTCGTAGTGGTGAAATTCTTCCAATGTGTCCGGCTGTGTATTGGATACTTGGCAGAAACCGCGTATAGCCTGCTTGTTGAGATTCGGGGCTATAGGCAAGTATTGCAATCTTTTTTGACGTTTTATTTAACCTTTAATTTATCATGAAAACAGATGTGGATAAAAACAGATGTTTCAGGAATTTGCTGTATCGGGTTCCTTTTGGAAAGCTAGGTTTATTGCTGGCGTTTTTGATAGTGGCTTCCCATCTATGGGGACAGGGCATAACGGTCAAAGGCCGTGTGACTGATACTGATGATGCTCCGGTTATCGGTGCTTCGGTTTTAGTAGAAGGTACAGAGTCTGGGATGATTACAGATCTTGACGGAAATTATGTAATCAATAATGTACCTTCGGACGCAGTACTTGTTTTTTCTTATGTCGGTATGGTAACGCAAAAAGTCGCTGTATCCGGACGGCACGTTGTTAATGTAAAACTGGAAGACGATAATGTGCTGTTGGATGAAACGGTTGTTATCGGTGGCAGAGCGAATCTATCTTCGAAATACAAAATGAAGCTTCAACTTACGGATGGGAAAATTATTACGACTATACCAACAATGAGTATACTGTTCCTTCGCAAAGCATGTGGCGGTGGAAGTTTTATTCGGCAGGGCCACTCGGGTGGAGCGATTACAATTCGGAAGTGTGGCTGCTTTATGCTTTCAAGAATGAGAAGGCTAAGTATCCGACTAATGACAGCGAATGGGACGAACGTATACCGGCATCACTTTTTTATGCAGATATTTTCACTGACTTTCCCGAACATGTGCAGTGGCAAACATGGACAACTACCGAAGGAACCAGTACCAGCGGAGGAACTGTCACTACCGACGAGCCGGGTTTTAGCTATGCCAACTGGGTAGAAGACCGTGTTTACATCAATAAATACACAGCTCAATATGAAGATTATCAGGAAGTGAATAGCGACAATAGTGAAGGCACTAATAACCGTATTTTCCGTCTTGGGGAAATCATGCTGGATTATGCAGAATGTCTTGCGCAGACTGGTGACATAACGGAAGCCGTTAATGCATTGAATGAAGTGCGTAACCGTGCCGGATTGTGTAATTTGGGCGAACGTCAAGATTATAAGGTAGAATCTGTCTATACCAACCCCGATACAGACAATTCGACGGTTGATTTCAATGACGATTATGGATATGCTGCGTTCGAAAACGGCCAGATAGGGACACTCGAAGACTTCATGGCTGTTCTTGATATCGAAGACATGAAAGAAACCGCTTTCGAATGTGAACGGGTGATTGACTTACGCCGTTGGGGAATCTCACGTGATGATTCTTTCTTGCAAAGGGTGAAGAAGCGTTCATATAAATATTATACCAATTTCAACAGTGTCCGTGCATGGATTCCCATGCCGACAGATGATGTAAACAATAATCCTAATCTGGAGCAGTTGCCAGGCTGGTAACAAACATCAAAAAGATTCCAAAACATGAATGTACAAAGTAAAAAATCAATTTTTTTCTCACAATAGCCGCTGCCTTGTGAAAGGTGGCGGCTGTTATACTTAATGAATTCCTGCAAACAGTCATACCCTTGAAAAATGAATATATACTGCATCAACGGTTGAATATATACTGCATTCGCGGTTGAATATATACTGCATTCGCTTACGGATATATACTTCATCGGCAGATGCAGTACTACTGCGTTTTCAACTCAGAGAGATTGACTAAATGCGGACATTCATATACAATAATACTATCTTATCAAAAGATAATACCCCCCAATGACATTACTTGGAAAAAACAAAAGAACGATTTATCTTTGAACAACACCAATAAACAAATATATCATGAAACATCTAAAAAACATTGCACTGGCTTCTGTTTTGTGTGCAGGAACCTGTTTAAGTGCAGAAGGACAAACCGTCCCGCCTGCCATCCCTTCTGACCCCGAAATCGAAGCCAACATCCAAAATTGGCTCAAGAAAATGACCATCGAGGAAAAGATAGGTCAGATGTGTGAAATCACCATCGATGTAGTGACCGACTTCGAAGCGAGCCAAAAGGACGGGTTCACCCTGGACAAAGCCAAGCTGGATACCGTTATCGGGAAATACAAGGTCGGCTCGCTCCTGAACGTTCCCCTGAGCATTGCCCAGCCGAAAGAGAAATGGGCGGAAGCCATCAGGCAGATTCAGGAACTTTCGATGAAGGAAATCGGAATCCCCTGCATCTATGGTGTAGACCAGATACACGGAACCACTTATACTCTTGATGGAACCCTGTTCCCGCAAGGTGTCAACATGGGAGCCACATTCAACCGGGACCTGGTAAAGCGTGAAGCCGAAATCTCGGCATACGAAACCAAAGCGGGATGCATCCCCTGGACGTATGCTCCCGTAGTAGATTTGGGAAGAGACCCGCGCTGGTCGCGCATGTGGGAGAACTATGGAGAGGACTGCTACGTGAATGCGGAAATGGGCAAAGCGTCGGTCATCGGCTTCCAAGGCGAAGACCCGAACCACATCGGCAAATATAACGTAGCCGCCTGTATGAAACACTATATGGGTTATGGCGTTCCGGTTTCGGGCAAGGACCGTACGCCCTCTTCCATCTCGCGGAGCGACATGCGCGAAAAGCACTTCGCGCCTTATCTGGCAGCTGTCCGCCAAGGAGCGTTGAGCGTCATGGTCAACTCGGGCGTGGACAACGGTATGCCCTTCCATGCCAACAAGGAATACCTCACCCACTGGCTGAAAGAAGACCTGAACTGGGACGGGCTGGTTGTGACCGACTGGGCGGACATCAATAACCTCTGCACGCGCGACCACATAGCCGCTACCAAGAAAGAAGCCATCAAAATCGCCATCAATGCCGGTATCGACATGTCAATGGTGCCCTACGAAGTGAGCTTCTGCGATTACCTGAAGGAGTTGGTAGAAGAAGGTGAAGTGCCCATGAGCCGCATCGATGACGCCGTGGCACGCGTGTTGCGCCTGAAATACCGCCTCGGACTCTTCGACAAGCCTTATTGGAGCACCGAAGACTATCCGAAGTTCGGCTCGGAAGAGTTCGCCCAAGTGGCTCTCCAAGCCGCCGAAGAATCGGAAGTATTGCTCAAAAACGAAGGGGGCATCCTTCCGCTTGCCAAAGGAAAGAAAATACTGCTTGCCGGACCGAACGCCAACTCCATGCGGTGCCTGAACGGAGGCTGGTCGTATAGCTGGCAGGGACACCGTGCCGATGAATGTGCCCAGGCATACAACACCATCTACGAAGCCCTGTGCAACAAGTTCGGAAAGGAGAACATCCTCTACGAACCGGGCGTGACTTACGCTCCCTACAAGAACGACAACTGGTGGGAAGAGAATGTACCGGAGATAGAGAAATCCGTAGCCGCCGCTCAAAATGCCGATGTCATCATCGCTTGCATCGGCGAGAATTCCTATTGCGAGACTCCGGGAAACCTGACCGACCTGAACCTCTCCGCAAACCAGCAGGACCTGGTAAAGGCATTGGCCGAGACCGGGAAACCTGTCATCCTGATTCTGAACGAAGGACGTCCGCGTCTCATCAAGGACATCGAGCCGCTGGCTAAAGCCGTAATAAACATAATGCTTCCGGGCAATTACGGGGGAGATGCCTTGGCAAACCTGCTTGCCGGAGATGCCAATTTCAGTGCGAAAATGCCCTATACCTATCCGAGACACATCAATGCCCTTGCTACCTACGACTACAAGCCCTGCGAAAACATCGGCCAAATGAGCGGGAACTACAATTATGACTCGGTTATGGATATCCAATGGCCTTTCGGATTCGGCCTGAGCTATACTACCTATAAATACAGCAACCTGAAGGTAGACAAAGCCCAATTCACCGCCGATGACGAACTGACCTTCACCGTAGATGTGACCAACACGGGAAGCGTGGCAGGCAAAGAAAGCGTATTGCTTTACTCGAAGGACTTGGTGGCAAGCAGCACCCCCGACAACATCCGCCTGCGCAACTTCGAGAAGGTTTCCCTGAATCCGGGTGAAACCAAGACCGTAACCATGAAGCTGAAAGGAAGCGACCTGGCTTTCGTCAACTATTACGGAAAATGGACGCTGGAGAAAGGTGACTTCAAAGTGAAGTGCGGCGACCAATGGATAGACCTGCAATGCACACAAACCAAGGTGTGGGATACCCCTAACCGATAAATTATAATCGAACACAGAAACACGGAGACACGGAGAAAAAATAAAAAACTCTGCGTCTCCGTTTCTTTGTGTTTAAATAAATCGTATCTTTGGCAAAACATTAATCAAAAACATCATATCATGATAACATTCCCTAACGCCAAAATAAACTTAGGCCTCAACGTTGTAGAAAAACGTGCCGACGGATACCATAATATCGAAACCGTCTTTTATCCGATTAACCTGCAAGACGCACTCGAAGTAAACCGATTGGAGAACAGAAGCGAACCTTTCCGCCTCTGTGTTAAAGGCACTCTGCTCGATGGTGCCCCCGAAGATAACCTTGTAGTAAAAGCCTACCTTTTGCTTCGCGAAAAATACCAGTTGCCTCCTGTCGACATTCATTTATATAAACATATCCCTACCGGAGCCGGATTAGGAGGAGGCTCTGCCGACGGAGCTTTCATGATTAAGTTATTGAACGAAAAATTCCAAATCGGACTGACCGTTCAGGAAATGGAAGAATATGCCGCACGCATCGGAGCCGATTGCGCTTTCTTTGTGCGCAACCAACCCGTATTTGCCACCGGCATCGGAAATATCTTCGAACCTGTCACTTGCACACTTGCCGATTATCGGCTGGTATTGGTCAAACCGCAAAACGCAATCTCGACCAGCGAAGCCTATAGCCGCATCAAGCCGCATTATCCGGAAAAATCGGTGAAAGAAATCATCCGCCAGCCCGTAGAGACTTGGAAAGACGAATTAAGAAATGATTTCGAAGAATCGGTGTTCGCCCTCTATCCCGAAATAGCCGCCATCAAAGACAAAATGTACGACTTGGGAGCCGTATATGCCTCGATGACGGGTTCCGGGTCAGCCGTTTACGGCATCTTCCGCGAACGGATTGAGAACATAGACGCCATTTTCAGCGGATACTTTTGCCGCCAACGAGAAATGATTTAACAATATGATGAGAACGCAGAGACGCGGAGTTCACATAAAAATCCGCCACCTATGAGCGACCCAAACATCCATCGTTTTACATCGCCCATCGAAGGCATTCCTTTGCCTTCGGCATTCACATATCCCTTCCATTACACCCCTCACCCCTTGGTGCAAATGGCAGCACACGAAGTACAAGTCTATCTTCGTACCCGTTCCGATTGGGAAGAGGAATTGAGTAAAGGAAAGATGTTCGGCGTGCTTCTGATACAAGACAAAGAAGGGAATGTGGGCTACCTGACGGCCTTCTCGGGAAACCTTGCCCAAAATAACCGGCAGAATGGATTCGTGCCTCCGGTATACGACCTCTTGCGCCCCGATGGATTCTTCAAATTAGAAGAAAGTGAAATATCTGACATCAACCGGCGCATCGAAGCATTGGAAAAAGAGGAAACCTACCTGCATCTGCAACATGCCTGTCAAATCAACATGCAGACCAGCCAAGAAGCATTGGCGAAAGCCAAGGATGAAATGAAACGAGCTAAGCTTTTGCGCGAAGAAAAGCGGGGAAAAGGAATCTCACCCGAAGAGGAAGCCCAACTTATCAAAGAAAGCCAGTTCCAAAAAGCTGAATACAAACGTCTGGAGAAAAGGCTAAAACTACAAGGAGAAGAACTAAAAGCCTCTCTCTCGGTTTTCGAGAATCAAATACAAATCTTAAAACACGAACGGAAAATCCGCTCGGCGGCACTCCAGCAAAAACTATTCGAACAGTTTCGCATGCTCAATGCTCAAGGAGAAGAAAAAGACCTTTGCCAAATCTTTCATGAAACCCCACAAGGCACACCACCTGCAGGAGCCGGCGAATGTGCCTTGCCCAAACTTCTGCAATACGCCTACCAACATAACTTTCACCCTTTAGCCATGGGAGAATTTTGGATCGGCGAATCTCCCAAAGAAGAAATCCGACACGAAGGACATTTCTATCCCTCGTGCAAGAATAAATGTGAACCCATACTGAAACACATGCTTATCGGATTACAAGTAGAACCCAATCCCTTGGCAGGAAGAGAGACAAAGAAAAAAGAACTGGAAATTGTATACGAAGACGAATGGCTAATCGTAGTAAATAAGCCTGAAGGCATGCTTTCCACACCTGGCAAACTGACCACAGATTCGGTCTATACCCGCCTGCATACACTTTATCCTACCGCAACAGGCCCACTTATTGTCCATCGCCTTGATATGGCTACATCTGGATTGTTGCTGGTTGCCAAAACCAAAGAAATCCATTATGCACTACAAAAAATGTTCGCTTCCCGACGGATACAAAAACGATACACAGCATGGCTGAACGGCATCGTAACCACAGATGAAGGTATCATCAACCTTCCTATTTGCCCCGACTATGACAATCGTCCTTATCAAATGGTGCATTCCGAATACGGGAAACCAGCCGTTACCCGTTATAAAGTGCTCGGACGGAAAGACGGAAAAACCCACATTGCATTCTATCCCCTCACCGGACGCACTCACCAACTGCGCGTCCATGCGGCTCATCCGGACGGACTGAATTGCCCCATCATAGGCGATGAGCTATATGGGAAAAAAGCCGACCGCCTATACCTGCATGCCAGTGAACTGTCATTCGAGCATCCGGCAACCGGTCAACTGATAACCTTCTGCAAGGAAGCTGAATTTTAAAGCTCGATGACACAATTTAAGCTTAAATGACTGAACAGACAGTAAACTTTTGCCTGTACAGCTTGTCTGATAAATAAAGACACGAAAAGCGTACGGCTTTCAATCGGTACCGGGAGGCTTCATGCTTGATACGTGTTGTTATGTATAACTTAAAACCCAGGCAAGATGAAAACAACTAATTTTTGCTACATTCTTTTGACAAGTGCCCTACTTTTCAGTTCTTCTCTATTTGCTCAGGAAAAGCCCCAACGTGGGAAACGACTGACTCCCGAACAACGCATTGAGCGTCAGGTGGAAAAAATGGATAAACAACTGCTACTGGACGATGAGACTTCAGCCAAATTCCTTCCCTTATACAAAGAATACCTTACAGCCTTGGCAGAATGCCGACAAGACATGCCTGCCCCCAAAGGAGCTCGTGAAAAAGAATTGAACGATGATGAACTGGACAAATTTATGCTATCACGTTTTGAATGCAGAAAGAAATGTCTTGAGATTCAAGAGACTTATTACAAGAAATTCAAAGAAATCTTGACAATGCGTCAGGTAGAGAAAGTCTTCTGTTTTCGCCCAAATCCGAAACCTCATCATCGGATTAGTCCGGAAAAATTGCCAATAAAAGCCCCATTACCTGCCGAAAAGCTCATCCGTTAACAGCAAAATCAAGGGAAATGACAGACACTCCTGCAAACAAGCCACATGACATGATATGGACGTCATTTCCCATACAAAGTTTCCATAAACAGTCAAAGAGGCATCAAGATACATACGTGTCCTGATGCCTCTTATTTCTTACAAATTACGAAAAGATCCACGCAACAACATCGCTTTCGTCTTGCCTGTAAACCCTAACTGCAGGATTTCACTGATGCTGTTCACGCAACAGGTCGTTCACAGTCTTTACCGGATTGAAGGTACTGAGCGGAACTTCTACAAATACCGTACTCCAGTCACTCATCGAACCGTTCCAAAGTCCCGGAAGCTCCAGCGCTTTCAAGTCTTTACCGTTCTTCGACTTGTATGAGATAAAACCAGTAGCCTTATCGACGTGTTCCAACAAATTGAACTTATTGCCTTTGTAATCACGCACAGCACATACCAAATCCACCGGATTGAAATGTGTTCCCTTTTCGAACATCGCCTTCTTTTCCGGATCTTTCATATCAATCTGCGAACTTTCCAGAATCTGCAACGAAACAGTACCATCCGGATTATAAGCCAGGAACGGTCCTCCACCCGGTTCACCTACATTCTTTACCATACCGCACACGCGCATCGGACGATTAAGCTTCTTACGCAGATAAATTACCAGGTCGGCATCTTCCATATCCTTGATGTCTTCCTTGCGACAACGCAACTGCTGCTGGACGAAACGAATAATACTTTCAAGTTGTTCATGGCTATAATGACCACTATCCAGCAATTCCAAATAATCGAATGCTTGTTTTTGAAGCGTCACCAGCACACCTGCCAACAATTTTTTGTAGGTCACAGTATCTTCTTTCAACCGGTCCGGAACCACGTTATCAATGTTCTTGATAAACACAATATCGGCATCCAAATCATTCAGGTTTTCAATCAATGCTCCATGACCACCCGGACGGAATACCAACTTCCCTTTATCATCGCGGAACGGTTTGTTGTCCATGTCTGCTGCGATAGTATCTGTACTGGGTTTCTGTTCGGAGAACGAAATATTATATTCCACTTCATACTTTTTCGCATATTCACCGATTTTGGCATCCACCAGTTTGGCAAACAATGCACGATGTTCGGTAGAAACAGTGAAGTGTACATTTACCTTACCGGTTTTTCCGGCAGCATACAAAGCACCTTCTACCAGATGTTCTTCCAATGGCGTACGTACCCCGTCAGCATATCGATGGAACTTCAACAAGCCCTTTGGAAGTGAACCATAATTCAGTCCGGCAGCTTCAAGCAAATTCGAAACAATAACCTTGTAATTTTTTTCTTCCAGCAATGCGTTGATATCTTTTCCCGTGTTATCCAGACACGCTGCATTCAAATCATTGTAGAAAGCAAAATTATGGATATGATCGAAAAACTTCTTTTCGAAGTCAGTAGTAGGCACATCATAATCGGCTCCTAAAAACTCAAACATATTCTTGAACATCCGGCTTGCCGCACCCGATGCAGGAACAAATTTCACAATTTTGCGGTCACCATCCTTATAAGCATCCCATGCAGCCAGATATTTTTTCTGCATGGCCTCATCGGCTACCATGATACCATTATTTTCTACTGAAGCAGCGGCTGCAAGACGCAAAAAAGGAAACCCATGTTCGAAACAAGCCAACTGCTCTTCAATCTGTTGCTCAGAAATGCCTTTCTTCGCCAACAATTCTTTGTCTTCGTGTGTTAACATATATGATAAATTTAAGTAATGAATAAGTTGCCATAAAGCATTCACACCCCAAAAATATAAAAAAACCATCAACTATGCACAGATAATAAAGAAAAAAAGTAACTTTACGAAGAAATAATGAAGATTTAAGAATAAAGAATGAAGAAACTGTTACGCAATGACACACTTCATCTTTCATTCTCCCTCCTTAATGTTAATAAAATTATGGAAGAGCAAGCATTCTTTACCCCACAAGAGCACAAACAACTTGTGCCACTTTACAGACGACTTTTACGATTGTCTGGCGACACTTTACAGAAAGATGACTGCCGCAACGTGAAAAAGCAACTGATCCAAAGCATGTCGGCAGGAAGCATTCCCCGCAACGCATTCAATATGAACCCGATTATCAAAGATATGCAGACAGCCATCATTGTTGCAGAAGAAATCGGTATGCGGCGTGCCTCCATTCTAGGCATCATGCTGCATGAATCTGTAAAATACCACTTATGCACACTTGAATCCGTACAAAAGAATTACGGAGAAGACGTAGCAGGAATCATACGCGGTCTGGTAAAAATAAATGAACTTTACGAAAAAAGTCCAACTATCGAATCGGAAAACTTCCGGAATCTGTTGCTTTCGTTTGCCGAAGACATGCGCGTCATTCTCATCATGATCGCCGACCGTGTAAACTTAATGCGACAAATCAAAGAAAGTCCCAACGAAGAGGCACGGCTTGCCGTGTCCAACGAAGCTGCCCATCTGTATGCACCATTGGCACATAAGCTTGGCTTGTACAAACTGAAATCAGAATTGGAAGACCTCTCATTAAAGTACACGCAGCACGACATATATTATCATATCAAGGAAAAGTTGAATGCAACCAAGGCTGCACGCGACCGTTATATTCAGCAATTTATCGAACCGGTACGTAAAAAACTGGAAGAGAGCGGGCTGAAATTCCACATCAAAGGACGTACAAAAACCATTCACTCCATCTATCAGAAGATGAAGAAACAAGGCTGTCCATTCGAAGGTGTGTACGACCTGTTTGCCATCCGGATTATCCTCGACTCACCTTTGGATAAAGAAAAACAAGAGTGCTGGCAGGTATACTCAATCGTAACTGATATGTACCTTCCCAATCCCAAACGTCTGCGCGACTGGCTTTCCGTGCCCAAAAGCAATGGATATGAGTCACTCCACATTACAGTAATGGGACCCGAAGGCAAATGGGTGGAAGTACAGATACGCACCGAACGTATGGATGAAATAGCCGAAAAAGGACTTGCTGCCCATTGGCGATATAAAGGTATCAAAGGTGAAAGCGGACTGGACGAATGGTTGAACTCCATCCGGGAAACACTGGAAAATGCTGACAACGATGCCGAAACCATCGACCAGTTCAAACTGGACCTGTACAAGGATGAAGTATTCGTGTTTAGTCCTAAAGGAGATTTGTACAAACTCCCGCAAGGAGCCACTGTGCTGGATTTTGCTTTTGCCATTCACTCTAACTTGGGATGCCATTGTGTAGGAGCAAAAGTAAACGGCAGGAATGTACAACTGAAACAAAGCCTGAACAGCGGTGACCAGGTAGAAATCATGACTTCTACCACACAGACACCCAAACGCGACTGGCTGAATTTTGTCACGACTTCGAAAGCCCGAAACAAAATACGCCAAGCCTTGAAGGAACTGGTGGCACGACAAACCGAATTTGCACGAGAAACCTTGGAGCGTAAATTCAAAAACCGGAAAATAGAATACGATGAAGCCATCCTGATGCGCCTCATCAAGAAATCTGGGTTCAAAACCGTGACCGATTTCTATCAAAGCATAGCCAACGAAACGACAGATATCAACACATTGATAGATCACTATCTGGAAATGCAACGGAAAGAAACCGATCAACGCGAAGAAGTGATTTACCGAAGTGCCGAAAATTTCAACATACAGCAAGCTACAGACGAAAAGAACGTGTACAAAGATGATGTTCTGGTCATCGACCAGCACTTGAAAGGCATCGATTTCAAGCTGGCACGCTGCTGCAACCCAATCTACGGTGATGAGGTATTCGGTTTCGTTACCATCTCGGGAGGCATCAAAATACACCGGTGCGACTGCCCGAACGCTCCTGAACTGAAAGCACGGTTCCCTTACCGCATCGTACGTGCACGATGGGCAGGAAAAAGTCAAGGGAAACAATACCCTATCACACTGCGCATCGTAGGGCACGACGACATAGGTATCGTGACCAACATCACTTCTATCATTAACAAAGAAGACAATATCCTGCTGCGTTCCATCAGCATCGATTCGAACGATGGATTGTTCTCAGGAATGCTTACAATAATGGTAGACGACACCAATAAACTGGAGGCACTCATCAAGAAAATAAAAACGGTAAAAGGGGTAAAACAAATCAGCCGCGGATAACATCATGGAACGGGAAACACAGGACATTAAACAGGTTCTGTGTTTCCCGTCCCGCATTCATTTTCAATTGCCAATCCCACAAATTTAGTGAGATATGCATTTTTCATTTTTATAACGCTTAACACACATCCAGATAACAGAAAAAAACCTAACTTTGTAACGTTTTTAAATAAAGCAAATTCCATGAAAAAGATTCTTACCACCTTATGTTTTGTAGCGATGGTAATAGTTGCCATTGCAGCAGGTACTGCCGATATTAAATTCGATGAAACGACACACAATTTCGGTTCTTTTCCTGAAAATAGCCCGAAGGTAACCTGTAAATTCAAATTCACCAATACAGGCAACGGTCCGTTAGTCATCCATCAAGCCATCGCATCGTGTGGATGCACCGTCCCACAATATCCTAAAGAACCCATCAAACCTGGTGAAAGTGGAGAAATCATCATTACTTATAACGGAGCAGGCAAATTCCCCGGACACTTCCGCAAATCAATCACCCTGCGAACCAATGCTAAACAAGAAGTAGTACGCCTTTACGTAGAAGGCGAAATGACTCCTTCCAACAACGAATAAATATTACAAATGCATTTGCAGACGTATCTGATTTCTGCAAAACACCGTTCCCGGAACATACGTTTTTGGAATACCCCCAAGCAGCCTTTGTAGGAAAACACAAAGTAGTAGTGCTTGTAGAAAACAATCTGTATAATTTAGAAGCTGTTTTGAATTTATCGTGCGATGATTTGGGATGAGTTTTTGAGG
>ENA-OPIO01000258-OPIO01000258.1-human-gut-metagenome-genome-assembly--contig:-NODE-258-length-19735-cov-3.340650_pt1 | contig 19735 bp, 23 predicted proteins | sample MGYA00241395_ERZ501636 | MGnify/ENA primary metagenome ERZ501636 (study PRJEB25962, sample SAMEA2042198) | human gut metagenome | biome: human gut; feature: human-associated habitat; material: faeces... | reverse complement strand
TCGATTTTTATTAATGTAATACTATTAATGCGTTGATCATATAACCAATCATCTATTAGTGCTTGAAGAATTGATGAGGATGACTTTAGTTCTACACTTTTTTCTATGTTTATACTGGATAAAAAAGTATCAATGATTCTATTTGTAACATTATGCAAGTCAATGGGACTTGTAATTCTAGCAATATTCATTTCATTAATTACCCTATATTTTTGAGGAATATCACATCGAGACATCCCATATAGAATAGGGTATATTTTAATATCGTTGTTTAAAAAATAATCTAATTCCATCAAACACCATGTTTTTCTAAAATAACTTTTATCTAATAAGACTATTGCTCCATTCCATGTTTTAACGTCCTCTAAAACTTTATGAATACTTAAATTGATATTACTTCCTAATAATACATCGGTTTTATCTACCCATAGTCTAAGAGAATATTCCTCTATGTTTTTTATCAATAGAGATGCTATTTCATCATAGATATCTCTGGAATAACTAAAGAAATAATTATATTTTTTTGAATCATGCATTGATAGATAATTTTAAGTTATCAGTTATTCATACCGATATTTTTCCTGGTGGTATTCACTTTCTTCGATGCTTTGTATTTCTTTCCTTTGCGAAACTTTAATATATTCCAAAATGAAAGAAGTAATTGAACAGCAGAGAAGTTATACAGCTATTAAAAACGTGATGAGTGACTTTTTGTCTCATTGTCGATATGAAAAAAGACTAAGTGAAAAGACGATTAAAGCCTATAAGGTAGATGGACTTCAGTTTGAAACTTTTGTCAACAGTGATTTTAATGTTACCTATTTTGAACACATAACCAAGGAAATGATAAAAAGATATATACAGACAATATCCACATTTAAGCCAAAGACAATTAAAAGAAAGATAGCATCCCTGAAAGCCTTATTCTCGTATTATGAATACGAAAATGATTTATTTGTAAATCCTATCCGAAAAATTAGACTCCAGGTAAAAGGGCCTAAAGTATTGCCTGTCGTTATGCACTATAATGAAGTCGAGCAGATTCTCAGATATTTGTACGAAATAAGGGAAGAAAATATTAAATCTCAAAGCTACACTTATCTGGCAAGAACACGTGATGTATGCATGATTGAAGTTCTGTTTGCAACTGGAATACGGGTTGCAGAACTATGCAGTCTGTCATGTAACGATATAGATCTTGAGAATGGTGTTCTAAAAGTGAATGGTAAAGGCAGTAAGGAGCGAATAATACAAATATGTTCATTAGAGGTATTGGATATTCTGAAAGAGTATAATACTTTAGCACAGCCTCAGACTTTTTTCTTTGTGAACCGCTTAGGTAATAGGATGTCCGAGCAGTCAGTTAGATTGTTAATCAAAAAGTGTGTAACCGGTCTGCAGATGAATAAGAGAGTAACCCCTCATACATTTCGGCATACATTTGCTACATTACTTTTGGAAAGAGGGGTTGATATAAAATATATCCAGAATCTTCTCGGACATAGCAGTATTGTTACGACGCAAATTTATACGCATGTCAATATGAATATGCAAAAAGAAATACTACAAAGCAAACACCCAAGAAATGATATTACTTTCAAACTAAGTAAGTAAACGTATTGTACGTTTATATTGTTTTGTAGATGGCTTCACTGAAATAAATTCATGAGGCACAAATTTATTTTCTCGTTTTATTTGCATTTATCATTTAGAATTGCGAATATTGAATATGGTTTAGAAATCTGTCAGGTGAAAGGAGGATATATGACAGATAATTTAAGTAGTAACATTTAAATGATATGATTATGTATGGTTTTTATAAAAAAAGAGACTTCTCTATACGTCGGAATTTTCTGACAGGAACTTTACGCTCACTAACAGTTGACCCACCTGGGTCTGATTCATTATTTGTGAAAATGTGGAAAAATAGTGAAGATATAGCTCAACAGGTACTAGACACAAAGTATTTCAAAGGTATTCAGAAGGGGGATCTTGATCCTAATGCCTACGGATCCTTAATGGTGCAGGATGCTTATTATTGCTTCAAGGGAAGAGACGATTATAGTGCTGCTGCTGCTCATGCTTTTGATGGTGATTGTCACGATTTTCTTATGGGAAAAGTAGAAAGCTATGACAGTTATAATGAATATTATCACACGACATGGCACATTAGAGAGGCCCAGAGTGTTATTCCTGGTAAGGCTATAGCTGAATATGCTGAATATGAATCATATGTGGCCGGAAATCTTATATCTCCATATTTGTTTTGTGTTATGCTTCCTTGTGAATATCTATGGAACTGGATCGCCAATAGATTGAGTAAAGATACTCCCCAAAATAGTTTGTATTATTTCTGGATTGAAGGTAACGGAGGCACTCCAAATGGTGCATATCAGATGGCAAATATACTTGAAAGGTATCGTTCCAGTTTGGATGAGTCGAAGGCAAACGAAATTTTTCGTAAAGCAATGACCCATGAGTTAAATGTTTTTAGTTCGGCAACAATTTTAACAGAAGAAACATTATGTCAAAAACAATAACAAAAGAATATAACGTATCTGAGATACAAAGAGGGTACTTTATTTGTTGGAATATATGCACTCAGTGCTGGAATGCTTGTAAAATTGAATTGAGAGATAACACCAAGACCTATTTTTCATACGAGAAAAAATTTGAGAAGGATGGTCATATCAGAATGCTCGGCCAAGGCTCTGCTGACTGTATCGGCTCTAATCTAAGGTTGATTGTCACTTGTGATACCGATACGGGGGAGATACGCCAGAGTATCAACTCTTATAATGTGACTGACAATAAAGCAGCTACGGTTGGGCACGGTTATAATTTGTGTGTTGAAGATTCGACAGATGAAGATTATAATGATATATATGTAGACCTTATTGGTTGGAAAAACAAAGGTTGACTTTATAAGGTATTTGTGACATTCTCATAATTGAGGATATTAAAAGGGATAGGGACAACACCATTTGGAGTTCTCCCTATCTCTATTTCAAATTGGCTACTTTATATCTCTAGTGGATTGAGTTCCTTTTTTTCTCGAGCTTTTCTTTTTAGATTGCCCCAAATCTCGTTTCCCATTGCAATACTCTTTCATGTAATTGTTCAAGTTTATAGGTTTATAATCTTCAAAATAAATCAAGTGGGCTATTTCCTTGGTTATTTCCGCTATGCTTTTGTGGGAAGTGTCGATTTTTTTCACATCTTTGCAATCAAAAAGTTTCTCAAAGGTATGAAACCGAGTAGTACACCATTCTTCGCTGTATTTATTAGGATTTCTTTTTTGTAATCTATTGTATAAGACTTTTATTTCTGCAGATAATAAGATGATATGCCCTGATACTAAGTCTAAATCGCTATCAGTTCTCTTATATTCTTTATTTAAATTATTGGCATGTGTAATTATATCTTTTGCATAAGTTATAGGATCTAATGGCGAACGGTCAATAAGTTGGATTCCTAATTTTGTGTCTTCTATGATTTTACTATTTCTTAATCTAAATTGTTGGGCAATCCATTTGTCTAAGTTTTCTCGTTGTTCGTCTGAAAGATTGGCGTCATCTTCATAAAGGTCTTTATTCCTTTCATCGAATTCAGTATATACCTTGTAGTTTTTTAACATATTGAGGGCACTGGTTTTACCAGTTCCAGGTGCACCAGATATGTAATAATTATAAACCGCTTTTAGATTTGCTCCTCGTAATAGATCTTTAAATTGGGTTGGCTCTGAATTGAGTAATTGTCCCAATTCAAAGATATCAGATGCATCCATAAACAGAACAATTAGATTAAATGTGTCAAAATAGCTTTCTTGTATAGACTGAATTTCTTCGTCTGTCAGTGGCTCTTTTATGAAATAAATATAATAATTAAAATGCCCAGGATTTACGACGGCATTTTGTCTTAACATGTGCATTAAAGTAGGATCCGTCATGGAAAGTCCAATGAAAAGAGTTGTATATCTCGAGAAGAAATACATAATTGGGTTATAACGTCCCATAATACTTTCCAATAACTGATCTTGAAATGATTTCTCAGAGAATACAAAATGATCACTAATGGAATCAGCCATAGATTCTGGAAGAAAGCCATTAGGATGAATGATGACTCCTGTTTTTTTCAAGCTTATAGATGGTTTGTCAATTGTTTCGACGCCTGTTCCCCATTCACCGGCTTTCTGTTCTCTTTTTATGCATTGTTCAATAAGATTGTCAAAGTTGTAATTTATAGTGACAGGGGATTTTTTTATGATTTTTATATATTCTTTCATGTAAGGATGCTCAAGATTCCCTTCTTTATGTGTTCTATAAAGTTCATGACGAATAATTTCCATCCATTTGTATCTTATATGATCTTCCCAGAACATGTTTTCTGAACTTTTCATCTGTCCTCGCTCTTTTTTCTTAAATTTTTCATACAAAGCTTGAACTTTTGAACTCAGTGACAAGTTAAGAGACTCAAATTCTTCTCCTTTAACTTGCTCGTTACTTGCAATGCGACTAACTAATTCTTCCCAGTTAGGTATATCCCACGATTTACTTACTCCGGCACCAAAACAAAGAATCAATTCGTTGTCTTCGACTTTTTGGCGCATATCTATAATGGCTTTACAATATTGTTTTATCAATTTAGTTTTATGTTCAAATCCGTCCATTTTTCTGTAGTTTTAATAATGTTTTTTTGAGGTTTTCTAAAGTTGTAAGCTCTATACAGGACTTAAATATCATTAAATTCAATGGCATGAATTTACGATACATTCTTACATCGCTGCGGATTCCAATAATCGGTTTATTCAATGAAGAAGCATAGCCTAGCTCCCATGCTGTACCTGAATCCACATCGACTCCATCAAGATTTGCAACAATTATATCAGAATTTTTCAAGTTGTTCAAATCACTATTAAAGGCTTCCTCTAAAGTGTTGTTGGCAACAATACCGACATCACGTTGCGCCATAAATGTTTTACATCCTATTTCCTTGCAAATTGAATCAATTCGCAAATTATAATCTCTTTCGCCTTCCGAAAAAATAGGCCCAGCAATAAAAATTTTTTTCATAAAGTGATATTTAAGAATTTATCTACAAAATTACTTTTTTATGTACAATATTGCTTTTGCTTATATGATATTTTATCTCATTTAGCTTATAGTTTATTGTCGTTGTATTAAAAATTCAGCCAATTTAAATACACGAAGTGTCTGATGTGATCTTTAAATTCCAATTTATTCTCCCTCTTTCCTTATAGGATTATCAATAAATATCCAGGAAGAAGATTTCCAGACAGTATATTCACCTTGCTTACAGATTGTCCTTCCTACGTAACCTTTGCCTTGCCATCTTTGAAAGGGAAGGCAAATTTATAGCTTGAAGGGATGATTACCGTTCCCAGAGTATCTGCAAATCCGATGGTGCCATCTTCATCTATGATTCTGAATAGCCCTTCTTGTGGGTAGTCGGGTCCATTGTCATATCTGAATACGTTAAAAAGCTTATTTCCCTTTTTGTCAAGGCATACGATTCTCGTTTCTTTCAGCCACAAATCCAATATGGTTGATTGTGTCGGTATAGGCAAATGGATACATACATGGTATTACAGTATCACCGCTTTCTGAGACATATACGAATAAACCGTTATCTTCGACCACAAACAACTTCTTATCAGGCGTTCTCGTACAACATGCAAGTCCGACTGTGCAGATGAATGAAAAATACAATAGGATTCTGTTCATGATTCTTTCTATTGGTTATTGTAAAACATAGAGCTCAACATCGCCGCAATCGGTAAAATAAGCTTTTCCTTTCACTTTTTCACCATTAAACAAATCCACATGTCCGGAAGCATCACTCCAATTACAGTTTTTGAAGATTATGATGCCTTTTTCCCCTTTTATCGGTGTGCCGCCTATCTTTTGCTTGATGAAGCTAAGCATGTCCGTTACTCTGTAAAGATACCATTTCTTGTCCTTCCCCGAGGATGTGGCACCGTTACAGCGTGATATGGATATACCCGAATAGTTATGCCATACAACAGACGTATTGCACAGGCGTTGGTGAAGAAGCCAGCCTTTATGTTCTCTTCTACTATTCCGCCGATTAGTTTACCGACTGCTGATGTTGGTAGATCCTTAACTTTGCTGAAGTTGGAACTCAGTGTTGAATAAGTGATGCTCATAATGTCTTTTTTTAGTTCGTTAAACATTTATTCTAAAATAGCTTCAAGTGGTCAGCTTCATGTTGAAAGATTCGATAAAGACTAATCATTATCTTGTCTATAATGATCAGTAGTGCAAATCTTATATAATAGTTTTCATATACAGAGTCTATGCCGGAAAGAATTTCCAAAGAGGGCCTGTTTTGCTGGTATGAAGTCAGATTATGGGCACACCTGTTTCTGTGAAGATACAGGCAGCGATACATCTCATTTAGTCCTTTATTTATTGTGCATGTAAATGGTTTGTTGCTGTCATTTTTATGGGCACAATTACTACAGTTTTTGAAGAATGCAGAAATGTCAAGACAAACTCCTCCTATACTATTGAAGATTTCCACATATTCCTGATACTCTCTTTCACAAAAGCCCATACTGTTTGTATTTGCATGAAACTCATCCAAGACACCCATTGTGCTGTTCCATATTTCATTGGTGTCTATTGTTAAGAAGTTAAAGTCTTTTTTCTGTTTGACAATTGCCTTTCTTAGAAAGTTTAGAACTTTTCTTTTATCAGTTATTTGGGAACATTCATTCAAATTCCAAGGGAAATATATATCACGTCGCAAATCAAAATCTATGGTGGCGATTTCCCAGCATATACATTTCATTTTTTGTTCTTGCGCACCTGTCATTTTCATGAAGATAGATTGCATGATATTATCCCACAATGGGTACATTTCAATTCCCCAACTCATTGAGTGGGTTATGGTGGATGTATCATACAAGATATCCGATACCGGTGCTAATATGAAGTCAGAATGTACACTCATGGTTTACTTAAATATTTTTGATATATTTCGATTGATTTGGAAATTCTTTCACGCAAATATTTGAGGCATGCAGGAGATTTCGTATGCAGATAGTTATTACCTTTTATGTCCCTGATTGCGCTTTTCAGCTCTTCTTCTAATGCTTCTTTTCTGGATGTATCGAGTGTCCTTTTTTCAAAAGCTGTGAAAAAGATAAGTCCGAAAAAATAAATATCCAGATCTATAATTGACTGAAAACGTCTCTTATAGTTCAGTTCTGTTATTAGGGTGTCAATATTATTCAAATATGGTTTGTAATCCTTATTTGGAAAAATATTGGTAAATCTACCAAATATTTGAGAGTCTTTGTCGCCAACAACAGAGTAAATGTATGTTTCATAATAGCTCTCCATTTTGCTTGCATATCCATATCCGATACCTCTTTCCGAACCCTTTTTCTTGTACTGCGAGAGCAATGCCGCATATCTTACAAAGTCCATGCTGCTTTTTCGGGATTTATCAACGACACTGCTTGATATTTCCTTGCAGAATCCGGGATCAAACCATTCTTTGAGCTGATGGCTCAGGAAGTAGAGGGAAGCTCTGCTTTCCAGTACGTAAAGTGATTTTCCGCGTATGTTGATGTTTCTGAACAAGGTGGAAAAAAACTTCTGCTGTTCTTCTTCCGTAGTAGTAGATGGAACGATATAGGCAAAACCAAGGAAATTCTTGTTAAAGAAATCATCGTCCAGATGTTCAAGGCTTTCATATTTTTCTTGAGGACATTTTGCCATAATTTCTTCTTTGCTATTACCTTTTGCCAATAACTCTTTAAAAGTCCATTCAATCATATTTTCCTGCTCATCGTCATCCGAGTCATCATCGTTTTCATTCGCAAGACTTTCTATATTCCCAGCTCCTGCCTCTTTTTTGGGGAAACGTTCGATGTATGCTAGGAGTACGGACGTAAGTCTCTGCTGGCCATCGATGATCAGGTTATCTTGTCCGTTTGCCGTTTTATAAGCTCCGATAGTCACTGGGGGAATGAATTGTTTTTCTTTGAATGAATCAATCAAGTTGGTATAGTCATCTTTGTTCCATACAAATGTACGCTGATATTCAGGCAAAACTATGTTGCGTTTCAGTATCATCTGTATCCAGTAAGCTAGTGAATACTCGCCATAATATGTCCGGTTGTTATTCATTTTTATCTATAACAATAATTAAAAGTTTTATTATAAAGTCCGCGTAATATACTAAAATTCATTGTAACTTAAAATATTTTGAGGATTTAATTATGTAAATAATGAAATTGATTATCTTTGAATTGTTATTAATGTTAGACAAAACGTTAAAGACTCATGCAATAATTTTTGCTGATAATTGTTAAGAATATAATTGTATATTTGTAGAAATATGATTAATAGTTTAGTAAGATTAAAAGAAGTTTTATTCGCTAATAGACATGATTTAGCTTTTATCGTAGGTAATGGCATTAATAGATTTGCATATGGTAATTATCGGGATGTTTCTTGGAATGGACTTCTATTGGAAGTCTGGCAGCAGATTTCACATAGAACTATGAGTGATATATCTTCTGGAATTTCTTTAACTGAATTTTATGACATTATGGAGATTGAAGCAGGTTCTATTGATGAAGTTCGGCAAAAAGTTGTTGACATACTAGGTGAGTGGCGACCGGTTGAATATCATAAATGGTTGCAGGAGAGAATATCTTCAGACTGGAATGTACCTTTATTAACTACAAACTTTGATATGAACCTTAATGAAGGATTGACTCTTTGTAGGCTTGAGTCTGAAAACTTGAAATTTACAGACTATTATCCATGGAATGTTTATTTTGCCAAGATAGAATTGAATAGTTCTACTGAAGGCTTTGGAGTATGGTATATTAACGGGATGCTTAAATACAAAAGAAGCATTAGGTTAGGTTTGTCTGAATATATGAGTTTATCATCCAGGGTACGAACATTTCTTCATAAAGGAGATGGCTTAGATGATTTTGATTTGAAAAATCAGAATCGTTGGAAAGGATATTCAACATGGTTGCACATTATATTTAATAAATCATTGTGTATCTTTGGTTTGGCTTTAGATGAAAACGAAACATTTTTGAGATGGTTGTTGATTGAGCGTGCAAAATATTTTAAGAGGTTTCCCGAACGCAAAAAGAAAGCTTGGTTTGTGTGTAAAGCAGGTGAATGTTCAGAAGGTAAAAGATTATATTTGGATTATCTTGGATTTGAATTAGTGCAACTAAATAGTTATGAAGACATTTATAAAGGAATGTTTTTAGGTTGAATTTTCGTTATGTCAGATTCTGATTTTATAGATGTATATTATTAAATAAATTCTAAAATTTTGATTTTAATGGATACAAAACAGAAAATAGAAGAGAAACGCATTATTCTTAATGCTATGGATAAAGCAATAGATAAAACTTTCAACGAGAATAGTCCACAAATACGTGAAGAAGGTCGAAAGGAACTTGAAAAATTGCGTGGTAAGGACAATGCCATTCCTTTTTTTATAGGCTATGCCTATGAAATAGAGTATTATCATACACAAGACATTGCCTATGCTCAAAAGGCGATAAATGAATATAAGCGTATCCTTACAAATGGTTATAACTTTCTTTGTAAAACTATTGAAGAATTGGAGGCCAAAGTAAATTCCTAATTATATTATTCTTATTTATGTTGTTTGTGATAGATATTTTAAATAGGATAAACGGCGGACCTTGATGTTTTGAAAGTCGATATTGTTATGGGCCTTTTTTATCGATTGTGTTTTTTTACATATATAGATTTATATGTGATTTTAATATATTTGGGGGTATAAAAGCATTGAGTTTTTATTTTTAACAGAAAATGGTGTATGAAGTTCTATAACTTATATGCCATTTTTATTAAATAGGTATGATATTCTTTCCCTTACTTCTCTGAGATAATTTCTATTTTACTCTAAAAATTTATTTTCCCTGTTTTAAAATATCACTGTTTATTTTACTCTCTTGGCATTATTGTCGGCCAGATTTTATTATGCAAAGATACATCTCAGGCTGTACTACATGTACCGCTTTGCTAATTTACGTCATATTTTTTCAGAAGTCTTCCACAAATCATAGATTAGGGTATTCTATAAAAATATTCCTTCATTTACATGTCTGAACATCCATTATCGCTGATATTCTAAGCATATAAAATTCATTCCCGACAATAAAAGCTAAGAGCTTCAAAAAGAGGGAAAAGATGTTTAACAATTAAAAACTTGGAATTATGCCAAATTGGTGCAGCAGTTCGTATGTCATTGAAGGTGACAAGAATGAGGTTAAGAAACTTTATGGTATCATGTCTGAACTCGAAAAAATGGAAACACCAGCCGTTGAAAACGGATTCGGGACAGCGTGGTTAGGATGTTTGGTAAATGCTCTTGGAGCTGATTGGAATAAAGTCTATTGCAGAGGAGACTGGAGCAATCTTGAAATGGAGCGAGACACTTTGAAATTTTCGACAGAAACAGCATGGGGGCCTTGTAATGAAGTCTTTGACCTGATACAGCAAAAGTTCCCTTCATTGAGTTATTATTATCTGAGCGAAGAGCCAGGTATGGGAGTATTTCAGACAAATGATAAGGATGGCAAGTATTTTACGGATAAATTTCGTGCCGATATTTGTACTCCAGAAGAAGAGTACCAGTGCGAATATTTTGAAGATAAGCCAAGTATGTTCAAATGGTTGGCAGAGATATTCGGTCAGCCAGTCACTTCTGATGAAGATATTGAAAAATTAACTGATGAATGGGAGAATGCCAATGAGAATGCGTTTTGCAACATTGATGAATTTGTAGTGATAGAATAGAAATTGGTGAAGCAGGGTTATGGACACTAACATGACTCTGCTTTTTGTTCTTGGCAACATAGCTTTTATACCCTTTTTATTACTGGCCTGTACGGATTTTCTTTTCCCCTCTTTTATTTACCGCTTATAAGTATTCTTAACTTTTATATTGTCATGCTTTTACGCAGTCATCGGCCGATCCTTGCTGCTGAATTTTATGATGCAAATTTACAGCATCGGGACGGACATCAAGTACCGCTCTGCTAATTTGCTTCTGAATTTGTCGGCAGCCTTCCGCAAATCACAGATTGGGGTATTCCGTCAAATTCGTCTGCCATTTACTTGTCTTTACCATCCGTTGAATGCTGTTGGTTGCATATAAAATTTCCTTCTGCAAGGAAGCCGGAAAAGCTTCTACGGGAAGGGAAAAATGAAGTTTAACAATTTATTTTTTGTATTATGCACAGTAAGATTTTTCAAATTACCCAGAAACGTGTAGACAAGGACTGTTACTTGAATGAGGATACTCTTATGCAGGGGGCAGGTAGTTTTTTTGACTATTGCGGAGAAATTGATGAGGAGGAACGTCAGTTACATATTGAAAATTTGGTGAATGGAGTATTGCCAAAAGGGATGTTTGAGTTTGTGTCCAAAGATACCATACGATACTTGGGGGGTGCAGATGAATGGAAACAAAACTTTGCCAAAGCAGTTCGCATAAAGGCAGAAGACGTAATACCTGAGAAAGTACAAGAGTGGATTGGCCCGGTCTATCAGCTTGAGAAATTCCTTAAAAATCCTTTGGATACTGGCTATTGGTTTTACATGGATGAGAATGGCGTGCAGTCTTATGCAGAGCAATCCTACGAGTTCTTGCGTGAAGTTTGTGGTCTTGAGCCTGGTACATTGCTTTATATAGGTGGTGTTATTGATTACCATTTCTGATTTTATGTCATGTAGATGGCTTGCTGGTATTCATTACCAGCAGGCTGCATCACATACATTAATGAGAGCAAGTACACCTTGTAGTTTCTTCCCCTTTTGGTGGTATCCCATATTCAGGAAAACAGTTTTTGGAAAGTTTAGAAACAGCTCCTTTTGTATTTGGAAAGTTATGTTTTTATCCTTTTTATTATAATCACACAGCAACAGATGTTTGATTTTTTATGTAACAATAAAATTATATAGTAGTATTTATATTAAATCGTAATATCTAGTTATGACATAATCACTCACATTTTCTGGAATAGTGTTAGTTCTTTACGTTGTTTTTAAGAAAGAATGATGAGAGAAGAATCCATTGTTTTTGAGAAATTATATAAATGAAAACATTGTTTCTTCTAATAAAAATAATATTTAATAATAAATACAGTTGTATTTGTTTGCTTATTTGGAAACAAACTGCTAACTTTGTACTCTAAGTTAAATATAATGGAAGCAAAAACTATAAAAGTCATATTGAGTGAAGAAGCTGAAAGTTTTGTGAGGCTTCAACCCATTAAAGCGCAACAGAAAATTACTTACAACATCCGTAAGCTAGAAAGTGGAGTGATGGATAAGGATTTATTCAAGAAACTGGATGATTCTGAAATATGGGAGTTGCGCACATTGTTTAGTGGTATATGCTACAGGCTGTTCGCTTTTTGGGATACAGAAACGGAAACACTTGTTGTTGCTACACACGGAATAATAAAAAAAACGCAGAAAACCCCGAAAAAAGAAATACAACGAGCAGAAGGAATAAGAAAAGAATATTTTAATAATAAATAATAATATATTATGGCAAAAATGAAGTTTACCCCTGCAGACAATCTGGTGGATGAAGTATGGGGAAAAGTAGGAACTCCCGAAAGAGATGCGATGGAGGCGCAGCTTAAAGACGAGGTAGATGCTTACTTCGTAGGGGAAGCTATCAAGAATGCACGCCTGAAACAAAACCTCACACAAGAGGAACTTGGCAAACGTATAGGTGTGAAACGTTCTCAGATATGTAAGTTGGAAAGTGGGAAATGTTCCATCACTCTTTCCACTATGGGAAAGGTGTTCCGTGCTTTGGGAATAGCTACCGCCACATTGGACTTGGGCGTGGAAGGGAAAGTCGCTTTGTGGTAGAAATGAAAAATATAAGTATAAAAACACTGTATCATCTTTAAAGTGTGATGCAGTGTTTTTTCTTTTTGGGGAGGTATATTTTGCGATTTTATTGTGACTTCATCTTAAAGTTACTTTTGCATTAAATGTTGGTAATACTCCTTTTTATCTTTCATCATATTCTTCTTCCTCTTCTACATCTTTAGGAGAATCTCCGTATTTTGCAATAAACTCGCATCATTTTGTTTTTTACTTAGCAAATGTACAGCGGACGGATGGCTGCCCAAGTACCGCTGTCGCTACATCATCAAATTTTTCCGAAACTTTCCGGAATCACAGATTACGGTTTTTCATAAAAATTCATCCTCTGTTCCTTGTTTTCATCCTTCTTTCCGCCGTGATGTTCGCACGTAAAAAATCAACCTTGCGGCGAGTCTAAAGGCTCAAGATAAGGGAAATAAATAAACTTAATAAATATTTGATTATGGGAAAATATGATTTTATCAAGGAAGGAAATGTCTTGTTTTGGCACGACCCTGACAATGGACTCTCTGACGGTGTGTATCAAGTAGTTTCTGTGCCGGAAGTTATAGAGGACGATAGTATTATTCTTATTGCAGCATCAGGTTCTGAAGCGGAGGTTTATCCGACGGAACTTTCTCCTATAAATTCAGGCAGAAATTACAAGAATGCATTCTTACGTTGGAAAGCTGAGCGTGAAGCTGATGGAAAGGTATTTTTTGATAAGCTTTCGGAGGTAATAGATACGGACTGCGAAATGAAAGTTGGCGATATGGTTATTTACACAAATGATGCCGGTCTTGTGTTTGGTCCTTATGAGGTATTGGCATTTGAGAAACCGGAAAGTGACAAAGACAGATGCATATATATTGACCATGATAGCTATTGGTGTTCGGAACGTCCCGAAAATTTGCTGCTTGTTCAAAAAAAGAAGTATGTGATGACAAAGGAAGACAAATATCTTAGTAGGCTTTGCAAAAACATTATTGCTGGACGTTTTGATTGGCGTAAGTACTGCAGGCAACAGAGTTACTTCGGTCGTGAAATTTGTGTGACTCCATTGTTCTGCTCTTATGGGCAGGTAGGCTATACGGTGTACTTCCCATATTCCAGTATGCCGGATGTGGAATATGATTGGGAAATGAGAGAACTCACAATCGGCGAAATGGATTATCAGAAATATTTTGAGCAGGAATAAGAATATAAGAGTGGAGAAGGATGGTGAGTAATTGTCAAGTATTTATATAAGATGGTTTCTTTGGTATATTCTACTATTATATTACTTCATATTGGCAATATGTCTTGATAGTATTATAGTGGAGTATACTGATTTTTTAACGCGAATAATAAAACACCTCTCTTTTGTATCTGATACTGACAGAGAGGTGTTTATTTGTCTTTAATATGGATTCAAATCTAAATAGTGCCAAATATAGAGGAAAGGTTTTAATGTATTACATAGAAACATGATGTGCAAAAGAAATTTCTTATATATGGAATTTTTTCTATAACAGGAGGCATCTTTCTTGGCTTTAAATTGAATTTCTGTTTGTAGTGAGGGTTTATAAACCATAGGCATCTATCTACTATACCTAAATTAAGACCTTTAATTATAGATTCAAAGAATTCAATAGAAACTTTGTCTTTCTTTATATTTAATAATTCATTAATACAATTTTCACTTTCATTGCAAGCCTTTAAGATGTGCTTGTATAGATATGTTGGAAGCAAATGTATGAAAGGAATATGCGATATGATTTTATTCCTACAAATTTGTTGATGTCCTCCAAAAGGCATTTGCCAAGCAGGAAAGCCAAAAAAAATTATTCCGTTTGTTTTTAGTAATAATTTGGCTTTTAATATAAAAGATCTTTTCTGTGAAGGATTTATATGTTCAATTACATCATGAATTAAAATTATGTCAAAATGTCCTTGAATCATTTCTTCTAAGAAATCACCACAAATAAATGTGCCTAATTGATTCTTCTTTTTGAAGAAACTTTTAGCTTCTTCTATCCGGTGATAACAAATATCAATTCCCATAACTGAACATCCTTTTTGGGCGAAAGGTAGAAGGTTTCCTCCTTCTCCACATCCTATTTCTAATACGTTTATTTTCGGAGTTATAGAGATAAACATCCCAAGATAACTTAGATAGAAATCTTGGGATGTCTTGGCCAACTCACAAAAATAGGTATATCTATCCAAATGCCTATTTTGCATGACGATTATTTTTTATCTACTAGCTTTTAAAGTTTCGACCTCTGCTTTCAGTTCTTTAATAGCCTGGATCATAACAGGTATAATTGCAGTATAATTAATAAGTTTGTTGCCATCAGGGTCTGTTAATACAACATTAGGAAGTACCTGTTCTACTTCTTGTGCTAATAAACCTATTTCTTTTCCATTTCCACCAGTCCTAAAAACGTTAGCTGTAGCAGGATCGGCATCTTTAAAATCATAAGTTACTGCATTAAGTTTTCCAATTGTGTTCAAACCGAAATTTAATTTAGTAACATTGACTTTAGCTCTTGCGTCCGAATAATTGTAAACATTCTTAACCTGAATACTATTGAATCTGCTTAATTTTGTATTATAAAAAACAACCTGATCATAGTGGCTAGCAAGACGGGTAGCAGCAGGGGTAACATCAACTTGGAAGAAATTGCTCGTTTTCGATTTTAGATATATACCACCTCCATAAGTAGTAATGCCATAAAATTGTTCCGGTTCAGTGTTGCCTATTGTAAGTGAACCATCAGAACGATATTTGATTTGGGCATTAGAAACAGTTGCTAATAACAAAAAGGCAATAGCAAATACAGAACGGAAAATAACATTTAATTTCATAAGATAGCGTTTTTAGGTTATACAATATAATTATTTTATCACTTGTCCTTCAAGAGTTATTGTCACAGCTTGTCCCTGTTCAATATCTATTGTTCCAGGTTGTGCCTGCCACACTATTTGTGTGGCTTTTACAGCTCTTGTTATTGGCTCGGGAGAGGAATCTATCTCTTCCAAATCACTACTACATCCGCAGAGCGATGTAGTGGCTAACACAGATAGTATAAAAATTATTTTCATTTTAAAATTAATTAAATTGTTTACTTTGATTGATTGTACTAGTACGATGCAAATATACAATCTATATTTTATATAGCAAATAAAATCATCGATTTTGTGCTGTTAAATATATAATTATTATATTTGCAATACAACGAACATTTTATAATATATGGAAAAGAAATTTTATTCATTAAAAGACTTTGAATTATCCTATGAAAAGAATGCTATTGAAAGAGCCAATGACTTTCAAATGTACATTAACCAACTTGATGGCTTTGGATGTAAAAGCTATTGGATTGCATCTTATACAGGTGTTGGCGCGACCATGAGTATTGAGGGATATAATGACCCTATTATAAGTTTTATTGCCAATGATTATTTAGGTATGTCACAAAGAGAAGAAACCAAACAGGCTGGTATAGATGCTATAAGAAAGTATGGGACAGGGGCTTGTGCTGCACAAGTGATTGGCGGCTATCTTGATATACACAAACAATTGGAAATGGAGATTGCTTCCTTTGTAGGACAAGAAGATGCCATATTGTTTTCATCTGGATTTGGCGCAAATGCTGGAGTTCTAAGAGCATTGTTAGGGAAGAATGATATAGCACTGACAGATCCGTTTATTCATACAAGCACATTAGCTGGATTACACGAAACTAATATAAAACGGATAGGACATAATGATTTGGAATATCTTGAGATGGTTCTCAAAGATGTAAAAGACAAGTACAAGACCAAGTTGGTTATTATCGATGGAGTGTATTCACAAGATGGGGATTTGTCTCTACTTCCAGAAATTATAGCTTTATGTAAAGCGCATGATGCAATGTTGATGGTTGATGATGCACATGGAATAGGGGTGATGGGGCCCAACGGAAGGGGGACAGTTGAGTATTTCAATTGTTTAGGACAAGTTGATATTATAACAGGTACGTTCAGTAAATCATTTGGTTGTGTAGGTGGTTTTGTTGCTGCATCAAAAAAGATTATACAATATCTTCGTTTTTATACAGATAGTAATGTTTTCTCTGCGGCTCTCACTCCCCAAGTAACAGCATCTGTATTGAAAGCATTGGAATTAATCAAGGCAAAGCCTGAAATTAGGAAAAAGTTATGGAATAACACTAATTATCTCAGAAAAGAGTTGGACAAAAGAGGATTTGATATTGGGAAATCGGTTACTCCTATTTTTCCTATTATGATACGAGATAATAAAAAAGTTTATCAAATTGCGAAAATGTTGCAAGAAAAAGGTATATTTACCATCGCAATTGTATATCCAGCAGTACGGACTAAGGAAGCGAGATTGAGAGTGAGTATTCTTTCTACTCATAAGAAAGAACATCTTGATTCCCTTGTTAGTGCATTGGAGGAAATAAATAAGATAATACCTATAAAAAAACATGGAACAAAGGAGAAAAAGAAGGAATAGCAAAGATATAGAAAAAGCAATTCTTGATGCGGCAACTATTTTAATAAGAGAAGGAGGATTTGGAAATCTTACTGCAACTGGGATAATGCAAAAAGCTGAAATTGAGCCAATTCAATTTTATAAGCGGTATAAAGATCTTAATATCTTTATTAGTGAATATGTAAAGATTTTCGACTTTTGGTTTAGTGATATTATTAAAGAATCCAGCTTGGATAATAATATCAATATTCAATATGAAAATATTTTGTGTAATCTTTTTTGTTCTTTGTGGGATAATAAGATTATGCAAGAGTTGTTAAGGTGGGAAATTGCAACGAAAAATGAAAGTAGTTTTAGAACAGCTAAATTAAGGGAATTACATACCCTCCCATTGTGTAAAAAATTTTCTGACGCATTTTCAGGGACTGAAATAGATATTGTTGCCATATCAGCCTTGATTGTTGGAGGAGTTTACTATATGATTCTTCATTGTGAATTATCGGAGTTTAGTGGAATCAATTTAAATAATGAACAAGATAGGGAAAGAATTATAAAAGCTATCAAATATCTTTCTGATATTTTGTTTCAAACTCCTTCTTCTGGATATTCTACTATTAAAATTGCATCAAATATGAAAAAAGATGATGTACCTTTAGAAAAGATAGCAGAATATACAAATCTTCCAATTCAAATAATTAAAGGCCTTTGATAAAGACACCTTTCTTGTTCAATACGCAAGAGAGGTGTCTTATTCTATTTTCGTAGGCAGATTATCTGTGATAACCTCCATTTCGTTCCATTTCACTGTATTCTTCCATACTTTCCAGCTTTTCATTCATTTCCGTCAGGTTGTCATCCAGTGCCTTATCATGGTTATACTCGAAACTGTGCTGTACCACCAGTCCCGCATTGGTTGCAGAACCTGCGTCCAATGTGTCTTTTTCTCTGTTATAGTTGATATACAGCACTTCGCCATTGGGCATCTCAAAGGCCGGAATATTCTTTTGTGATATTTCCGCAAATTGTTCTGCTACCATAGCTTTTGCCACCTCCTTTACGTCATTGCTGGCTCTGCCTATTCCATATCTGCGGATATGGTCACGTACTTCTTCTTCCGTGTATTTCAGCATAATGTCATAGGTTCCACCTACACTTCCGTTATACACCACGGCGAAGTTTTGGTCTTCAATCAGAAGGTCATCGCCACGGTTCTGTAATGGTGATGAGTAAGTGTACTGTTCATCCATGCCGTTACCGTCATAATATTCTTTGGCAAGGGTTAGCAGACCGTTATAGTCCCCCTTGTCCTTCAGTTCTTCCAATTGCCTGGTATCATCCGCCATTTGCAGATAGGCTACAGATGCGTAATACATCTTTTCTTTTGGTGCTTCTGTCTGTTCCTGCTTTTCTGCCTTTTCTATTTCTATATCTTTGGCAATCTGGTCTATTTTCTGCGTAATCATGGATGATGCTTTCTTTACATCCATTAGCACAGTCTTAATGTACTGGGGGGACTCCTTCAGGTTATCCAGCCACGATTTCAGGTACGGACAGCTGTCTTCCTTGATATGCTTTGTAATGCCGTATCGTTGGGCTGTCAGTGCTCCGCATAACTCAGCCACAAGTTCCTCGTCGCTGTACTCCTTTGATCCGAATGCGGTCGGCTTAAAACGGTCTAGTACGCCTTCCGCGCCTGTCGAATGTCCCATTTCATGGAATAGGGTTCCATAAAATGATTCTCCGCTCTTGAACTGCACTTTCTCCGGAACGGTGATTTCGTTCTTGCTTATTGAATAGTAAGCATCATCCTGATGTCTCACATTGATGGGGCAGATCCACAGGTTGTTACGTATCATTCTTTCAGCCGGTTCAAAGCTGAACATTTCGCCTTCATGAACAAATGGGCGTCCGTTTTCCTGTTCCAGCTTTTCCCACAGTTCTGGACGGGCTTCTTTCAGATTTGTCTGAGCGACGTTAAACACGCGGAAAACCTGCATTTTGGGGTACACGTTATACTGTTCCTTCTCATCATTTGACAGACTCTTGTACTCATCATACTTGATTTTTTCCTTGGTTTCCTTGTGGATGCAGGTGAAGGTGGTCAGCATGACGGGAAACGATTTCTCGCCTTTCTGTACCGAAACCCGCGGCAATTCTTCACCGTCCTTGCCCGGCTTGTTCAGTCGCTGTACACAATCAAAGGTGCAGAACCTCGGTATATTGTATCCCTCTTTTTCGCAGTGAAACATGAGTAGGCTCGATATTCGACGCCTTGACACCTTTCGGTGGTAGGTTTCCAAATATC
>ENA-OPIO01000254-OPIO01000254.1-human-gut-metagenome-genome-assembly--contig:-NODE-254-length-20000-cov-3.267686_pt1 | contig 20000 bp, 10 predicted proteins | sample MGYA00241395_ERZ501636 | MGnify/ENA primary metagenome ERZ501636 (study PRJEB25962, sample SAMEA2042198) | human gut metagenome | biome: human gut; feature: human-associated habitat; material: faeces... | reverse complement strand
TCGGCTCAGGCCCGGGGGGTAGACGGCACACCCCATCTGCTGAACCAATCCGTGGATGTGAGCACCGATTTCCGAGACTTGAGCAACACCTTCTTTTATGCCGACCATCTGGCGTCGTTCGACGTCCAGTCGGGTGAGGGGCAGGTGAATTGGAAGCGCGGCCACCTGCGCCCGCGCCAGGCGTTCAACACCAACTGCGCCCAGCCCGGCAAGCTGCGGATGCTGGATTTCCCTTTTACAGCTTATGAGAACGACCCCGACCTGAAGTTCAGCGTGGACTTCATCACGCCGCGCACCGTGCGCATCCGCATGCTGACCACGCCCGTTGAGCCTCGTCCCGAAGCCTCCCTCATGCTGGCCGGCGAACCCGGTACGGACAACAGCTGGCAGGCTCGCGAGACCGAACAAAGCATCATCTATACGAGCTCCTACGGCACACTGCAGATTGACAAGAACCCGTGGCGCATCGTCCTGAAAGACAAATCGGGCCGCATCCTGAGCCAGACGGCCTCGATGGTGGACACCGACTCCACACAGGTGAAATACACACCTTTCTGCTTCATCAAGCGCGGCAGCGACAATGCCCGCCGCATCAACCCCGTCTTCACGCTGAAGGCCGACGAAATGATATTCGGTTGCGGCGAATCGGCCACCGGTCTGGACAAGGTCGGACAGAAGGTGAACCTCTTCGTCACCGACCCGCAAGGCCCCGAAACGGACCAGATGTACAAGCCTGTACCTTTCTTTATGAGCAATCGCGGCTACGGCATGTTCATGCACACGTCGGCACCCGTGACCTGCGACTTTGGCGCCACCTACGTGGGACTGAACAAGCTGTACATGGGCGATGAGAACCTCGACCTCTTCATCTTCTTCGGCGAGCCCAAGGAGATTCTGGACGAATACACCGACCTGGTGGGCAAACCCTCGATGCCGCCCCTGTGGTCGTTCGGCACATGGATGAGCCGCATCAGCTACGCTTCGCAACAGGAAGGCTATGACGTAGCCGCCAACATCCGCAAGGGCAAATACCCGTGCGACGTCATCCATTTCGACACCAACTGGTTCGAGGTGGACTGGCAATGCGACTACGAGTTCGCCAAGAGCCGTTTCGAGAACCCCGCCCAGATGCTGAAGGACTTCCGCGACCAGGGCTTCCACGTCTGCCTGTGGCAGCTGCCCTACTTCACGCCGAAGAACCGCTACTTCCCCGAACTGATTGAGAAAAACATGTACGTGCGCAACGGCAACGGCCAGTTGCCCTACGAAGACGTCGTGCTCGACCTCTCCAACCCCGCCACCGAGAAGTGGTACCAGGACAAGCTGGCCGGCTTGCTGAAGCTGGGTGTGAGCGCCATCAAGGTAGACTTCGGCGAGGCTGCCCCGCTGAACGGCCAGTATGCATCGGGCAAGAGCGGCTGGTATGAGCACAACCTCTACCCCGTGCGCTATGATAAGGCCGTGAACGACATCGTCAAGCAAGTCACCAACGGCGACGGAGTCATTTGGGCACGTGCTGCCTGGGCCGGCTCGCAACGCTACCCGCTGCACTGGGGAGGCGACGCCGCCACCACCAACACCGGCATGCTGGGCACCCTGCGTGCAGGCCTGTCCTTCGGCCTCTCCGGCTTCTCGTTCTGGAGCCACGACATGGGCGGCTTCGTGACGTCCACGCCCGAAGACCTCTATTGCCGCTGGCTGCCCTTCGGCTTCCTGACCTCCCACACCCGTGCCCACGGAGCACCTCCCACCGAGCCGTGGCTGTATGACAGCAAGCGCGTGCAGGACATCTTCCGCAAGAGCGCCGAGATGAAGTACCGCCTGATGCCCTACGTCTATGCACAAGCCAAGCAGTGCGTCGAAAAAGGCCTGCCCATGGTACGCGCCCTCTTCGTGGAATTCCCCGACGACCCAGGTTCGTGGCGTGTGGAGACCGAATACATGTTCGGCTCGCAAATCCTCGTGGCACCCCTGATGGAACCGGGTATCAACGCCCGCCAGGTCTACCTGCCCGAAGGCAAATGGATTGACTACCAGACAGGCAAGGTCTATGCCGCCGGCTGGCACACCATCGAAGCCGGCGAACTGCCCATCGTCATGCTGGTGCGCGACGGCAGCCTGCTGCCCCACATCAAGCTGGCCCAGTGCACGGCCGACATGGATTGGAGCCGCCTCACGCTGAAAGCCTACTGCGCCGACAAGACCGAAGCCGAAGGCCTCCTCTGCCTGCCGTCGGACAACCGCCTGCAGACTCTCCAGGCCGACTGCTCGCAAGGCAAGCCCCGGCTGACCACGGAGGTACAAGGCACGAAAGTCTCTTTCTAAGCCATGAACGGCCGGCCAACCTTCCGGCCCCCACACAGGCCCGTCCGGGAGGGGGTATACCCCCGCTCCCGAATGGGCATACCGACACTCGCCAGCCGCTGCCCGCGCGCTGCCAAGCCTGCGCCCGGCCGCTGGCATCCCCTTGAAACAACCCTTGTGAAATAATGTCTTTGAAAAGACCATTGTTAAACTTAAAAGTATCTATTTATGAAACATGTAGTGAAACTTTTGGGCGTGGCCTCGCTCTCACTGACGCTCGCCACACCCTTGTTCGCGAATGCCAGTCCGACCCCGTCGGAAGGCATTGCCGCTGTGCAACAAAACACGGTCACGGTGACCGGACAGGTCACCGACGAAGCCGGTGAACCCATCATCGGCGCAAACGTCCTCATCGAAGGCACCACCAACCAGGGTGCCATCACCGACATGGACGGCAACTTCTCCCTGAAAGCCTCTGTGGGACAGACGCTGAAAGTAAGTTACATCGGCTATCTGTCACGCACCGTCCGCGTCACCGACACGAAAAAGCTGAACATCGTGCTGCGTGAAGATACCGAGACGCTGGACGAAGTCGTAGTAGTAGGTTACGGTACGATGAAGAAGTCCGACCTCACCGGTTCCGTTTCCTCCATCGACACCGAAGACATGATGAAACGCAACCCCATCACGCTGGGCCAAGGCTTACAGGGAGCCGCAGCCGGCGTGAACGTCATCCGCTCCTCCGGTGACCCCGAAGGCGGATTCTCCATCCGCATCCGCGGCGTCGCCACGGTGAACGGCTCGGCCGACCCGCTCTACGTTGTGGACGGCGTGCAGGTGGGCACCTCCATCGACTTTCTGAACCCGGCTGACGTGGAGTCCATCGAGATTCTGAAGGACGCCTCGGCCACAGCCATCTACGGAACCCGCGGCGCCAACGGCGTCATCATGATCACCACGAAGAACGGCAACAAAGGCAAGGCCAAACTGGACTTCTCGGCCAACTTCGGACTCTCCTTCCGTGCCAACAACCTGGAAGTGGCCGACGCCGACCTCTTTGCCTCGGCCGTACGCCGCGCCGTCGCTGCTGACGACATTTCCCTGCAGAACCTGGCATACAGCGAGCAGTACATCGGCCGGCTGAACAACATCGACTGGCAGGATGCCATGTCGCAGACCGCCTTCCGCCAGAACTACAACCTCTCCGTCTCCGGCGGCAGCGAGAACACCCAGGCTACGCTCTCCCTCGGCTACCTGAACAACGAGGGTATCGTCATCAAGTCTGAGTTCGACCGCATCAATGCCCGCGCCAACATCATGCACACCGTCAAAGACTTCATCCACGTGGGAGCCAACCTCACCTACACCCACGCCGAGAAGCGCGGCGGCGGCAACCTGCGCACCTACGCGCAGACCGCGCCCACCATGGACTACGTGCAGGACGGCGTATTCTACTCCATGCCCATCGTCCTGCCCGACGGCAGCTGGGGACATTTCTATAACGCCGGCGCCAACGGCGACATCGACGCCAGCCAGGACAACTGGGTGGCCGCCGCCTACGAAGACACGGGCGTCAACAAGTGGAACCGCCTGCTGGCCAGCGGAACCCTGCAGCTGGACCTCTACAAGGGCTTGACCTTCAGAACCATCGGCAGCTACAACTTCTATGCTTCCGATTCCAACGGATACATCCCCTACAACGGCCGTAAGTTTACCTCCATAAACAATCCGGACTCGTTCTACATCAACCAGTCGCAGACCAACGAACTGGGCATCGAGTCGTTCCTCAACTACGACTGGAGCAACGAACACCACCGCGTGAGCGCCATGGCCGGTTTCTCTGCCAGCCACTACAAACGTTCGTGGGTGAACTCCAGCGCCAGCGACTTCCCCGCGCCCAATATCCGCGTCATCTCCCTGACCAACGACCCCTCCACCCGTGAGACGGACGGCGGCCTGGACTTGGAAACAAAATACCTCTCCTACTTCGCCCGACTGAACTACTCACTGAACGACCGTTACATCATCACGGCCACGGTGAGACGCGACGGCTCGTCCAACTTCGGTCCCGGCAACCGCTGGGGTACGTTCCCCTCGGCTTCACTGGCCTACCGCCTTTCCGAGGAAGACTTCATCAAGAACCTCGACATCTTCAGCAACCTGAAGCTCCGCGTGGGTTGGGGACAGACCGGTAACGCAGGTCCCGGCACCAGCCTGTACGTCAACCAGCTCTCCTCTGCCAACACCATGTACTGGTTCCTGGTGAACGGCGCCGTGCAGAACGCTCCCGGCGTAGCCCAGCAGCGCGAGGTAGACACCAACCTGAAATGGGAGACCAACGAGCAGACCAACATCGGCTTGGACCTGGGCTTCTTCAACAACGAGCTGAACATCTCGATGGACTACTTCATCCGCGATGCCAAAGACCTGCTGCTCTACCGCCAGGTACGTCCTTCCACAGGTTTCTCCAGCGTTTACACCAACGCCGGACACATCCGTAACAGAGGCTTCGAATTCATGATCAACTGGAACAAGACCTTCGGCGACTGGTACGTGGGCGTCAGCTTCAACGGCTCCACGCTGAAGAACGAGGCCATCGAGGTGGGCGACGACATCTTCTCCAAGTCGGGCAACGCCACGGCCGGTGACGAATGGGACAACCACTCCATCACCCGCAACGGCTACCCCGTAGGCTCGTACTACGGCTACAAAGTGGCCGGCATCTTCCAGACCCAGGAAGAAATCGATGCCCTCAACGCGGCTTCCTCCACGGGAGTCTATCAGGATGCCAACACCAAGCCAGGTGACTACAAGTTCGTAGACCTGAACGGCGACGGACAGATTAACGACTCCGACCGCACCATCATCGGCAACGGCTATCCCAAGTTCACCTACGGCCTCAACCTGAATGCCTCGTGGAAGAACTTCGACTTCTCGATGAACCTCTACGGCGTGGCCGGCATGGACGTCCTGTCGTACTCGGCTGCCCGCCTGACCACCATCAACAGCGTAGCGGGCGGTTACACCAACGTGCTGACGGACTACATCAACAACGCCTGGTCGGAAACGAACCCCGGCGGCACCTATCCGCGCATCACGAAGCAGAACTACAACAAGAACCACCGCGTGTCCGACGCGTACATCAAGAAAGGCGACTACCTGAAGATTTCCAACATCCAGCTGGGCTACACCTTCCCGAAGGAACTGCTGAAGCCGGTGAAGATGGAGCACGCCCGCGTATTCGTCAGCCTGGACAACGTCGCCACCATCTCGTCCTACAAGAAGTGGGGCGACCCGGAAATCGGCGACTCCAACGTGCTGTTCTCGGGCTTCGACGCCGGACGCTATCCGTTCCCGATGACCGTGACGTTCGGCCTGAACGTACAGTTCTGATGCACTTAATTTCCGTTTAATCCAATAAAGAACATATCCTTATGAAACGATATACAAACAACTGTTTGCTGCTGGCGGCCGCACTGACTCTGGGCGCAGCCACCACCGCGTGCAGCGACTTCCTGGAAGTGGACCACTACGACATCCTGGAGGAAGACTACATCATCCAGAGTGAAGACAACCTGCTGGCCGGCCTGAACGGACTGTACGACACGTTCTACACCGACCAGTCCAGTACCTTGGGCGATGATCAAGTATGGGGATTCAAGCCGCAGCTTTTCGCCGCCTGCCACACCACGATGGACTGCCAGGCTTCCGGCTGGGACGCCGAATGGCAGCGCCATGCGTGGAGAGCCGACAAAGGCTCGCTGGAGACGGCCTGGCGCATGAGCTACCGCGCCATCGACCGCACCAACCGCTTCCTGGCCACGCTGGCCAACGTGAACGACAACATCTTCGAGGATGTTTCCAGAAAGGAAATCTACGAGGCCGAAGCCCGCGCCATCCGCGGCTACAACTACCTCTACCTGGCCAAGCTGTTCGGACGGGTGCCCCTGTTGATGACCGGTGAGACATACAGCACCACGCCCTCGAAACCGCGTGCCGAAACCATCGAGGAGATGTATGCCGCCATCGAGGAAGACCTGACCTATGCCCGCGACCGCCTGGACTGGCTACCCCTGAACGGACAGTACGGCCGCATCACCAAGGGTTTCTGCAAGGCCTACCTGGCCGAACTCTACATGTGGGAAAAGGACTTCACGGCCGCCAAGCAAGAGCTGCAAGACATCATCGACAGCGGCACCTATGCCTTGGAACCCTGCTACGGCAACCTGCAAAACTGGGACACGCACTGGACGAAAGAGTCGGTGTTTGAAATCATGTACCATCTGCAAGACTTTATGGGCTGGGGCGCCAACGCTTCATCCGATGCCATGATGTGGACTGGATTCATGTGCGCATCACCCGAATACGGCGGCTGGGGCTCCATGTGCCTCTCGTGGGAGCTGTACAACAGCTTCGAGCCGGGCGACAAGCGCAAGCAATACTCCATGGTGGGCCTGGGCGACACGAACCCGTTCACAAACCAAAAGATTGGCGCAAACCAAACCTACTCAGGCCTGTTCCAAGGCACGGAGAACATGCCGCAAGTCTATTCGCTGAAATACTGGCGCTACGTACCGGGACAGGACAACTTCGTGTACAACCCCATCTCGCTGACCATCAAGCGCTATGCCAGCGTCCTGCTGGACTATGCCGAATGCTGCTTCGAGACGGGCGACCCCACTACGGGCTGGGAGATGATACGCCAGATCCGCAACCGTGCCTGGGGTAACCTGGAGCCGGGGCAAAGCGTAGCCTACTGGCCGGAAGGCACGCTCAACACCACCACGGTGGAAGTGCCCGATGCACAGACTTACTACACGCAGTACAAGGCCGAGAAAGGATATACGTCGGACGTATGGAAAGTGGCCCTCATCATCGAACGCCGCCACGAGTTCAACGCCGAGTTCTCCCTCTACCACGACCTCTGCCGCATGGACATGTGCGACGAATGGTTCCGCTGCGAATACCCGCACACCACCTCCAACTCCAGCGTCGAAGAGTGCCTGGAGAACGGCTGGTCGCTGCGCTACTTCGAACACCAGGAATACCAGGAACTGTTCCCCATCCCGACCAACGAGATTCTGACGAACCCCGCCATCGGACAGGAGAACCAGAACCCGGGATATTAATCCCATAGCCCTCGGAGGGCGTGTCAGAACGGCCATCCATCCCCCTTACGGGAGAACATGTGAGGGGGTATGCCTACGCTCGCAAGCCGGCGCACCGCCGCTTGCGAGCCCGGATACCCCCGCATACGAGCCGGCGGGCGCAGGCTCGCACCGCCGGAGAGTACGTTCCGGCACGCCCTCTTTTTTCTGAAGCGCGCTCACCGCGCTTGCCAACACTCACCCAAACACAACGAAACATGAACCGACTACGTTACCTTATCGCCGCCTGCTGCCTGCTGCTCACACTCAGCAGCTGCCAACATCGCAAGGATGCCCGGACAGAAGACCCGGCCGACCTCGCACGCGCCATCGTGGACGAGGTGCGCGGCTCCGTACTCCCCTTCTGGACCGACTACGCCCCGGCACCCGACGGCGGATTCTACGGCACCCTGCAACGCGACGGCACACCCGAAACCGACGCACTGCGGAGCGGCGTCCTCAACGCCCGCATACTCTGGAGCTTCGCCGCAGCGGCACGCACGTGGAACGACACCCTCTGCCTGCGGCTCGCCAACCGCGCCCAACGCTACTTCATCGACACCTTCATCGACCCCGTGCACGGAGGCGTCTATTGGCTCGTGGCGCCAGATGGCACCGTCATGAACGGCTCCAAATACGCCTACGCCCTCACCTACGGCATCTACGGACTGGCCGAACACTACCTGGCCACCGGCAACACCGAAAGCCTGGACACGGCTTTCAGCCTCTTCCGCACCTTGGAAGAGAAAGGACGCGAACCCGTCTACGACGGCTACACCGAAACCTTCACCGAAGACTGGAAACCCCTGGAACAATACGACAAGAACGCACCCAAAACCATGAACGCACACCTCCATGTGCTCGAAGCCTACACCCTGCTCTACCAGTGCCGGCCGGACCAGACACTGAAAGAAAGGCTCGAACGCTGCACCCGGCTCTTCATGGACACCATCTACGATGCAAAACGCAAGCACTTCAACCAATACTTTGACAACCAATGGCACAGCCTGATGGACATCGACTCCTACGGACACGACGTCGAAGCGGGCTGGCTGCTGTGCCGCGCCGCCGATGTGTTGGGCGACCCGGAACTGAAACAACGCGCCGGACGCATCGCACTCGACGTGACACGCGCCTGCCTCGACCAGGGACTGGCGCCCGCCGGCTACCTCCGCTACGAACGCAACGGCGACAAGATGGCCTCGCGCTGCTCCTGGTGGGGACAGGACGAGATGCTCATCGCCTGCATCAACGCCTGGCAAATCAGCGGCGACAAACGCTTCCTGCAGGACGCACGGCGCATCTGGAACTTTGTCATGCAAAACATGAAAGACCGCGAATTCGGCGAATGGTTCAGCGACTGCCAGAATGGCAAACCCATCGTCAATGCCCACAAAGCCGACATGTGGCGCTGCCCCTACCACACCACACGGCTCGCCACCGAAATGCAAAACCGCTTACTGACACACAAAAAAAACTAACAACAAACACCATGAGAAGATTCCTCTTTTGTGCCGCAGCCTCACTGCTGTGCAGTCTGGGCACCACCGCCCAAGACTTCAAACTGAACGAAGCCGACTACTTCGAAAACCAAGGCGCAGGCATCATGGTCTTCGACGACGTTTACCCGGAAGGACACCAGGGCGGCATCACCATCGCCACCCATGGCAACCGCCGCGCCGCCGTAGGCGACGTACGCTTCGAAATCTCGCAAGGACAATGGCAGGGCCTGCCCAAGATGCGCAGCCGTGTCGTAGACAAAGACGCCAACGAGATACGCGTCACCCTGAGCTATCCCGACAGTGCCAAACACATGGCGGGCTTCAACCCCATGCTGTACCCTGACTTCGCCTTCAACTACACCATCCGCGTCAAAGGCGAAGGCGACCACCTCGTGGTCACCGTCGACCTGGACCGTCCCGTCCCCGAACGCTTCGCAGGCAAACTGGGCTTCAACCTCGAACTCGTGCCCCCCACCCTCCTGGGACAGCCCTGGATGATGGACGGCACCACAGGCATCTTCCCGCACCAACCGCTCGGCCCCACGCAACACCAGGTGTCGAACACCGAGCACATCGGCAACTTCAACCCCAAGGGAAAGGCCGACCTGGACCAACTCCTGCTGGACCGCAAGACGTACAACCCGATGATTGCCGACGACATCGTCTCCGCCCCCCTGGCTGTCGGACACACCTTCGTGCTCAACCCACACGACCCGCTGGGCAAAATCACCATCGAAAGCCGTCAAGGCGAACTCAAGCTCTATGACGGCCGCATCAACCACAACAACGGCTGGTTCGTGCTGCGCACGGAGTTCCCGGCCGGTACCTCGAAACACGCGGCCGAGTGGATCATCCGTCCCAACGTGGTCAAAGACTGGCACTACACTCCGGTTGTGCAGACTTCTCAGGTGGGGTACCACCCCGACCAGAAAAAGGTAGTCGTCATAGAGCTGGACAAGCGCGACACGAAGTTCCTGCAGCCGACGCTCTATCGCATCACAGGCAACGGACGCACGGCAGTCAAACAGGCCACCGCCAACGACTGGGGCAACTTCCTGCGCTACCACTACCTGCAGTTCGACTTCTCCGAGGTAAAGGACGAAGGCCTCTACCAGGTGCAATACGGCGAAGCCCTCTCACCCGTCTTTCGCATCGCACGCGACATCTGGGATAAGGGTGTATGGCAAGCCGAGATAGAATACTTCCTGCCCGTACAGATGTGCCACATGCGCATCAACGACAAGTACCACGTCTGGCACGGTTACTGCCACCACGACGACGCCCGCATGGCCAAGACCGATATCAACCACATCGACGGTTACTCGCAAGGCCCCTCTACCCTCTGCAAGTACCAGCCGGGCGATGTCGTACCCGGACTGAATGTCGGCGGATGGCACGATGCAGGCGACTACGACCTGCGCGTGGAGTCGCAGGCCGGCGAAGCCTATATCCTGGCTATGGCCTGCGAGAATCTGGACGCTTATTGGGACGAAACCACCATTGACTTTGCCAACAAGATTGTAGAAATCCACCAGCCCGACGGGAAGAACGACTTCCTGCAGCAGGTGGAGAACGGTGCCTTGACCGTCGTGGCCGGCTGGAAAGCCCTGGGACGCCTGTACCGCGGCATCCTTTGCCCCACCGTGCGCCAATACGTGCATCTGGGCGATGCCTGCACCCACACGGACAACGTCATCGGTAACGCAGACGACCGTTGGGTGTTCACCGAGGACAACCCGGGACGTGAGCTGCAAGTAGCGGCCTGGATGGCAGGCGTGGCACGTGTGCTGAAGGGCTACAACGACAGCCTGGCCGACGATTGCCTGGACATCGCCCGCCAGCTGTATGACCGCACCCGCTGCGACAAGGACTACCTGCTCGGCATCAAGCTGCACGCGGCCGTCGAGCTGTACCTGACCACCCGCGAGGACGGCTACCGTGACTTTGTGCTGGACAACCGCGACTACCTCTGCGACCATATCCTCCAGACCGGCTGGTTCATCGGCCGCTTCGACCAGGCAGTGGGCAACAAGAAATTCAGCCAGGCTATACGCAAGGCCCTGCCCAAGCTGCAGGCCATGTACCGGGAGAACGCCGCCAAGACGCCTTATGGCGTGCCTCACGACCGGGGCAACCGCTCGTCCGGCTCCTGGGAACCGCAACACCTGGGCTACAACTACTGCTATCTGCACGCGGCATATCCCGACCTGTTCGGCCCGGACTATATCTTCGACTCCATGCAATACCTGCTGGGCATGCACCCGGGCCGCAACCAGTCGTCGTTCGTGACGGGCGTGGGGGCTGAGACCATGAAGCAGGCTTACGGTGCCAACCGCGCCGACTGGTCGTACATTCCCGGCGGCGTATCGCCGGGCACCAACCTCATCCGGCCCGACCTGCCCGAGCTGCTCCGCTTCCCCTTCCTGTGGCAGGAAGGCGAATACTGCCTGGGCGGACACGCCACGTGGTTCACTTACATGGTACTGACATCCCGAAAAATACTGAACGGCCATGAATAAACGATTCTTCACCCGACTGCTGGCTGCCGCCACCCTCTGCACTTGCGGGGCGGCAGCCCTGCCGGCCAAGCCGGCCTACAAGAACTTCAAAGTGTCTGTCTACGTGCGCGCCTACGAAGTGGACAAGATGAAAGACCCGCAATGGCTGGACTCCACCTGGACGGTCATCTCGCAGCAGCTGGACGTAGACAAGGTCTACCTGGAGACGCACCGCGACCTGCTGCTGGTGGATGACGCCACCATCGAGAACGCCAAGCGCTTCTTCCACGAGCGGGGCATCGAGACCGCCGGCGGCATCACGTACACCATCGACGAGTCCAACAACTTCGAGACATTCTGCTACTCCAACCCCGAACACCGCAAGAAGGTGCAGGAGATTGCCGAGTTCACCGCCAAGCACTTCGACGAGTTCATCCTGGATGACTTCTTCTTCACCAGCTGCAAGTCGCCCGAGGAAATCGCCGCCAAGGGCGACCGCAGCTGGACGGACTATCGCCTGCAACTGATGACCGAAGCCGGGCGCGACCTGGTACTGGGTCCGGCCAAGCGGGTCAACCCGAAGGTAAAGGTCATCATCAAATACCCCAACTGGTACGACCACTTCCAAGGCCTGGGATTCAACCTGGAGGAAGGCCCGATGCTCTTCGACGGTATCTGGACGGGCACCGAGACACGCAACCCGGCCGGTAACCAGCACTTGCAGAACTACCTGAGCTATAACATCATACGCTACTTTCACAACCTGCGCCCGGGCTACAACGGCGGAGGCTGGGTGGACGCAGGTGGCCTGGAGATGGGCATGGACCGCTATGCCGAGCAGCTCCACCTCACGATGCTGGCCAAGGCCCCCGAGATTATCCTCTTCGCCTACCACCAGCTGCTGGGCGTCAAACTGACGCCCGCCCAACGCACCCCGTGGCAGGACGGCACCACCAGTTTCCGCTACGACAAGGTGACGGCACCCATCCGGCTGAAGGACGGCTCCACCGTACAGCCCACCACCATGGCCCGCATCGCCGACGTGGTGCTGAAGCAGACCGACCGCCTGGTGGGCAAGCTGGGCAACCCCCTCGGCATCAAGTCCTACAAGCCTTTCCACGCCGAGGGTGAGGACTTCCTGCAGAACTACCTGGGCATGGCCGGACTGCCGATGGACATGCATCCCTCCTTCCCCGACGACCAGCAGGTGGTCTTGCTCACGGCACAGGCCGCCAAGGACCCGCAAATCATGGAGCACATCAAGCACCAGCTGCTCGCGGGCCGCGACGTGGTCATCACCAGCGGCCTGCTGAAAGCCATCCCCGAACGCATCGCCGAAGCGGCCGAACTGCGCTGCACGGACCTGAAGGCGCTTGTAGACGACTTCGGCCGCCACGGCAAGCCGGGCCGCACGCTGCTCATCCCGCAGGTGCTCTACTACACCAACGACGCCTGGGAGATGGTAAGTGCCGGACGCCCGCTGACGGGCGGCGTGTCGGGCTACCCCATCCTGCTGCGCGCCCTCTACGCCGGCGGCAACCTCTACGTGCTGACCATCCCCGACGACCCGGGCAACCTCTACGACTATCCGGCCGAGGCGCTGAACGTCGTCCGCCGCATCTGCAGCCGCGACCTGGGCGTCTACTTCGAAGGCCCGTCCAAGGTATCGCTGTTTGTCTATGACAACGGCACGCTGGTGGTGGAAAACTTCAATGACGAGCCTGTCGAGATAGACCTCGTCTTCAGCGACACACGCACCGCCCGCCTGGAAAACCTGGAAGACGGCATCCTGACTTTGCCCGAAACGGACACACCGGCCGGACGCCGACGCGACGCTCCCACCGGCCCCAGCTTCCGCGTGAAGCTGCCGCCGCACTCCTACAAGGGCTTCCGCACACACGTCAAATAAGCCCCTATCGCCCGTTGCCGGCGAAACAAGCCTACAATCCGTACCGGTCTCCGCGAGCCCCTATGCCCGCGCCCGGCACGGGGCGTACCGACGCTTGCGACGCCGCGCTCCCGGCGTCACAAGCCGGCGGGCGAAAGCTCAACACGCTGACTCTCAACACATCGTTTTATACAATTATCTAAAAAAAACAAACATCATGAAGAAAACAACCCTTACCCTGGCGCTGCTGCTGACCCTCTGTGGCAGCAGCCGACTCTCCGCCCAAAGTGATTCCCGTCCGGCCCTGCTGACGGACGAGTCCCCGAAATTCACCACGGGAAATGCCAACCCGCTGCTGGACTTCACCTTCATCGCCGACCCCACCTCCGTGGAATACAACGGCCGCCTCTACGTCTACGGCACCTACGACACCCAACAGCTCGACAGCGTGGGCCCGGAAGGCAAAAACAGCTATGAACACATCCACTCGCTCGCCATGCTCTCCACGGACGACATGGTGAACTGGACCTGGCACGGCATCATCGACGTGGGCGCCATCTCACCCTGGGGCATGGCCTCGTGGGCACCGTCCATCATCTCCCGCGTGGAGGCCGACGGCAAGACGCACTTCTACCTCTACTACTCCAACAGCGGCACAGGCGTGGGCATGCTGACCTCCACCTCGCCCGTAGGCCCGTGGAGTGACCCTCTGGGCCATCCGCTCATCTGGCAGAACATGCCGGGACTGGGCCACTGCCCCGCACCCTTCGACCCGGGTGCCGTCATCGACGGGTACGGCACGGGCTGGCTGGCCTTCGGCGGCGGCGGCAAGGGCGACCACGGAACCGACTACATGCCGGGCGACGCACGCATCGTGCGTCTGGGCGACGACCTCTGCAGCCTGGGCAGCGACATCGTCGAAGTGCCCACGCCCTACCACTTCGAGGCACAGGAACTGGATTACATAGATGACACCTGGGTTTACACCTACAACACCGACTGGCAGGAACGCCCCGTCTGGCCCTTCAACGCCGACAAGCCTACGCGCTGCTGCATGTCGTACCTCACCAGCCGCACCCCGCTCGACAAGGACAGCTGGCAATACCAGGACAACTACTTCAAGAACCCGGGGGACTACGGCATGGAGTACAGCAACAACCACACCCATCTGCAAAAGTATAAAGGACAGTACTACCTCATCTACCACAACCTAGAACTGCAAGGCTACAAAGGCATACACACCGGCTACCGCAGCATCTGCATCGACCGCATCCAGGTGGACGAACATCCCATAAAGATTCACATGACAAAGACCACGCGGGAGGGCGTGCCACAGATACAACCGCTCAACCCGTTCGGCTGGCAGCAGGCCGAAACCACGGCCGCCACGGTGGGCGTCCGCTTCGAGCCGACCGACCTGCCGGGCAACATGGTGGCCACGGGCTTGGCCGACCGCGCCTCGGCCATCCGGGTGCGCGGCGTGGACTTCAGCCGCCAGCCCAAGAGCTTCAAGGCACAGGCCGCCGGCAAGGGAACCTTGGAGGTGCGCATCGACGGACCGGACGGCCCGCGGGTGGCTGTGGTCAGCTTCGACGGCAACCCGGCGATGAGCACGCGCAGTGTGCAGACGGCTGAGATAGCCAGCGGCGTGCACGACCTGTACTTCCTGTTTAACGGTACCGGACTGAAATTCGACGCCTGGCGTTTCGGCGACTAATCGTGCGGATGCTTGTGCGGCCCCAGCACGCGGTGGGGCAACTGCCCGTGCCCCAGCAATTCGATGGGGCACGGGTAATGTTTTTCGAGCCATTCGGTGGTGATGCCCGTGTCGGGGTGATAGTCCAGCGTGCCGTTGACGCAGGCGATGGACTTCACCTGTTGCAGCACGGTGCCGATGTCGTGGCTGACAAGGATGACGGCGCACGTGCGGTTAATCTCCGCCAGAAGCTCGTAGAGACGGGCGGCGGAGTCGCGGTCCATGTAGGTATTGGGCTCGTCGAGCACGATGGCCTCGGGGTCTGAGATGACGGCACGGCCCAGGAGGGTGCGTTGCAGCTGTCCGCCGCTCAGCGCGCCGATGGCGCGGTCGCCCAGCTCTTCGAGCCCCATGCGGGCCAGGACGTCGCGGGCCCGCGAGCGGTCGGCAGCGGTGAACCGCGCTACGGGCGACTTGCAGCCGCTCAGGCCGGAAAGCACGACCTCTTCCACGGTGATGGGAAACTTGCGGTCGATGCTGGTGTATTGGGGCAGATAGCCCATGACGAATTTCCGCCCGTCGGCCCCGCCGCGGCACGAGTGGTAAACGATTTCACCCGCCACGGGCTTCAGCAGGCCCAGGATACACTTGATGAGGGTGGTCTTGCCACCGCCGTTGGGGCCGATGATGCCCAGGAAGTCGCGGTCGTAGACCGTCAGGTTCACATCGTGCAGCACGGTCTTGCTGCCGTAAGCCACACGCAGGTTCTTTATTTCTATCAGAGGAGCAGGCATAGTAGTATAAGTTATGTCTCTAATCAACAGCTGATTCTCTATGTTTACCGGTCGGGCGACAAAGCCTGCGCCACGTGCAGCATCTCGGCCTGCCAGTCGTAAGCCAGCGGATTGACATCCACCACTTGCGTACCCGTCTGCTGGGCTATCAGCTCGGCATTGCGGCGGTCGAACTCGGGCTGTACGAAGATGACGCGCACCCCGTGCCGCCGGCATGCTTCCATCAGCTCACCCAGCTGGGCGGGCGTCGGTTCTTTGCCGCCGGCCTCGATGGGGATTTGGGTCAGGCCGTAGTCACGCGCAAAATACGACAAGGCAGGGTGGTATATCATAAAGGCACGGTCGGCACCGGGACGCGCCAGCAGGTCACGGCACAGGCTGTCTGTCCGGTCAATGACCCGACAGAGGCTGTCGCAACGCCGGCTGTAGACGGAAGCCCCGGCGGAATCCAGGCGGGTCAAAGCGCGGGCGATATGGGCCGCGATGAGCCGTGCGTTCGGGGCGGAGTTCCAGATGTGGGGTTCCACACCGCCTTCGTGGTGGTGCCCATGCACGCCACCCGTTGCCGGCACGGTGTCACGGATAAGGTCAATGCCTTCGGAGAGGTCGAAAGTCTGCAGGCTGGGAGCGTTGCCGGTCAGACGTTCTGTCCAGGCAAGTTCGAAGCCGATGTATCCCGTGCGCAGCCAGGCATGGCTCTCGGAGAGCTCCATCAGCTGCCGGGGCGTAGGGTCGTAGGTCTCGGGACTGGCACCCTTGGGCACCAGACTGACCACGCGGAAGCGGTCGCCCGCTATCGCCTCCGTAAAATAACGGATAGGCTCAATGCTCACTGTCACCACAGGTTTTGCTCCGTTGTCAGCGGCCTTTCGCGACGAGCAGGCAGCCGTCAGCAGGCCCAGGAGCAAGAGAAAGAAGATAGTTCGTTTCATCATAGTCAATCCTCCGTTTCAAGTTCATATATCCATCTTCATATATAGTTACAAGACACCCGTCAGTGCCCACAGCATCACGACATAGCGCGCCAGCTTGCCGGCAAACATGGACAGGGTGGTCAGCGTCAGGTTGCTGCGCATGAAGCCCAGCGCCACAGCTATGGCCTCGCCGACAAAGGGCAAGAAAGCGAAAAAAGCCATCAGCGCACCACGGCCCTGCAGGAATCGCTGCATGCGCTCCACCTTGGCCTGCTTCACGCCCAGGTATTTCTCTATCCAGTCTATCCGCCCCAGACGTCCCAGCCAATAGCATGTCAGTCCGCCTAAGGTATTGCCCACCGCCGCACTCAACACACAGGCCCACGGCTCCAGTCCCACGGCCACCAGCGCCGCCATCACCAACTCCGAACTGAAAGGCAGGATGCTGCCGGCCAACAATGCGGAAAAAAACAGGCCTGCATAGCCCCAGTCCGTGAGCAACTCTACCAGCGTGGCTAAGAAAGCATCCATAAATGCACAACATACAGAGCCATGCCGGCCAGCAGGCAGATGATGAAGAATACATTGGACGCACGGCCATGCGTCAAGACAAACAGGTGGCCCGCTAACACGCTGACACATACGGCCAGCACGGGCAACAGCACCGCATAGAGCGGCGGTTGCAGGCAGACCAGCAGGAACAGGCACACGCCCAGCAGGACAAAAAAGCGCAGGAAACAGCGGGTGCGTATCTTATCGTCCAATCCACGCAGCAGCACATGACAGGCCGCTACCAGAAAGAGCACAAACAGGTAGGCAAGAGTCCACAACTTTCCTTCACCGAAACCGTGAAAAAGGAGGGTGTATCAAAATTCTGATACACCCTCTTTTCATATCCAGGAGTAAATGATGTATAGCATGAAACAAAGCCTCGACTTTCCCAAGCCAAGGCTTTGCCCTGTCACAAAAGTTTTGTACCTTTATGACCTAAAGTTCATTATGTCAGCAAAGATACACTTTCGGGATTACAATCCCAAACAAACGCTTCTTTTTCCCCATCGTCTAGACAAGGACATTGCGGAAAATGACCCTGTGCGCGTGGTTGACACGGTAATAGACAACCTTAAGTTGGAGAACTTCCACAAACTTTATAAGGAGCGTGGCCGCAGTCCATACCATCCGAGGATGATGCTCAAGGCCGTGATATATGGCTACATGAACAACCTTTATTCCTGCCGTAAGATAGAATCCGCCCTTAAACGAGATATCCATTTTATCTGGCTGGCCGGTTATGAGCAGCCGGACTTCAACACCATCAACCGCTTCCGCAACCGGGTGAAAGAGGAGATCAACCACGTATTCACACAGTTGGTGATCATGCTGGCTGAGAAAGGGTTCATTACCCTTGACGTGGAATATATCGACGGTACAAAAATCGAATCGAAGGCCAACAGATACACTTTCGTATGGCGCAAAAGCACCGAGAAGAACCGTGCCAGGTTGACGGCCAAGATTAAAGCCCTCCTTGAACAGATAGACGAAGCCGTAGCGCAGGAAAATGCCCAAGATGACAACGGGCAGGATTTCACGCCGGCAGACCTCATGGCCATGGCTGATGAGCTCAACCGATCTTTGCAGGAAGCGCCGAAGCCCGTGACGAAAGAGGAGAAGCGGCATCGGAAAGAAAAAGAGAAGCAGATAAGGCAGCTCAAGGAATACGCCGACAAGCTTAATGAATATGATGAAAAACTGCGCATCCTTGGCGGCCGAAACTCCTATTCGAAAACCGACCATGACGCCACGTTCATGCGCATGAAGGAGGACGCCATGAACAACGGGCAGACCAAGCCGGGCTATAACCTGCAGTTAGGGACGCAGAACCAGTTCATCCTTGACTTCGGCCTGTTCCAGTCTCCCGGAGACCCTTTTACCATGATCACGTTCTTCAACTCGTTTGCCGAACGTTACCATAGATTGCCGGACAAGGCGGTTGCCGATTCCGGCTATGGCTCGGAAGAGAATTACCGATTCATGGAAGAGACCGGCATTGCTGCTTATGTGAAATACAATTGGTTCCACCGTGAACAGCGCATGCACTATGAACCCAATCCGTTCAGTCCGCAGTCTTTATACTATAATGCCGAAGGTGACTATTACGTCTGCCCGATGGGGCAACGCATGGAGCGTATCGGTACTGCACGGTCAAAGACGGGAAGCGGATATGTCGCCGAAAGTGCACGTTACAAGGCGCGGCGCTGTGAGGGATGCCCGCTCCGGGGAGGTTGTTTCAAGGCCAAGGGAGACAGGATCATCGAAGTCAACCACCGTCTGGACGAATACCGGCGGAAAGCCAGGGAGAGACTCACATCAGAAGAGGGAATCAAACACCGGGGACGGCGGTGTATAGAACCGGAAGCCGTCTTCGGGCAGATGAAATACAACATGGCATATAAACGGTTCCGTCATTTTGGTATGGACAAGGTTAAAATGGACTTTGCCTTCTTTGCCATTGCCTTCAATATAAAGAAAATGTGCTCGACTATGGCAAAAAGGGCCATTGAGGGAGGGAATTGTCCCAAACAAAACCCAATTACGGGTATTGCTCCAATTTTATATGTGAAAAAACAAAAAATTGAGGGAAACTCGCAAAACATGGCGGCTTGAAGAATTTTCATTCCTCACAAAATGAAAAGGAGGGTGCAGCAAATACATTGAAATTTGATACACCCTCTTTTTATATAATAATCAAGTATGTTGTATCACAGAATTACAATAAGACAAGTATGAAAAGCGTAATCTTAATACCTTGATATTGATACAACCTTTTGATTATGTTACAGAATCAAAAATAAAAGTATTTCTTTATGTGGCGGAGGAATGGGGTAGGTTCCTTGTCGATAGAGTAGGGGGTTCCCCATTTTGAGATTCCGGACACGGATTCTGCGTATGTGATGTGCAGGCGTTTCTTTGCTCTGGTCATGGCCACATAGAACAGTCTTGCGGATTCTCTGATTTCCTCCGGAGTCTTCTTGTCAAAGAACGGATAGACACCATCGGTTGCCTCGAAGATAATCACCTTCTCAAACTCCAGGCCTTTAGCCTTGTGGACTGTAGAGACGAACACCTTTTCTGTTATACATGAGCTGTCACACAGGTCGGCTTCACGATAGTCAATCCCATAATAATACAGGAATGCCTTAACGCGCTGTTTCATTCTTGCCAGGTCACGGACAAGGGCGTCACGGCTGCGCAAAAGG
>ENA-OPIO01000245-OPIO01000245.1-human-gut-metagenome-genome-assembly--contig:-NODE-245-length-20556-cov-7.074679_pt1 | contig 20556 bp, 10 predicted proteins | sample MGYA00241395_ERZ501636 | MGnify/ENA primary metagenome ERZ501636 (study PRJEB25962, sample SAMEA2042198) | human gut metagenome | biome: human gut; feature: human-associated habitat; material: faeces... | reverse complement strand
ATGGCTATGGTGAAGAACATGATGCCCAAGCCGCCTATCCAGTGGGTCAGCGACCGCCAGAACAGCAGTCCGTGGGGCAACGCCTCCACGTCGTCGATGATGGTTGCGCCCGTCGTTGTGAAGCCCGACATAGTCTCGAAGAAAGCGTCTGTGTAGCTTGTAAGGTAGCCGCTGATGACGAACGGCAGCGCGCCGAGCGCACTGAAGATGAGCCAGATGAGCGTTACCAGCAGGTAAGCCTCCCTTCGTCCCAGGCTGTTTTCAGCCCCGTAGCCCTTGTATTTCAGTCCGATTGCGGCCAGAAGGGTCACCGTTATGGTGATGAGAAACGCCGGAATGTCGTCGTCTCGGTAATATATTGACACGGCAAGGCAGGCCAACATCATGATAGCCTCGATGAAAAGCAGCGAGCCGATGACCTTGTATATGATTTTGAAGTTTACCATTGCCGTGGCTTAAATGAAGTATTTTTCAATCTTCGCCATGTTGACGTTGTGGCAGAACACCACCACTATGTCGCCGGCTTCAATCTGCGAGCCTCCCGACACAAGGTGTCCCTCGCCGCCGCGGACAAGCCCGCCGATGGTGACTCCGTGCGGAAGGCCAAGCTCGAACACCTTTTTCTTGGTGACCTTGGAGCCATCCTGTGCGGTAAACTCCGCCACATCGGCGTTTGCGGTCATAAGGAAACGGGTGTTCTTCACGTCAGAATCGAGCATCATCTGGTATATGTGGCTGGCCGCTATGGCCTTTTTGTTGATGATTGTGCCTATGTCAAGGCTCTCGGCCATTTTCACATAGTCCATGTTTTCGACCATGGCGATGGTCTTGCGCACGCCGAGACGCTTGGCCGTAAGGCACGCCAGGATGTTTGTCTCGGCGTTGCCAGTCAGCGCGACGAAGGCCTGCGTGTTCTTGACGCCCTCCTCTATGAGCAGCGGAATGTCGCGTCCGTCTCCGTTGATAACCATCACTTGGTCAGTATCCACCAGTTCGTTGATTTGCTCGCAGCGGCGTTCGTCGGCCTCGATGATTTTCACACCCATGTATTCGGGTATCATCTTGGCCGCCCTTATGGCCGTGTTGCCGCCACCCATCACCATTACGTTCTTCACGTCAACGTAGTGTTCCTTGCCAACTATCTTTCTTATATAAGGTATGTAGTTGCGTGTTGTCATGAAGTAGGCCATGTCATACATTTTCAGTACGTCGTCGCCGCGCGGTATTATGGTGTCGTCTCCGCGCTTGACGGCTACGATGTGGTATGGCGACTCCGGCTTGCAGAGGTCTTTCAGAGGCTCGTTCAGTATTTCGCACGTCTCCCTCAGCTTGATGCCGAGCATGATTAGCGCGCCGCCGTGCACGTCCCAGCGTTGGCGCACCCAGCTCATTTTCAGGCCGTTGACTATGTCTTGCGCTGCAAGGTTTTCCGGATAGATGAGCGAGTCGATGCCTATTTTGGTGAAAAAGTCCTTCAATTCCGGGTTAAGGAACTCGTAGTTGTTCACCTTTGCCACCGTCCGTTTGGCCCCGAGGCCCTTTGCGAGGATGCAGCTGTTCATGTTCATGTTCTCGTCGGGCGTCACGCCGATGTACAGGTCGGCGTTGCCCGTACCGGCATCTTTCAGCGCATGTATGCTCGACGGCGACGCGTGTACGGTCATCAGGTCGTAGTCGCTGCTGATGCCTGCCAGCCTTTCCTCGTCTTCGTCTATCAGGACGATGTCCTGGTCGTTGCGTGATAGGAGCTTGGCAAGGTGTGTTCCTATGGCGTAAGCTCCTGCAATGATTATTTTCATGTAGTGTTTCCTTACGTTGCTTGTAGTCCTTATGCTTTTTCAGAGGCCTGCGGCCTTGGTTATGGCGGCGGCTATCGCGTCGGCGTCCATGCCCGTGATGTGCCGCAGCTGCTCCACGGTGCCGTGCTCGATGAACTTGTCTGGCAGGCCGAGGCGCGTCATTTTGGGTGAGAAACCGTGGTCGGACATCCATTCGAGCACGGCCGAACCGAAGCCGCCCGAGCGTACTCCGTCTTCCACGGTCACTATATTGTTGTATTGCTTGCCAATTTCTTCGAGCAGGCTCTCGTCCAGCGGCTTGATGAAACGCATGTCGTAATGCCCCACGTTGAGGCCGCTTACGGCTGCTTCGGCTTTCTTTATTGCCTCGGCGGCGGTGTTGCCGATGGGGCCTACGGTCAGAACGGCCACCTGCTTGCCCTGTTTCAGGCGGCGGCCGGTGCCCACCTTTATTTCCTCGAACGCGTTGCGCCAGTCTGTGAGCACGCCGTGTCCGCGCGGATAGCGGATTACAAACGGCCCCATGCCGTCCAGTTGTGCGGTGTACATCAGGTTGCGCAGCTCGTGTTCGTCCATGGGCGAGGCTATGGTAAGGTTGGGTATGGGGCGTAGGGCGGCAATGTCGAACGCGCCGTGGTGCGTCGCCCCGTCCTCGCCCACAAGCCCGGCGCGGTCTAAACAGAGCACTACGGGCAGGCGCAGTATGGCTACGTCGTGTATGATGTTGTCGTAGGCGCGCTGCGCGAACGAGCTGTATATGTTGCAGAAGGGCAGCAGGCCGTCCTTCGCCATGCCTGCCGAGAAGGTCACGGCGTGGCCTTCGGCTATGCCTACGTCGAACGTCCGGTCGGGCATGGCCTTCATCATGATGTTCATCGAGCAGCCCGTGGGCATGGCCGGGGTCACTCCTACGATGCGCCCGTTGGCCTTGGCAAGCTCCAGCAGGGTTTCGCCGAACACGTCCTGGAACTTCGGCGGCGTGCCCGTCTCGTCGGTTACGATGCGCTCTTCGGCGTCGATGTCGAAGCGTCCGGGCGCGTGCCATGTGGTAGGGTCTTTCTCGGCGGGCGTGTAGCCGTGGCCTTTTATGGTGTGCAGGTGGAGCAGTTTGGGGCCTTTCATGTCTTTCAGCTGGCGCAGCACGCGCACAAGCTCGATGACGTTGTGCCCGTCGAACGGGCCGAAATACCTTATGTTCAAGCCCTCGAAGATGTTTTGCTGGTGGCTGATGGCCGACTTCAGCGCGTTGTTCAGCCTGATGATGCCCTTGCGGCGGTCGTCGTTGAGGTAGCCTTTCGAGTTGAGCCAGCGCGACGCCTTGAACCTCAGGCGGTTGTACGTCTCGTTGGTGTTGAGGCGCAGCAGTGCCTGCTTCATTCCACCCACGCTGCGGTCAATGCTCATGTTGTTGTCGTTGAGCACTATGAGCATGTCGTTAGGCGTGGTCGATACGTTGTTGAGACCCTCGAAGGCCAGTCCGCCGCTCATCGCCCCGTCGCCTATTATGGCTACTACGTGCCTTTCAGGGTGCCCCGTGCGCTTGTCGGCCACGGCCATGCCGAGCGCGGCCGATATGGAGTTGGAGGCGTGTCCGCACACGAAAGAGTCGTATTCGCTCTCGAGAGGCGAGGGGAACGGCATTAGCCCGTGCAGCTTGCGGTTGGTGCAGAAGCGGTCTTTGCGCCCCGTGAGTATCTTGTGTCCGTAAGCCTGATGGCCCACATCCCACACCAGGCGGTCCTCCGGCGTGTTGTAGACGTAGTGCAACGCCACGGTAAGCTCAATCGTCCCCATGCTCGAAGCCATGTGTCCGGGGTTGACCGACAGCTCTTTCAGTATGTCGTCTCGCAGCTCCCGGCACAGCTCGGGCAGCTGTCCCACGTCCAGTTTTCTAAGGTCGGCAGGATAATTTATGCTGTTCAGGATATTAAATTCACTTTTAGCTGCTTCCATTACATATTTAAATATAAATGCAAAGGTAATGCAAGTTGAGTGAAGTGCAAAATAAAAGCGAGAGAAACGAGTTTTTATTTTCACTTCCGAGACGCGGCTTGCCTTATTCAAAGGTGATGTAAAAATACGGTAAAGCGGAGCAAAAGGAAAACAGTTTTTACTTTTCGGGCATAAGCGTTTCATGCAATTAGTCTGTGGCGCAGGCCGTATGTGTCCGGAATGCGGCATATGTTTGCGCCTGTCTCGCAGTGTGGAGATGGCGGGACGGCCGCCTCGCTCCGCCTCAAGAATGAGCGGTTGGGCGGCCTTCGGCGGCCTGTCGCTAACCGTCTGACTGTCAGGCAGTTTCCAATATGCCGTCTTTTAGCCTGCAAAAGACGGCCTTTTGGAGTGCGAAAGGCGGCCTTTTAGAAGCTAAAATACGGCCTTTCACAAGGCGGCTGATAATGAGAGTGTTTACATATAAATGTTGTTAAAGAGGCGGGAAGTGCTGTCATAGTCGGAAATAATTGCTAATTTTGCCAACTGTATATTACAAAACAACTAATCTTCAAACAAATCTAAAATGTCAACCTTAACACTTACAATCGTCGTGGTATTCATCATCGGGTACCTCTGCATCGCCTTGGAGACGCTTACCAAGGTGAACAAGGCGGCCGTGGCGCTGCTAATGCTCGTGGCATGTTGGACTCTCTACATGTTCGACCCCGGCAACTTTGCCGCCGGACTGTCGCCCGACGGCATCGCGGCGGCCGCAAGCTCCGTCATCGAGGGCCACCTCGGCAGCACCGCCACGACGCTGTTCTTCCTCATGGGGGCCATGACAATAGTTGAAGTCGTTGACCAGAACGGCGGCTTCAACTTCGTGCGCGACATGATGAAGACCAAGAGCAAGCGCGCCCTTCTGTGGCGCATCACCTTCCTTACATTCTTCCTCTCGGCCATACTCGACAACATGACCACGGCCATCGTCATGGTTATGATATTGCGCAAGCTCGTGGCCGACCGCAAGGACCGCCTCGTCTACGCCTCGCTCGTAATCATAGCGGCCAACTCGGGAGGCGCCTTCTCGCCCATAGGCGACGTCACCACCATCATGCTTTGGAACAAGAGCCTCATCACCGCGGCCGGTGTAATCAAGGAGCTGTTCATCCCCTCGCTCGTATCGGTAGCCATCCCGGCCTACATCCTGTCGTTGTCGCTCAAGGGAGAGGTGGCTGGCGGAGCATCGCTTGCAGCTGAAACGGCTCACAACGACTTCACCGACAGGCAGCGCAAGGCCGTGTTCTGGCTCGGCGTGGGCGGCCTCGTGTTCGTCCCCATATTCAAGTCGGTCACCCATCTGCCCCCGTTCGTGGGCATACTCCTCGTGCTCGGAGTGCTCTGGACAGTCACAGAACTGTTTTACCGGAACGTCCGTGAGGACAACGGAGGTATGCAGAAGCGCATCACCAACATAATATCGCGCATCGACATGGGCACCATCCTCTTCTTCCTCGGCATACTCATGGCCGTGGCCTGCCTGCAAGAAATAGGCGTACTGGCCGCCCTCGGCGAGGGGCTTAACGCCGCGTTCGACGGCAACCACTACCTCGTAACCGGACTAATCGGCGTGCTCTCGAGCATCATAGACAACGTTCCGCTCGTAGCCGGGTGCATGGGCATGTATCCGATGGCCGCCGTCGGCGACATGGCACAGGACGGAATATTCTGGCAACTGCTGGCCTACTGCGCGGGCGTAGGCGGCTCGATGCTCATCATCGGCTCGGCAGCCGGCGTGGTGGTGATGGGACTTGAGAAAATAACATTTGGCTGGTACATGAAGCGCATATCGTGGATTGCCTTTATAGGCTACGTGGCCGGCATCCTGGCTTACTGGGTGGAGAAGACGGTATTCTAAACAAACAAGCGACAAGCAGACAAGTTACGAGAGATAAAGGACAAGCAGACAAGCAACAAGGGACAAACAGACAGCAACTCGTCCCTTGTTGCTTGTCTGCTTGTCCCTTGTCTGCTTGTAACTCGTCTCTTGTCTGCTTGTAACTCGTCTCTTGTCTGCTTTACATCCGAAGGTTATAATACATACTGCATGTGCTTCATGGCGTGGCCGCCCCAAGAGGCTTCTCCCACGGTCTTGAAGCCCACGCGGGCGTACAGCTTCTCGGCCTTCGGGTTGCCGGTGTCAACGAGCAGGCCCACGGCTGGCAGCCCCATGCCGCGCGCCTTGTCGATGGTGGCGTTGAGCAGGGCCGTAGCTATGCCCTTGCCCCGGCAGTTCTCTGGCACCGCTATGCTGTCGATGTAAAGCTCGCCGGCCTGCGTCTCGTCGGGCATGGAGCTGAAGTCGCGCCCGAAGTTGTCCCTGGCGGCGTCAACGAAAACCTTTCGCAGCTCGTGCAGGCGCGCCCCGTCGTATGACACGCAGGCTCCGCACATGCCTCCTTCATCGTCTATCGCCACCAAGGTGTTAAGGTAGCTGTACTGCGACTTGTCTGACAATACCAGTGAAGTCATCACGCGCTCGAAGTCGTCGAGCGTATGGTCGGGTCCCGTGAAGTAGCGGCAGCAGTCGTAATTCATTGCCTGCATGATGAGCCTCGCTATCGACAAGGCCTGAAAGTCTTGTGCATTCTGTATTTCCATAGTAACATATTTTTGAGGTAAGAGTTAAGAATTAAGAGTTAAGAAAATATGCTTTGCTGAATAAACAGGCAAGAGTATTTTTCTTAATTCTTAATTCTTAACTCTTAATTTTCCTTGTTATCCTTGAGCGTTACGAGCACTTTGTCGATGCGCACGCCGTCCATGTCAACTATTTCAAGGTTAAAACAGTTCCATTCGGTGCGCTCCCCGGCTTGCGGTATGTGCTTCAGCTGCTCGATGATGAGGCCTGCCAGCGTGTTGTAGTCTTGCTGCTCGCTGTCGTAAAGGTCCTCCTTGTCGAAGTAAGAGAGGAAGTCGTAGAACGAGCATTGGCCGTCAACAAGCCAGCTTTCGGAGCCTTCGCGCTTCACGATTTCGGGCTCTTCGGCCACTCCGTCGATGTTGCCGACAAGGCCTTCGAGTATGTCGCGCAGGGTGACTATGCCTTGGAAGCTGCCGAACTCGTCGCAGATGAACGCCTGCGTGAGGCGTTTCTCCTTCATCTGTTCGAGTGCCTTGTACACGCTCATGTTCTCGTAGAAGTACACGGCGGGGTGCATCAGGGCCTTCAGGTTGGTCTTCTCGCCGTCGAGGCGGAAGAGCAAATCCTTCAGCAGCACCACTCCGAGGATGTTGTCTATGCCACGGTCGATGAGGGGGTATGCCTCGAACAGGTTGTCGGTGATTACCTGCTTGATTTCCTCGTTGGTCATGCTTACGTCGAGGGTCACGACATCAGAGCGGTGTGTCATTATGGAGTCTACGGTCAGGTCGCCGAGCATGAAGACGCGTTCGACGATGTCCTGCTCCACTTCCTGCACTTCGCCGTCTTCCTTTCCTTCCTGTACGATTGACTTGATGTCTTCCTCCGTCACCTTCGTCTCCGCGTCCTTTACACCGAGAAGGTTAACCATGGCCTCGGTGCTCTTGGATAGTATCCACACGAACGGCCCCGCGATGACCGAGAGCACGTACATCGGGCGTGCTATTACTTTTGACACCCGCTCGGCCACGCTCATGCCGATGCGCTTGGGAACGAGCTCGCCGAAGACTATTGTGAGGTAAGTTACGATGATGACTATCAGGCCCTGGGCCAGGGGGTAGGCCCAACGCTCGGCCATGCCAAGGCTCTCGAACACGTCGGAGAAGCGCCCGGAGATGGTTGCGCCTGAATAGATACCGGTGAGGATGCCTATGAGCGTGATGCCTATTTGCACCGTGGAGAGGAAGCGGTCAGGGTCGTTTGCCAGGCGCAGGGCCGTGCGTGCGCCCCTGCTGCCCTTCTTTTCGTCGTTGGATAAAGTTGTTTTTCTTGCCTGGATTACTGCTATCTCTGACATGGCAAATATGCCATTGAGCAATATCAATAGCAGGATGATGAAAATTTCGTCCATTAATGGTTGCACATATTGTTTCCGCTGCAAAGATAGTGCAAATCGAGCGAAATGCAAAATAAAAGCGAGTGAAACGTGCTTTTATTTTCATTTCCGAGATGCCGCCTATCTTATCCAAAGATAGTGTAATTCGAGTGAAATGCAAAATAAATGCCGCTTTTACTTGCATTTATTTTAATTTACGGCACGCCGTGCGGCCCTGCTGACAGTGCCGGGCGGCATTCCGCTGCAAGGAACGCCGCCCGGCACTAAAAGGGGAAAGACGGGTGGAAAGCCGCCATGCGGTCAATAGTAATGCTCCTGGTAAATTTCAAGGAACATGGCTCCGCCGTCTGACTCGAAGGATATCTTGTCCTCGCGGCCCAGCCAGCCCACGGCCAGTCCCAGCTCTACGGGCGTGAGGCCTGTGGCGATTAAGAGTTCGTCCCATGAAAGCCGCCTGTTAACCAGTGTGCGCCACACCAGTCCGGCATTCTCTCCGATAACAGTCTTGTTAATATCCATAGTTACAATCTTTAAGTTAAACAGTCACATGCTACATATATACATTATTTATCGCGTCCACAAAGTAACAAAATAAAATTTACAAAACGGCAAAAAAGTGGATAATTTTTGGCTACAAACGCAAAATAGCACATTCTTACGGTGAAACGGAATATGCGTTGTACAAGACGGCTTGCGGCTTACGGTAATGCCGGAGGCCGTCTTTCTACGCAAGTTCGGTATAACACAGTGTCGCAATAATCTGTATTTAAGCTGTCGGTAGCTATCTGTCATTCCGCGCTCCGACGCGGAATCCAGTACCAAAGGGTTTGGATGAACAGGTTGCGAACGCTGGATTCCGCGTCGGAGCGCGGAATGACAGTTACCGACTGGCTGATTAAAGCTGAGATTATTATCATATTATCATTACATCGAACTCACGTGCGGGCGTGCCGGAGACGGTCTTTCGCCGTGTAAAAGGCGGTCTTTCGGCTTGCAAAAGGCCGCCTTTCAGAGCGCGAAAGACGGCCTTTTGCATTGTAAACAAATGTGTGTGAATTTGCTATAGATTATTATAAAAGGTGTATTCTGTAAGCAATGCTGAAAGCAAAACACCTGTAAAATGTAACAGTTTTGCACGCATCGCCCGTAAGGCGGACTGCTGCCGCCCCGTCAACGGGTAAGCGAGAACTTGAGGCTAAGGCCGAAGTCCTGCGTGGTCGTAGGGTAACTGCTCGACGATAGCAGCGGAGTATTGGTCTGGCGGTCGTAGTAGAAGCTCATGGTAAGCAGGCGCGAGAGGGTGTAGTCGGCCGAGAAGGAGAGCTTGAAGGCCGTGTTGCCGCTGCTTGCCGAGCTTGTCATCGTGGCTATGTCGCGGCAGATGGAGGCCTGCTTGCGGTACGACAGGTCGAGCCGCAGGTTGAGGTCGGTGTTGAAGCCGCTGCCGCGCGCGGTTGAAGATGTTGACGAAGAATTGTTGTTTTGCCGTCCTGCGTTGCTTGAGCGCACGCGGCGGCGACGGCGTCCGCCGAAGAGCTTGAAGTTGTTTATCTTGTAGCTCATGCCCACCACCCAGTCGTTGCTCACGGCCTCGTTCACCTGTATGCTCGTCATGCTGAGGCTGAGCACGCGCGTCTTGCGGTACTCCAGCTTGCAGGTAAGGTTGTTGTGGAAGGTCATGTCTATGCCCAGCAGCGGCGAGAAGGCCTCGTTTATGCTGACGGTGCTCACGTTGAACATGCTGCCCGGCACGGGGTTGCCCGTAGTGGCGTCGCTGATGAAGCCCAGGCCGTTCATGTATTCCTGGAACGTGGAGTACGAGCTGTACGAGCCTACGGCGTAGATGCTCTTGTAAGAGTGGTTGATGTTGAAGCTCTTGAACACGTCGTTGAACCACGGCAGCTGCACCAGTCCGCTGTAACGCAGCGTCCAGTTGGGCAGCAGGCGCGCCAGCGTGGGGAATATTGAGAGCGACTTGCCGCCCATTGACGTGTACGCCGAGAGGAACGCGGGCACCATTACGTCTGCGCTGTACTTGCTTACGGTGCCGTTGGCCGGGTCGAAGGGCTTTCCGGCCAGGGCCGTCCCGGCGGGATAAGTGGCTCCGGCGTACTGCGCTTCGACGCGGTCGCGGAAGCCGTCGAGCGAGCGGCAAAACTTCTCGAACGTCTTTGAGTGGTAGCCGTTCTTGGCGTCGCCCATGCCCTCGAACGCGCTGCCGAGGCTGATTGTGGTCATGGTGAGCGTGCCGCTCTGCGTCGTCGGACTGCCCTGATACATGTACTGTATGCTTTTCGACTTGGTTTCGGTGCGGCTGGCGTTGAGGTCTATCTTCAGGTTTTTCACCGGTTCGAGCGTCATGCGCAGCTGAAAGTCCTCGGTGAGGCTGGTCGTCGCCGGTGTAGCCACGCTGTCGGCCATGAGCAGCCAGCCGCGTTCGGCGGCCTTGTCGATGTAGCTGTCGCCTGCAAAACCGAACGCGAAGCCCACTCCCGGAGCCATGATGTCGCCGCCGCGCTGGCCGAACATGTCGCCCACCTCGGGCATGAAGCCTGGCAGGTACATGCTGTACTGGTTGCGGTAGGAGAAGCTTACGTTGCGCACAAGCATCAGTCCGCGCGCCACGCACTGCGCCGCCTTGTACCACTTGGAGTCTTCCAGCGGGGCTTTCGGCGTGACGGTAAGCTTCAGCGTGGTGGCCGTGTCAACCTTGTTGACGATGCGTATGCGGTTGTTGTCGAGCTTTTTGTATTTCAGGCGGAAGGTCTTGCCGTCCTTGGTCTTGGCGCTTACCATGAGGCGGCGGCTCTTCTTGCCGTGCGACACGACGAGCTGCGTGTCGGGCATGAGCACTATTTCCTTCTCGAAGCTGCGCTTGTTCTTTGGCAATACTTTCTTCTCCTTGTCGCCGTCCTTGTCGTCCTTGCCGCCTTTGCGCGCCGTCCTGGCGTTACGCTGGTTGCGCCTTCTCGACGAAGAGAGGCGCTGGCTGCGCGCCGTTTTGTTGAAGCGGTCGTTGGTTTTCTTGAGGAACGGCACGTGGTTGTACAGCCTCTCTAAGTTGAACGTGCCGTTGATGTTGTACTGGCGGTTCATCGTTACCGAGTTGCCGAGAGACGTTCCATCCTCAAGTTCCGTGCCGCGCGTCCAGTTGTAGGTGGCGTTATAGTTGCCGTCGGCGTTAATCCAGTCGAATATCGGCACGAGGTTGAGCGGCAGCTGGTATGAAGCCGTGAACGTCTGGTTGTAGTCCAGCGGGCGGCCGAAGTCCTTTATGCTCGTCCATACGGAGTCTTTCCATGCCGAGTAGCGGTCGGGGTAAAGGTCTTTGTTCACCGGCGTGTAGGGCGTTTCTATCTCTGCGTTGGTCGCGCTGGTGAAGTTCATGTGCAGGTTCTTTGTCAAGTCCCAGCGCACGGAGAACGACCTGTTCCACAAGAACTGCTCGCTGAACGTGAGCGGCAGCATGTTCCCCTCGGCGCTTTCCATGTCGCGCTCCTGCAACTCGTAGTAGTTGCGCGTCATCTCGGTGTCGAACGCAATGTTCTGTGGCAGCCAATTAAGTCCGAAACGCTTTAATATGTCATACCATTTACTGCGGCTCTTGATTAGCTTCTTAAACGGTTCGAAGGGCTTGTACACGGGCGTATAGCTGTAGTTCAACGCCCCGCGCCAGTTGTCTTCCTTCTCGTACACGGTGGTCTCTCCGCTTGTATAGCTGTGGCTGTGGCTGTAGCTGAACGAGAAGTTGGCCGGGTCGTATGGCATGGGATGCCGCTTGGTCTGTATGCCTACACGCACGTTTGAGAGCGAAAAGTTGGTATTGGTGGTCTTTGTCACGGCTATGCGCTCCACCGAGTCGCGCTCATGCTTGTCGCCGATGGCGTCGAGCGACTCGTCAAGCAGCATGTCGGTGTCGAGCGGATTGTACTTCGGGCGCGTCTCTTCTTTCGTTATAGAGTAATAAAGAGGTGCGCTGACCTTGGCCTTGTCGGGGAAGAAGCGGCCAAGCTCTATGTTCGCCGTGAAGCTGTATGTCTTGTAGTCGTCCTGCGAACGCTCGGCCACGCCGTCCTCTATGCCGCCGAAGCCGTCGGTGACAATCTTGCCCGTGGCGTTCAGCGAGCCGATATCTGAGAGCTGTACGTTCAGCGCACCCTGCGCCGCCCAGCCTCCGGTGTTGTTGTATTCCTTAAGCCTAAGCTCGTTGACCCACACCTCTCCCGACTTTGTTTCGCCCGAAAGGTTGCGCACTCCAATCATCATCGTCTTCACTTCGCCGAGCGTCGGGTTGCCCACTATGCTGATTTTGTTGTTTGGCTTGTCCTCGTCGTATGCGGTGTACGGTACGCTGAACGACGCCAGTCCTTGTGACTTGGCCGTGTTGCGGGCCTTCTTCAGGTCGGTGAACACGCTCAACGGTATGTCGAGCATGTTCTCTTCGGGCCATACGGCACGGGCATCCTCCAAAGAAAATCGTCCGTAAACCCCGGGCGCAGTAAGCTTCAGGGGAATTTCGTATTCGTAATAGTTGCTGCGGTAGTCGCTTCCCAAGCGGATGAACACGGCCAGCTGGTTGTCTGCAAGGTTGGTGGTGTTCTGCTCGAAGGCGTTGGCGTGCACGAACATCTCAAGCCGTTTGTACTGGCGCAGGTCGAGAGTGGTGTTCTTGTAGACGGCCTTCGCCTCGTTGGTGGAGAAGTTGTTGACCGTAAAGCTCAATGCCTGCTCGTTCTCCTCGGCCAGCTGCGGCTGCGTAGGGTCTTGCTCGCGGGTGATGCCCGGCGGCAAGATGTAGTTTACGGGGCTCTTGTCGTTGTTCTCCTCGATGTTCACCGCGCTGACAGACATGCTTCCGCTTTCGTGCGAAGTGTTGTCAAGCGGCTGCTCGTACGTGCGCCATTCGCCGCGCACAAGGTCCAAGGTGGCGAAACGGAGCACGACGGGCTTCTGAAAATCGGTGAGGAACATGCGCATGAAACGTATCGAAGAGAAGTCGTTTATGGAGCCGACGCGTGTCTCGAAGTCGTCCAGCGGTATGCGGAACTGGTACCAAGTGGCATGTCCAGGCTTGCCGTTGCGCAGCCTCGGAGACGTTTCGCGCTTGTCAACGATGAAGTTCCGGCCCACGACAAAGTCTTCCGGGCGCATGGATATGCGGTACTGGTAGTAGTTTTCGTACTCGTTGAGGGTGTAATCCTGGTTTATGTCCTCCACGTCGGGCGTGGTCTTGTACGACGTATCGTAGCTTTCCGTGCGGTCGTTGCTGTCGGGCGAGTTGCCTTGCGGATTGTTTATGCGCTTGTAACGGTACAGGATTGGAGCCTCGATTCGGTCGAAATCAGAGCCTCGGAAATAGTGGTAGTCGTCGTTGGCAGGGTCGTTCATTATTGAATCGAGCTGCGCCGGCGACACACGTCCTTGTATTGCAGACAGGAATTCCTGGTAAGGGCCGAACTCACGTTCCTCCGCATCGGTCAAGCCATTATAGCCAACGTCCTGCAACTCACGGGAACCGTCGGTCGTGGCGAAGGCGTATGTCACTGTGGCCTGTGTCGGAATTTTGCCCCATTGGGTAGTAGTGAAGCTCTGAGAGCCGTCCACAGGCATTCCGCTTTCATAAAACTTGCGGCCGTCACGCAGTATGTCCTCGCTCACTTCGCCAAGGTTTATGTACAAGTCGCCGCCATATTGGTTGGCGTCAGGTTGTTCGTTTGAATAAATGAAGGGGTCAAGCAGCCAAAATTCGATGTACTCTATGTTGGCCGTCTCGAAGTCGCTGGTGTCCAGCTTGCGCATCATTCCGCCCCAACGGCGTTGCGGATTAGGCAGCGTTCCGTTGTAATTGAGGTTCGGGTCGAAGTTGTACGGGCCGCGTTCGTCGGGATAATACGCGAGGTTAAGTATCGGAAGCGTTGACGTTACGCTGTTGTAAGAGTTGTTACCACGGTTCGGGAACAGCTCTCGGGTGTTCACTTCGCGCACATAGTAATTGCTAAGCTGGTCGAGGTCGCTCTTTATATGGGCGGGCGTAAGCGACGAACTGCGGCGCGTAAACAGGGGGTCGATGGTGTACCAGGCCAGCAACGCGCGGTTGTAACCGCTCTGCAAGGTGGTCTTGTCGCTCTGTTCGGGGAACATGGAAGGCACGCTTGAAAGCACCCACGATGTCGGAGTAGACACGTCGATGGCGTTTTTCGTGTTCTCGAAGTCGTCAATGTACGAGGCGTTGTCCTGCACTCCACCGGCCTGTCCGGCAATAAGCTGGGCGAACTCGCCGGTAAACGAGATTTGCGATGGCTGCGTACAGTGCAGGAAAGGCAGCTTGTCGAGCATGTTGGTGAGCCACTGGCTCTCGTGCTTCCAGTTGATGTTAAGTCCCCAAAGGGTGTTGTTCAGCGGCTCGGAGCCCATCGATACCTTTGTGGTAAGCGCCTGTTCAGACAAGTGCTGGATTGTTCCGCTAATCTGGAAGTTCTTTGAAAAGTCGTATTGCCAGTTCAGTCCGAAGAATGTCTTGCGCTCCTGGGCGTAGTCGGTGTTGCTCTCGAACGAGGCGTTGATTGCCGTTCCCGCGTCGATAAGGCTCTGGTTAAGGATTGTAACCTCGCCCGAAGAGTAGTCAACGGTATAGTCCGAGCCTTCGGTGAGCGTCACTCCGCCTGCGGTAACCACCACGGAGCCTTGCGGAATGTTGTAGGCTCCGAGCGAGATCACGTTTGCCAGCGTGCCTCGGAACTGTCCGCTTATCATGTACTTGTTCTTTTCGGCTATCTGCTTGGCGATGGTCTTGGTCGAGTCGTACAGCTCCGTGTAGCTGTACCGGGCCGCTACGTCGGGCGCAACGCCGCGGCTTGTCAGCGCGGTGTACATGTATTCGCCGAAAGGCTCTGCCTTGGGGAAGAACACGCGGCCGTTACTTACCGTGTAACCGTCAACATAGTCAAAGTAGCCGTTGCTGTTCGCCTTGTTGTTATTGTCCAGACGGTCGGCTCCGATGAGGCGTATTATGGGCAGGCTCTTCACCTGTTGCTCGGGTATATAAGAAAGGTAGACGCCCGTAGTGTCGCTCTGGTACTTCACGTCGAGGCGAAATTTCTCTTTCTCCACCGACGAAGCAAGGTAGTAGACGTTCTTCATCATCAAGTCCCAGTTGCCCTGTTGGGGGTTGTTGCTGGTGTTCTTGAGCGACTTTACGAAAAGAGCCTGGCCCACGTCCTGTATGTCTGACGCGAACTCGCCCACCTGGTAGGTCACTCCGCCGTAAGTATATTCGTATGCAACGGCGATAACCTGGTCGGTCTGCAACGACGACTTAAGCGACACGTAGCCTAAAGCCGTGTTGACGGTGTACTCCGAACTGTTGAGCAGGCGCGCGCTTTCAAGTTTCTCATAGTCAACTCCGCCCATGAAGCCGGGCACGGCGTCGAGCACGGACGACGTCTGGTTGATGTCGCGCGCCGCCGCATATGATGTCACCATGGTGCTGTATTCGTTGTTGGCCGAGTTCGACGGCACGGGCTGTCCCGTCGTTCCCCACATAGGGTTGCTTACCTTCTGGTTCTCGCCGAGGTCGGTAAGGGCGACGATGTCGCGCGAGTTGGTAGTGTTTCCGGTCTTGTTGGTGACCCAAATCTCCACGCGGTTGATGGTAATTCCCGTCGTAACGTTGGGCAGGCGCGACATTCCTTCGTCATACCTGTCGCGGAAATAGCGCGAGAGGAAGAAGTGGCGGTTCTCCTCGTATTCGGTAACGTCGAACTCGAAGGCGGTGAACTGCGTGCCGCCTTTCGACGAAACGCTCTTCGAGGACGACTTTTTCTGTGACACTACGGTCTGCAACGACAGCTTGCCAAACTGCAAGTCGGTGCGTATGCCGAACAAAGACGACGCGCCGTTGACAAGCGACGAGTTGCTGGGAAACGACACATTGCCGCCCTCGACGAGCTTTATTATTTCGTCCTCCTTGCCCTCGTACTTGAGCTTGAGGTTCTGCGAGTCGAAGTCGAACGTCGCGTCGGTGTTGTAGTTGAGGTTCATGTTTACCTTGTCGCCCACCTTTCCATTGACGCTAAGGTTGATTTTCTCGTCGAAGTCCATCGTCGTTGTCTTGCGGTTGCGTATGGGCAGCGACGGGTTGTCGATGTTTTTCAGCGTGGCTCCGAACTTCAGCTCGGCCGTTCCCTGCGTCTTTATGCGCACGCCGCCGGGTCCGAAGATTTTTTCTGCCGGCCCGAGGTCGAAGTGCATGTCGGCGAACGAGAACTTGTCCTTGCCCCCTTCCTTTATGAGCGTGTCGTTCTTCTGGCGGAAAAAGCGGTCAAACTCGCGCTTCTCGCTCCACTTGCGGTACTCCTGCGGCGTCATCATGATAGGCGTTGACAGGTAACCGTCACCCATTTTGGAGCCAATGAAGTATCGGTCGAGCGAGTCGTCGTACTCTACTTCCTGCTTTATGTTGTCGGGCAGGGTAAGGTCGGCGGCCTGTTTGTCAAGGTCTTGCTCGGTTAGGGGCGTGATGCGCTGTATTTTCCACCGCGGATGCAGCAGCGAGTCGGGTATGGTGTCGTCCTCGACCATGATTACGGGGCTTACCACGGTTACCCTCCGGGCCGTGTCCTGGCGGCTGCCTTGTGGCGCTGAGGGCTGCGGCGTGCGTGTGCGCCGCGTCAGGTCGTCCTGCGGATAAGGCACGGTCAGGGCGTAGCTTGCCACACTAACGGCAAGCAACAGCAGCAGAAGTCCGTATAAGATTTTCCTCATCAGCAAAACTGAACTAAATGAATAATGTATAATGAATAATGAAAAATCCGGCTTGCGCCTTGTCGGGATATATTAATTCATGCCACAACCGCGCACCATTTTTCACTATTCATTTTTCATTATCCATTTTCATACTTATTTAATCTGTTTCAGCGCGAGCTTAACCACCTGCTCCACGGGCAGCGAAGGCTGCTCTTTCAGTATGGCGGTAACCACCTTCGCCGACGGCGCCGGGGCGAAACCGAGCATCGTGAGCGCGCCCACGGCCTCGTCTCTTACCTCTTTGTCAACCTGCGGCTGCGGCTCTCCGGCCTGCACGGGCTGCTCTCCGGCTATGCCGAGGGCGGCGATTTTGTCGCGCAAGTCCACAATTATGCGCTGCGCCGTGCGCAGGCCTATGCCCTTGACGGTCTTCAGTATTTTCTCATTTCCCGCCGAAATGACGGAGCAAAGCTCGCCAGGTGTCAGCTCGGAGAGTATCATGCGCGCCGTGTTGGCACCCACTCCCGACACCGTGATGAGCAGCAGAAACATCTCCCTTTCCTGCTTTGAGGCGAAGCCGTACAGCGTGTAGGCGTCTTCGCGTATGGCCTCGAAGGCGTACAGGCGCACGTCCTTCCTGCCCTGTATGGCCGTGTATGTGTTGAGCGTGATGCTAAGGCCGTAGCCTACGCCGGCCGCCTCGACCACGGCGTATGCCGGAGTAAGCTCGGTAAGTTCACCCTTTACGTACTCTATCATTGTCAATGAAATTTTAAATTACACCTTAATAAAACGTGCAAGCCGGTGTTTTATTGCGCGGATGACTGATTTTCGGCCGACGTGCCGCGCCGTGCAGGCCGTGCCGCAGGCGCGCAGCTACGCAATCACCGCCCTGCGGTCTGCCTGCGCGGCATGGCCGAAGGACGGTGGACAGAAGTCTGGCTGATGTGTCAGCCGTAAGTATATATCGTTTATGTTGGTTCCTGACAGGCCGCGGCTGCGGCTTTATGGCAACGGGTGCAGTGCCCGGTGGCAAGCTGCTTCATGGCAGCGGAGGGCTTTGACTGCATTGCGCTGCAAATTTATATAAATGTTTTAAAATTACCCCCCCCCGAAAGCTAAATATTGTTAATTTGTCTATTGTAAGGCGGATTACACCCTGCAAGATATCGGCAGGCGGCAAGTTACAGTTTGAAAGACGGTTTCCGAGCCTGCGAAAGACGGCCTTTCGTAACGTGAAAGACGGTCTTTTACAGTCCGATATGCCGTCTTTTGGAATATTGTTGACATGCGGTTGCAATCTGTCACAATATGACCCGTAAAACAAACAAACTGTAATTTGTGCGTATTTTTTACATTTCTTATATCACGGTGATGTTGCATTTACATGCGAACTTATTAACTTTGCACTCCTGAAAAAAAGGATACACTAAAACATTTACGCAGAAATGAAGAAAATCAGAGCGGCCGTAGTAGGCTACGGCAACATAGGCAAGTTTACGGTAGAGGCTCTTGAAGCCGCTCCCGACTTTGAAATAGCAGGAATAGTAAGGCGCAACGGAGCGGCCGACAAGCCCGCCGAACTGGCGCAGTACGACGTGGTGAAGGACATAACCGAGCTGAAGGACGTCGATGTGGCCATCCTCGCCACCCCTACGCGCAGCTGCGAGGAGTACGCATCAAAAATACTGCCGCTGGGCATCAACACCGTTGACAGCTACGACATACACACAGGCATAGCCCAGTACCGCCAGAACCTCATGAAGCTTTGCAAGGAGCACGGACGCGTGGCGGTAATCTCGGCCGGATGGGACCCGGGCTCGGACAGCATCGTGCGTACCCTCCTGGAGAGCCTCGCGCCGAAAGGCATCACCTATACAAACTTCGGTCCGGGCATGAGCATGGGCCACTCCGTATGCGTGCGCTCGAAGAAGGGCGTGAAGGACGCCCTCTCGCTGACCGTGCCCAAGGGCGAAGGCATACACCGCCGCATGGTTTACGTAGAACTGGAAGAAGGCGCAAGCCTTGAAGATGTGACAAAGGCCGTAAAGGAAGACCCCTACTTCGCCAGCGACGAAACCTATGTAATCCAGGTGCCGAGCGTTGACATGGTTAAGGACATGGGCCACGGAGTGAACCTCGTGCGCAAAGGCGTGAGCGGAAAGACGCAGAACCAGCGCTTCGAGTTTGACATGAGCATCAACAACCCGGCGCTCACCGCACAGGTACTCGTCAACGTGGCGCGCGCGTCAATGCGCCAGCAGCCCGGCTGCTACACCATGATTGAGCTGCCCGTGGTTGACCTTCTGCCCGGCGACAGGGACGAGTGGGTGGCACATCTGGTGTAAAGCCCACCCCAACCCTCCCGAAGGGAGGGAGCTTAGAATGCTTTTGTGGATAACGTCAACGTTTTGCTGATATACAAAATAAAAGGAACGTGGGAGAAAGTAATTTGGCTTTCTCCCACGTTCCTTTTATAAACATCAAGAAAAACAGCGAAACACATCAAGCCCCCTCCCTTCTGGAGGGATGGGGTAGGTTTCTATTCGTCCGGCAGGAACAGCGGGTCTTCCGGCATCAGCATTACGGGCTTCTGCTCGTATTGCTTCAGCATCTTGGCCGGAACATACTTCTTGTCAACCACAAGGCGGAACATGTACTCGTTGAACCAGTCGTTAGTCATCACGAGGCAGCCCTTCTGGCCGTAGTCTGCGCCCCAGCTGTTCTCCACTTTCCACATCACCGGCTTGCCGTCTTTGTCGAGGTTGACCGCCGTGAGGGTCATGGCGTGGGTGGAGCCGCTGTCGTATGTCATTATGCGCTCGGCCTTGTTCATGGCGAAGTCGGTGCCGAAGAGCGTGCCATAGTCGTAGTTCTTGAGGTCGCAATAGCCGCGCTTGTTGTCAAGGAACTTGCCAACGTCGTACGAGCTGTACATCTTCCTGCCGTCTTTCAGCGACGCTATTGCCAGCTGCGCGATGTCTTCCATGGGCAGGTTGAGGTATTTCCAGTTGGTGCCGTCATACGTATGGCGGTCATACTCAACCTCGTATGTCTTGTAATACTCGCGGCGCGGGTCGTTCATCACCATTATGAACGAGCCCATGACGGGCGTGTCGCCCATTATTTCGGCGGCGAACGTCACTGGGTTGTACGTCTTTGCTTCGGTAACGGTGCGCCCCTGCTTGTTCTTGAAGGCGTAGGTGAACTCCTGTACGGGCTCTCCTATCGTGAGCGCGAGCATACGGTAGACGGTGGCGAGCATGGCAGTCTTCTCCTTGTTGATGTCGGCCTGCGTCTTGCCTGCGGCCGCCATGGAGCGCAGCTTGAGGCCGTACTCGCGCAGCTTCGACTTCAGCAGCTGTGCCATGCGCGCCGTATTCTCGGCCGAATAAGTCTCGGGCATCACCTCGGCGGGCACAAGTCCGTACTTCGCCACGAGGTCGGCCACGCCGCAATAGGTGCCTCCGTCGTTGATGGGGCTCTTGAAGAAGAAGCGTACGCGTTCGTCTTCAATGGGCTTGTCGGCGCAGTCTACCACGCCTTGCAGGAATAGGTTGGCCTTTTCCAGCTGGTCGTAGAAGAAGAGGTAGGCATGAGACAGCTCTACGGTGAGCGAGTCGGTGCGTTGTGCGAACGCCGAGCGCAGCACGTTGAAGCCGCTGAACATCCAGCAGCGGCCGCTCTGCTTCTGGTCGGTGATGCTCTGCGATGGCGTCTCCACGCTGAAGTAGGTGTCCACCTTGCCGTTGTTTGCGTAGTTCTTAGCCAGCGCGTCGATGCTGTTGCCGGCCAAGGCGTTGCGCAGGGCGCGTACTCCGGCCGCATCCTGTTGTGCCTGCCTGATGCCCGTGAGCATATCTTTTGATATGCCGCCGTCCTTAGTCTGTGCCGCGGCAGGCAGCGACATTGCCGCCAGTACGAGGCCTGAAAGGATAAAAGTCTTTGTCTTGTTCATATTCGTTAGATTTATTTTTGGCTACAAAGATAATGCAAGCCGAGCGCAATGCAAAATAAAAGGGAGAGAAACGACCTTT
>ENA-OPIO01000243-OPIO01000243.1-human-gut-metagenome-genome-assembly--contig:-NODE-243-length-20639-cov-7.513846_pt1 | contig 20639 bp, 20 predicted proteins | sample MGYA00241395_ERZ501636 | MGnify/ENA primary metagenome ERZ501636 (study PRJEB25962, sample SAMEA2042198) | human gut metagenome | biome: human gut; feature: human-associated habitat; material: faeces... | reverse complement strand
GCGCGGAACTGAAAGTCGCCGTTAAGGCAATGACAGATACCGACTGCCTGGATTATATCAGGATGTAGCCATAAGCAAGAAGGATAAACGCAGGAATAAATGTTTTTATACCATCCAAACAAACTGCGGATGCCCCCTTTTTCGCGCCCGGTTGTAGCCTGACTGTGCCTGCATCCGTACTTCTTGCCGCGCATTGTGGCGCATTTGCGGCGCTTGACAAAGTGTAATGTAGTCACGGCTTTTGGCTTTCATTCTGCTTCGGGCTTTAACATTGAGAATGGCCTCGGCGCAAAATAATCGCATCTCGGTCGTAAAAAATGGCAAAAATCGTGTGCAATTGTAAGACGCTGACTGCCTGAATGTTATGTCGGCGGACATTAATGTGTGCATCTTTCAACGCTGTTTTAACATCTTTTTGACGGTGTTTACAGGCGGTAAATGCCGTATTTGTGGCGGCGAAGATGCTCTTTGGCAGTCGTTTTAACGGCCGGAAGCGTGCCAAAAGGCCGTGTTTTGCAATGCCAAAGGCCGTCTTTTGTGTTATGAAAGACGGCCTTTCGCACGAAAATCGGTGGCAAAACGGCCTGCGGACGGCTTCCGTTTTTCTATTTGGAGGCGTCATGCCGACATTTTCCGGATGACATTCTGCGATGCCGTTGCCGCCTAACGGTGACAAAACGACAACGCTTTGTGATGCAAGAACAAGACGGTTTTAACGTGAGTCCGATTTAACTGTATTTTTCGAAAGCAGCGAAAACATCCTTTGTAGGGACATAATTTATTATGTCCGAACGCCGCAAAGAGGCGTATTCGGCAAGCAGTACCAACAAGATACGTTTCTACGAAACGTGCGGACATAATAAATTATGTCCCTACAAAGGATGTATTCTTCTGTCGAACTCATGTGATTTTAAGCATAAACAACACATAAAAAAAGCGGCGTTGGCCGATTTTTAGTACCTTTGCACCGGTTGTATAAAACGTGACGACATGCACCAGAGGGACAACTTCACCTTCCTTACCTCCGCGCCCGTGCACAGGGTGATACTTACAATGGCCGTTCCCACCATTATAAGTATGCTTGTTACGAGCGTGTACAACATCGTTACTACTTTCTACGTGGGCCGCATCAGCACGCAGGCCACGGCCGCCGTGGGCGTGGCTTTCCCTATAATGTCGATTATCCAGGCCGTAGGCTTCACCTTCGGGCAGGGCTCCGGCAACTATATCTCGCGCGAGCTCGGGGCGCAACGCCATGACAACGCCTCGCGCATGGCTTCCACGGGCTTCTTCAGCGCGGTGTGCATGGGTGTCGTTCTTTGTGTTATAGGCTTGTTGTTGCTTGAACCGCTGGTGTTGTTGCTCGGCTCAACGCCTACGGTATTGCCTTACGCCAAGCGTTACTTGGCCTTCATCCTGCTGGCGATGCCGTTCATGTGCGGCGCGCTTTGCCTCAATAACCAGATGCGTTTTCAGGGAAACGCCGCCTACGCGATGTTCGGCATTTTGACGGGAGCAGTCATCAACGTGCTCCTTGCGCCCGTGCTTATTTTCCTGTGTGGCATGGGCATCACAGGCGCGGGCCTGTCTACGTTCGTGGGCGAGGTGTCGAGCATGTTCGTGCTGCTAATGATGACCCACAAGGGTGGCACCATACGCATACACCTGCGCAACTTCGCGCCACGGGCGTCGCTGTTCCGTGAAATCCTTGCAGGCGGCACTCCGTCGTTCACCCGTCAGGGAATGGCGAGCGTGGGCGTGGCTATGCTCAACGTGGCGGCGGGCCGTTTCGGTGATGCTGCGATAGCGGGCATGTCAATAGTGGGGCGCGTCACGTTCGTGGTCTTTGCCGCCGTGATAGGCCTCGGACAGGGTTTCCAGCCCCTGTGCGGCTTCTGCTACGGCGCGCGTCTTTATGAGCGTGTGCGTGAAGGGTATTGGTTCATCGTGCGTCTGGGCACGTCGTTCCTCGTCTGTGTGGCCGTGTTGGGCTTCGTTTGGTCGGCTGAAATAGTGGCGGTGTTCCGCCACGACCCGGCCGTAGTTGCCGTGGGCAGCGTGGCTTTGCGGTGGCAGCTGGTGACGTTGCCGCTCGGCGCGGTGGTGATGTACACCAACATGATGATGCAGACCATACGCAAGCCGTGGCAGGCCAACATCCTCGCTGCCTCGCGCAACGGCCTCTTCTTCATTCCCTTGATAATAATACTGCCCCATTTCCTCGGCCTTCTGGGTGTGGAAATGTGCCAGGCGTGCGCCGACATGCTGTCGTTCGTGCTGGCCGTGCCCATCGCCATGAGCGGATTTAAAGCGTTGAAATGAAGTGAAAAATGAAAAATGAAAAGTGAAAAATCCACGTGCTTTTAAGTGAAAAGTGAAAAACGAAAAGTGAAAAATCCAAATGCCGTCGATAAAATAAAAGCATTTGGATTTTTCACTTTTCGTTTTTCACTTTTCACTTAACCTTATTCGGTCATTCTTTTTTTAAGTTCCTCTTTGCGCAGTTGCAGCTTCCTAAGCTCTTCGGCTTTGGCTTCAATGGCTTTGTCGATGCCTTCTTGTTCGATGAACTCACGGAAGTGCTGCAGCTCTTTGTAAGGAACGCCAGTGTTAATGATGTCGATTACATCACTGATGAACTGTTTGTCATCGTCTGCAAGGTTCTCAACCTTCTCTTTCAATTCTTTTACCTTAATCATTGCTTTGTCTCCTTTCGGTTGTTTTTATTAACTATTAGGAGACATGCAAACAACGTGCCTGTATGCCATTTTGGCACAATGAATTAAGTGAAAAGTGAAAAACGAAAAGTGAAAAATCCAAATGTCTTGATACATTCAAAGGCAAATGGATTTTTCACTTTTCGTTTTTCACTTTTCACTTAATCTATTCTTTCTTCCAGAGTTTTGTCATGTCTTCGAGCGTCTTGCCCTTAGTCTCGGGCACAAGCCGCCATACGAATACCGCCGCGAGCACGCAGATAACGCCGTAGAGGCCGTAAGTGAACCAGTGGCCGAAGTTAGCGTCGGAGCCGAGCTGCATGTTGAACATGGGCACGAACGACGCACTTACAATCCAGTTGAATATCCATTGGAAGGCGACGGCTATCGCAACGGCTGCTCCGCGGATGGTGTTGGGGAAGATTTCGGAGATGAGCACCCAGCAAATCGGACCCCACGACATCATGAACGACGCGCTGTAGACCATGATGCTGAGCATCGTGACGAGCTCGAGACCGGCGTGCCCGAAGGTCAGAGCCACGCCGAACGCGCCAACGGCCATGCCCGTTGAGCCGGTGATGAGCAGCGGCTTGCGCCCCCACTTCTCCACGGTGAATATGGCGATGAGGGTGAACAGGATGTTGACTACGCCCATGATGATGGTCTGCATCATCGGGTTCTCCATGCCCATGTCGCCGAAGATGCGCGGCGCGTAGTAGAGAACGGCGTTGATGCCGACGGCCTGCTGGAACACGCTGAGCATTATTCCGACGAAGATTACGAGCACACCGTAGGTGAATACGCGCTCCGTCTTCTCTGTGATTGTGTTCTTTATTTCGTCGAGTATGGTGCGTCCGGCGGCGTCGCCGTTAATCTTTGAGAGCACGGCCAGGGCCTTGCTGTCCTGTCCGGCCATGACGAGATAGCGCGGCGTCTCGGGCACGAAGCATATGAGAATGGCAAAAAGTCCGGCGGGAACGGCCTCGCTACCGAACATGTAACGCCATCCGGTCGTGATTGTCCATGGGTCGCTGCCCGGCATTACGGCGCTCATGCCCTGTCCGATTGACTCGATTACGGGGTTGGTGTGGTCGCCAAGGATGAGGAAGTTCACCATGTATACCACCAGCTGACCGAAGATTATGGCAAACTGGTTCCACGAAACGAGCGTGCCGCGGATGTTCGACGGTGCCACCTCGGCTATGTACATGGGGCATATCGCCGACGCGAGGCCTACGCCTACGCCGCCGATTACGCGGTAGATGTTGAACGCTATGAGCAGCGGGAAGTCGGCATGTCCGTGCTCGAAGAACAGGAACTCCGGCTCCATTGAGCCTAAAGCCGAGATGAAGAACATGATGCCGGCGAAGATGAGCGACTTCTTTCGGCCCCAGTTCGATGCCAGATAGCCTGAAATTGCGCTGCCTATGATGCAGCCGATGAGCGCGCTGGCGCACGTGAAGCCGTGCCAGCCGTCAGTGTAGGTAAAGTCTTCCGCTCCGAGGAAGAACGCCTGGAGACCCTTCTCGGCTCCCGAGATTACGGCAGTGTCGTAACCGAACAACAGGCCGCCAAGCACGGCAACAAGCACGATTGAGAACAGGTAGGCCTTGCTGCCAGATTGATTTTGGTTCATGGTAAATGTGTTTTTAATTAATGATGTTTGTCAAAGTATAATTTTAAACATAACTTGATATTCGTCAATTTATTGTATTCGCGCGTATAAAAAATGTTATTTCTTGTGTAATCGTTTGAAAATCCGCGCAGCGTGCACCGTGTCACGCATTCCGCCGTTTGGCTTTCACATTGATTTCCGTTGACGCTCTGTAAGGCCGTCAGCCGTAAGCGGAAAGGCTTTTGTACAGAATAAGGCCGTTTTTCGTGTGCAAACGTAAGTGGTTTACATACAGGATTATACGCCGTTTGCCGTCAAAGTGTGCAGCTTTTTGCGGTACATGGTATTGTAAAAGGCCGTCTTTCGCCGTGCCAAAGACGGTCTTTCGCATTGCCAAAGGCCGCCTTCAAGGGTGTCGTTAGCCGTCTTTTGCGGTGCCGAATACAGTTGCTTATTTTAAACTTTATACCCGTTCGCGCCTTCAATGGCCGTTTTTGTGCCTTTCGTAGTCCGTCCGTGACCGCCTTGTTTTTCTATTTCAGCCAAACCACCGTACATTTTCGGAATGACATAATGCAACGTAACGGCCTGCCGGTAGCGGCAAAATGCCAAATGAGTAAAACCTGTTTTTATTTTAAAAACGTATGAAAAAGTTTTTAGCCAATTATACTTTTATTGTATATTTGCATTTGTTTTTACCATTAAACATCCTGATATCATGACACATTACCACCCATCGACGCTGCCCAACACGCGCATCGACGCAGCCGACCTGCTGCGTGCCGTGGCCGTGGGCGGCATAATCATGCTGCATTTCATCGAGCACCTGAACTTCTACAGCTTTCCTACGCTTACCAAGTTTGACGAGGCCGTGTGGGACGTTGCGTTCTTCGTGCTCTCCAACAAGATGTACGCCATATTCGCAATGCTGTTCGGACTGACGCTGTTCGTACAGCACGACAACCAGGCGCAGCGCGGTTTCGACTTCCGTCCGCGCTTCGCGTGGCGCATGGTGCTGCTGTTCGGCTTCGGTCTGCTCGACCTTTTGTTCTTCAACGGCGACATTCTTACGGTCTACGCCGTGTGCGGCCTGCTGGTGTTGCCGCTCGTGCGGGCGGGCAACCGCGTCGTTCTTGCCTTCGCCCTGCTGCTGGCCTTGCAGCCGGTGGAGCTGTTTTATTTCGTGGGCAGCCTCATAAACCCCGGCTTGCAGCCGCTCAACCTCGGCTCTAACGATTTGTTCGTCGCCATACTTCCTGCCCAAGAGGGCGGCAGCTGGTTCGACGTTGCCTGGGCCGGACTGCGCTACGGCCTGCCAGTAAACTTCACATGGGCTTTGGAGCACGGGCGTTTCACGCAGACGCTTTTCCTCTTACTGCTCGGCCTTTGGCTCGGGCGGCGGCGCATGTTCTATGACGAGGGGCGCAACGCGGCGGTGTGGCGGCGCACGTTAGTGTGGTCGTTGGTGGCCTTCGCCGTGCTCTGTCCGCTGCGCTATACCGTGCCGCAGCTCTTCGCTTCGGAGTGTGCGCAGGCTTCGCTTACCGTCATGCTCGACATGTGGAAGAACCTCGCGATGATGCTTTTCTATGTAAGCGGCATAACGCTGCTGTACCACCGCACCCGTGCGCGCCGCCTGCTGTCCGGCCTGTTGCCTTACGGCAAGATGAGCCTGAGCAACTATATCGGCCAGTCCGTAGTCGGCGGCTTCATCTTCTACCACTGGGGCTTGGGTCTTTACGCCGTCAGCGGCCATGCCATGAGCCTCGCTTTGGGCGTTGCCTTCATCCTGTTGCAATATACGTTCTGCCGCCTTTGGCTGCGCAGCCACAAGCGCGGGCCGCTCGAACAGCTGTGGCACAACGCCACGTGGGCAGGCGCACGCAGGCCGAAAAAGTGACATTCGCCTTAAAATAAATTGCTTATGGAAACTCCCGAAGTCGTACTTTGCGCTGCGCTTATCGCCGTCTCGCTGGCCGTATTGGCCGTGAGGCGCAGGCGGAAGAGGCCGTCAGGCTTTGCTGACACGGTACTCTCGCTTGTCTGCATCTTCGCTTCCTGCCTGCTTGTGGAGGGGCTTGGCGGTGTGCCTTGGCTCTACACGATGCTTGCCATATTCTCGCTTATGGCAATAATCGTCAGGCAATACCGCAAGAAAGGGTTGAGACTGCTCGACACAGTGTGCAGTGTGGTCTACATGGCCGCCGCCACACGGCTGTTCATGGGGCTGTTCTCCCTGTCGTGGCTGCCTGCCGTAGGCGTGGCCGCGGCGGCATTGGTTGTGGTGTTTCTGGTCTATTGCCTGTGCCTGGTTTGGTTTGTGAAATAGCCGTCGGATATTATATAAAATGTGAAAGGCGGACAATTATCCGCCTTTTTGTCATGTTATAAGGTGGATTTTTCGTAATTTTGCAGCCAATACACTTGTCATAGGCATGAAATTCAGCGACGTAATAGGTCAGGAAGAAGTAAAGCAGAGGCTGCGGCAGATGGTTGCAGAAGAGCGTGTGCCACACGCCCTGATGTTCTGCGGACCGCGGGGCAGCGGTAAGATGGCCTTGGCTCTGGCTTTCGCCTCCTACTTGTTGTGCCGTGACAGGCGCGACGGCGACTCGTGCGGAGCGTGCCCCCAGTGCGCCATGGCGGGCAAGTTTGCGCATCCAGACCTGCATTTCTCCTATCCAGTAATCCGCCCTTCGGGCACCGGCTCAGAGCATAAGATGTCGAGCGAGGACTTTGCCGCCGAGTGGCGCGGCCTGCTCATGCAAGGCTCTTACTTCACGTTGGAGCAGTGGCTGGCCGCCATGGGCGCGGCCAACCAGCAGGCGCAGATGGGCGTGGGGGAGAGCGATGCGCTCTCGCGTGCGCTTAGCCTGAAGTCAAGTCAGGGCGGATACAAGGTAGCAATACTGTGGTTGCCGGAGCGAATGAACGCCGAATGCGCCAACAAGATGCTCAAGCTGCTCGAAGAACCGCCGCAGGCTACGGTATTCATCCTTGTCTGCGAAGAGCCGGGGATGCTCATCGACACGATAAAGAGCCGCGCCCAGCGCATCGACGTGCGCCGCATTGCCGACGAAGACATAGAGCGCGCCCTCGTTGAACGCCGCGGAATTGATACTGACTCGGCGCACCGCATAGCGCGTGCGGCCGGAGGCAGCTGGCTCGGCGCGCTTGAAGAGCTTGATGCCGGGAGCGAGAAGAAGGAGTTTCTTGACATGTTCATCTCGCTGATGCGCCTCGCCTACATGCGCAAAATCAAGGATTTGCGCAAGTGGAGCGACACCGCCGCCGCCCTCGGACGCGAGCGTCAACGGCGCATGTTGGAGTATTTTCTCCGCCTGGTGCGCGAGAATTTTATGTACAATTTCCGCAATCCGCAGCTCTGTTACATGACGCGCGACGAGGAAAACTTTGCCCGCAACTTCTCGCCTTACGTCAACGAGGCCAACGTTTTGGAAATATCCGCCATGATGAACCGCGCCATACGTGACATCGGACAGAACGCAAACGCCAAGATTGTGTTCTTCGACATGGCTACAAACCTCATCGTCGCCCTGATAAGAAAACCGTAGGCTCACGCCTTCATACATATAAATAACATTCAATATGGACTTCAAGAACAGGAAATTCATGATATACAACGGCTGCGACCGCGGCCTTTGCATACGCGGTTGCGGACGGCAGGACCGCCAGCTCAACACGTATGACTGGCTGGCCGACGTGCCGGGCAACGCCAAGACGACAGACCTTGTCGAGGTGCAGTTCAAGAATACGCGCAAGGGTTATTACCACAACGTCAACAATCTCGACCTGCGCAAGGGCGACATAGTGGCCGTTGAGGCCAGTCCGGGCCACGACATAGGCGTGGTAACGCTGACGGGCAAGCTCGTGGAACTGCAAATACGCAAGGCCAACCTTAAGTCGGCGGACGACATAAAGCGCATATACCGCCTGGCGAAGCCCGTCGATATGGATAAATACCGTGAGGCGAAGAGCCGCGAACACGACACGATGATACGCAGCAGGCAAATAGCCAAGAGCCTGAATCTTGACATGAAAATCGGCGATGTGGAGTATCAGGGCGACGGAAACAAGGCCATCTTCTATTACATTGCCGACGAACGCGTGGACTTCCGACAGCTTATCAAGGTGTTGGCGGAGACGTTTCATGTGCGCATCGAGATGAAACAAATAGGCGCAAGGCAGGAAGCCGGGCGCATAGGAGGTACCGGGCCGTGCGGCCGCGAGCTGTGTTGCGCTACGTGGATGAAGAACTTTGTGTCGGTAAGTACCGGCGCGGCGCGCTATCAGGACATATCGCTGAACCCGCAGAAGCTGGCCGGAATGTGCGCCAAATTGAAGTGTTGCTTGAACTACGAGGTGGACAACTACATCGAGGCGAGCCGCAAGTTGCCGAGCAAGGAGGTAGTGTTGCAGACGCAGGACAACGACTATTACCTGTTCAAGAGCGACATACTAGCCGGCATCGTGACTTATTCTACTGACAAGAAGGTGCCTGCCAACCTCGAGACGATTACCGCCAAGCGTGCGCTTGAGGTCATAGAGATGAACAAGCAGGGCGAGAAGCCCCTGTCACTCCAGGCCGACGGCTCACCGAAGAAGCAGGAGCGCCCGGTAGACTTGCTTGAGAACGAGAGCCTGACACGCTTTGACAAGAACAAGAAAAAGCGCAAACCGAAGAACCGCAACGGGCGTCCCGCGCCGAAGGGGCGCGGCAAACAGGCTGACGTACAGGCCAAGAAGGGCGACGGCGGAGCACAGGCTGGCAAGGACGTGAAGGCTTGACGATGCTTAGGCGCACATTAAATATATTGTTTGTAACAGCTGCTGTTGCGCTGATGGTTGCCGCTTGTGGCGACGGGAGGGTGTTCGACAAGTTCGTTTCCACGCCTGTCGACGGGCTGGAAAAGAACGATACGGTGTCGTTCAGTGTGCCACCAGTCGCTTCGTCGGGCAGTTATCGTCAGGAAATAGGCTTGCGCATAACCGCCGATTATCCGTTTACAAGTATTAGCCTGGAGGTTAAACAGACCGTAGAACCCGGTCACAGGGTGAGCACTGACACGCTCGCTTGCCGCCTGTATGGCGACGACGGCAATCTGCTCGGCCACGGCGTAAGCATGTTTCAGTACGGTTTTGCGCTCCCTGACATCAACCTGCAAAAGGGCGATTCGCTGTATGTCAGAGTGCGGCATGTGATGAAGCGCGAAATACTGCCAGGCATAACCGACATCGGTTTCAGCTTGACGGCAGAGCAATAATACATTATTATAATAACGGAATGCGGCATACAGTGCCGCATTTTTTATTTAAGTGAAGGGCGGTTTGCCGCCTTATGAAAATAAAGTAATGGCGTAAAGTCATGACAAACATGACTTTACGCCATTACTTCTTGTGCCTGTTGGCGCGCTGCTCGCGGTATTTCGCCTTCTGCCGTGCGCTTCCGCTACCGTGCGCTCCTGTTATGTACTGCTTCTTTTTGGCCTTGGTCTTCACCTTGCCGCCGCCGTTGTCGGCCTTTTTCTTTGCCGGACGGAACACTATGCCGCCGCCAGCAATGATGTCGTCGATGTCTGCCACTTTGGAAAATTAAGAATTAAGAGTTAAGAATTAAGAAAGAATGATTTGTTGATTAAGAGTTAAGAATTATGAATTAAGAAAAGTATTACCGCGCGGTAAGTTCTTAAAGGTAATTTTCTTAACTCTTAATTCTTAACTCTTAACTTATTTAGTGGTGGAACAGCCTTACGCCGGTGAAGGCCATGGCTATGCCGTATTTGTCGCAGGTCTCGATTACGTTGTCGTCGCGCACCGAGCCGCCGGCCTGTGCTATGTACTCAACGCCGCTCTTGTGGGCGCGCTCTATGTTGTCGCCGAAGGGGAAGAAGGCGTCGCTGCCGAGGCTTACGCCTGAGAGTTTGGTAAGCCATTCCTTCTTTTCCTCCATCGTCAGCACCTCCGGCTTCTCCTTGAAGAACTGCTGCCATGTGCCCTCGCGCAGCACGTCGTCGTGCTCCTCGCTGATGTACACGTCAATGGTGTTGTCGCGGTCGGCGCGGCGTATGCCGTCAACGAAAGGCAAGTTCATCACCTTCGGGTGCTGGCGCAGCCACCAGATGTCGGCCTTGTTGCCTGCCAGACGGGTGCAGTGTATGCGGCTCTGCTGACCCGCGCCTATGCCTATTGCCTGTCCGTCCTTCACGTAGCATACCGAGTTGCTTTGCGTGTATTTAAGGGTGATGAGGCTGATGATGAGGTCGCGCTTGGCTTCAGGCGTGAACTCCTTGGCCTTTGTGGGTATGTTCTCGAAGAGGGCAGGGTCGTCCAAGCGTACTTCGTTGCGTCCCTGTTCGAACGTTATGCCGAACACCTGCTTGCGCTCGATGGGCGCAGGCACGTATGCAGGGTCTATTTTGATTACGTTGTACGTGCCCTTGCGCTTGTCTTTCAGTATGGCAAGAGCCTCGGGAGTATATCCGGGAGCGATTACTCCGTCGCTAACCTCGCGCTTCAAGAGCGTGGCCGTGGCCTCGTCGCACGTGTCGCTAAGGGCCACGAAGTCGCCGTAGCTGCTCATGCGGTCGGCTCCGCGTGCCCGGGCGTAGGCGCACGCCAGGGGCGACAGCTCTATCTTCACGTCGTCAACGAAGTAAATCTTCTTCAGCGTGTCGCTAAGCGGCAGGCCGACGGCCGCTCCTGCCGGTGACACATGCTTGAAGCTGGCTGCCGCGGGCAGGCCGGTGGCGGCCTTCAGCTCCTTTACGAGCTGCCAGCTGTTGAGCGCGTCGAGGAAGTTGATGTACCCCGGGCGGCCGTTAAGCACCTCTATGGGCAGTTCGCCCTCGTCCATGTAAATGCGCGAAGGCTTTTGGTTCGGATTGCATCCGTACTTCAATGCTAATTCTTTCATATCTTGTGGTTTAACGTTTCGCTGTGCAAAAATACTGCAAAATCGGCTTAATTCAAAACAAAAGCCTGATAAACAGGCTTTTGTACGTGTAAACAGCCGCTCCGTCAGGCGTTTTGTCACTCCTTGCCCTTGCCGTCCTTGCGTTCCGTCAATATGTAAATCATGTATCCGGCTAGCAACCCTATGCCAATGCCAGTGCCCGTATTGTCGGTCGCCGTGCCGAAGGCCGTGCCCAGCATCACGCCTACGGCCATCCAAAGTCCAAGCGATGAGCCGCCGCTTTTCCTGTCGTTCTCCTGTTCCATGTCAGTTGTCCGTGTTATGGTTAGCGGTGCGAATATACGGAAAAAACGGCATACGGCAAAGCCTTTGCGGCGTTCTTTCATGGCTTTTTAACATGTTCACCTAACTTGTTGACTGTCAATGCGTTTCCAAAAGGCCGTCTTTCGCATTGCAAAAGGCCGCCTTTTAGCGTGCAATTGACGGCCTTTTGCACCGCGATTTGCCGCCTTTTACTTTTTTACTGTTTTACCTTATTTACTTTTACATGCCGCTTTTCGCAAAACGTTTGAAAAATATCCGCCGTTTCCTTTGCCGTTTTCGGGAAAATGACTACCTTTGCACCGTCCGCCAGTCGGACATACATATTAGTTACAGTCGTGTAGGTTCGCCGCGCGCCTTGACGGGCGCAGGCGATTAAAAGGGAATCAGGTGAGAGTCCTGAACAGTCCCGCTGCTGTGAGTTCCTTTTTTAGGACGGCAAGCAACGACGCCACTGGACCGCGTGTCTGGGAAGGCGCTTGCCGCCGGGAACAAGTCAGAAGACCTGCCACACCGGCTTTTTACGTGCTCAACGGCTTTCGAGGAAAGGCTGCGGAGAAACTTTACGGTGTGCGCCACTGCGGCCATGCGCCATTCTGTTTCATCCTTACGCCCCGATGCGAGGCCTTGTTTTACGAGGAATGAAACAGGCAATGACATTACGACAAACAATAATTTCAGGCTTATTCTGCCTTGCCGCGCCCTGCGCTTACGGCCAGGAGGCGCAGGCTGACACGGTTGTTTCTTCGACGAAAACCATTGATGAGGTTACCGTTACGGCGCGGCGCGGCGCGTCGCGCGACCTCTTGCCCGTGCAGACTCTTACGGGGGAGCGGCTCGAAAGGATGTCGGCTCTCTCGGTGGCCGACGCCATACGCTATTTCTCGGGCGTGCAAATTAAGGACTACGGCGGCGTGGGCGGCCTGAAGACGGTCAACATACGCGGCATGGGCACGCAGCATGTGGGCGTGTTCTACGACGGCATTGAGCTGGGCAACGCGCAGAACGGACAGATAGACCTTGGCCGTTTCTCGCTCGACAACATGGAGGCCGTCTCCGTGTACAACGGCCAGCGCAGCGCAATCTTCCAACCGGCAAAGGACTTCGGCTCCGCCGCCACGGTGTATCTGCAAAGCCGCACGCCCGTGTTCGAGGGCGGACGTACGTTCAACCTGCGCGCAACCATGAAGGCAGGCTCGTTCGGACTGGCCAATCCGGCCGTTGTTTGGGAGCAGAAAATCAGTGAGAACGTCTCGTCGTCGGTCAGCGCAGAGTATATGTACACCAACGGGCGGTACCGTTACCGCTACCATACCCAGGGCGGATATGACACCACGGCGGTGCGCGCCAACGGCGACGTGAGTGCGTTTCGCGGCGAGGCAGGCCTCTTCGGGCGGCTCAATGGCGGCTCGTGGCGCGCCAAGGCTTACGTCTACCGCTCCGAGCGGGGACTGCCCGGGGCTGTGGTGCGTGGACGGTTGGAGCACGAAGACCGCCAGTGGGACACCAACGCGTTCGTCCAGGCGTCGCTGCGCAAACGCATGACAGGCCGCTACAGCCTCATGCTCAACGGCAAGTACGCCTACGACTACCTGCATTACCTCTCCGACCCGGCCCTCGACGAGAGCGCCATGTACGTGGACAACCGCTACCGCCAGCAAGAAGTCTACCTTTCTATTGCCAACCTCTACCGCTTCAGCAGCCACTGGAGCGCGTCCCTCTCGGCCGATTACCAGTGGAACAAGCTCTCGGCCGACCTCTATAACTTTGCTTATCCCGTGCGCCATACGGTGCTCGTTGCAGCTGCCGTTGCCGCCGAATACCGCAGTCTTAAGGCGCAGGCCGGCGTGCTCGGCACGTTCGTGGCCGACCGTGTGGCCGTAGACACCGCCAGGATGGACGGCAAGACGGAGCTTACCCCGATCCTCGTCGTGTCGTACAAGCCCTTCCGCCGCATAGACTTCAGCCTGCGCGGATTCTATAAAAACATATTCCGTATGCCCACGCTCAACGACCTTTACTATACCTTCATCGGCAATGTGAAGCTCCGCCCGGAGTACACCACGCAGTACGACATCGGTTTCACCTACGCCGCCGCGCCCCGCCGCTCGTGGCTCAAGCGCGTTGAGGTGCAGGCGGACGCATATTATAATAAGGTGAAAGACAAAATAATAGCCGTCCCCACGTCAAACCAGTTCCGTTGGACGATGGTCAACCTCGGCCGCGTTGACATCCTCGGCCTCGACGTTTCGGCGCAAGCCTCGTGGGCGTTTCCCTGCGGACTGCACCTCGATGCGCGGCTAAGCTACACCTACGAGCAGGCCGAAGACGTGACGAGCCGCGCCAACACGTACTACGGAGACCAGATACCTTACATCCCGTGGCATAGCGGCTCGGCCGTAATAAACGCCTCGTGGCGCGGCTTCGGGCTTGACTACAGCTTCATATACACCGGCGAACGCTACGACGCCACCGAGAACATACCGCAAAACCATGTGCCGGAGTGGTACACGAGCGACATCGCCCTGTCGTACAACTTCCGCATCGGAGGGGTGAAAACACGCCTTGCCGCCGAGGTGAACAACGTGTTCAACCAGCAGTTTGAGGTTGTAAAGTGCTATCCCATGCCGGGAACCAACTATAAGGTAATCGTTAAACTTGAAATATAATGCGTATCGTAATGAAACAGAAACATCTTTCCCTCATCCTCGCCGCAGTGCTCCTGGCCTCTTGCCGGGGCGACGACGAGGTGCTTGTACCGTCCACCTGGACGCAGGTTGCCGCCCCGGCGCAGCCTCGCTCGGTAACAGGCTTCTACCTGTTGAACGAGGGCAACATGGGCAGCAACAAGTGTACGCTCGACTTTTTCGACGCAACCACAGGCTATTACCGCAGCAACATTTACGCCGAAACCAACCCCGACGTAGTTCTCGAGCTTGGAGACGTGGGCAACGACATACAGACCTACGGCTCGAAACTGTACGCCGTAATCAACTGTTCCAACTTTGTCGAGGTGATGGACAAGCGCAACGCCATCCACATCGGCGAAATCAAAATACCCAACTGCCGGTACATCGTGTTCCATGAGGGCTACGCCTACGTGTCGTCTTACGCCGGACCGGTGCAGATTGACCCCAATGCGAGGCTCGGATACGTTGCCAAAGTTGATACGGCCACGCTCGAAGTGGTGGCCGAATGCACCGTAGGCTACCAGCCGGAAGAGATGGCCGTGGTGGGCAACAAGCTCTATGTGGCGAACTCCGGGGGGTATCGTGTACCCGATTATGACCGCACCGTGTCCGTAATCGACCTCGGCACGTTCACAGAAACGAAGAAAATCGACGTCGCGCCAAACCTCCACCGCGTCGAGGCCGACGGCCACGGACAGCTCTGGGTGTCGTCGCGCGGCGACTATTATGACATTAAGTCGGACCTGTATGTCATCGACACGAACACCGACGAGGTGGTGGACAAGCTCGGAGTTGCCGTCAGCGAGATGTGCATAGACGGCGACAACCTCTATGTCCTTGGCTCGGAGTACAGCTATACAGGCGGCCAGGAGTGGTCGGTTTCTTACGCTTTGATTGACACCGGGACGCGTACCGTCGTGAAAAACAACTTCATCACCGACGGCACGGAGCAGGAAATACAGCAGCCCTACGGCCTGGCCGTCAATCCGGAGACGAAGGAAATTTATGTGACCGACGCCAAGAGTTTCGTCGTGCGGGGTACTCTCTACTGCTTTACGCCCGACGGACGCAAGAAGTGGAGCGTCACTACGGGTGACATTCCGGCACACTTTGCCTTTTTGAAAAAGGACTGATAATTAAGAGTTAATAATTAAGAGTTAAGAAAAATAGTATCAGATGATGAGCAAGAAAAAGTTTTTTATCTATCCGTTGGCGGCCGTCGCCCTGTTAACGTTAGGTTCATGCAGTGACGACGAGGGCGGAGACGGCGGCCCGAAAGTGCCTCCCGTAACTGGGGACGGCATCGCAATAGTAGTGCCCGAGGGTGGTTTCAAGGCAGAGGCGTGCAGCCCTCTTACCATCAAAGCCACCGTTGCGGAGGGCAAGGAGTATGACATTACGTGGAGCTGGAACGGCGAAGTGGCCGCCACAGGCACGGAGATGGACTTCGTTGCGCCGCGTGCCGGGGTGTACGAGGTGACCATGCACGCCGTTGACGACGCGCAGAAGGACACCACCATCACCGTAAGCGTGACGGCAAGCGAGCCTGACGGAGGGCTAAGTCCGTACATAACGTCAATCAGCGACTACCGTCCCGCCCCGGGGCAGTTTGTCAACCAGATGCCCGAATATAGCGAAGGCGACACCCAAGAGGACATGAACGCCAAGGTGTTGGCCGCCATCGGCGACAACGCACGCGGCATGATAACCCTCGGAGGGTATGGAGGCTACGTGGTGTGCGGCTTCGACCACACCATAGCCAACGTGCCGGGAGAGGCCGACTTCAAGGTTCTGGGCAACGCGTTTTACAACAACGGCTCTTCCTCCGACGGCTCTTCGATGCCCGGCGGAAGCTGCGAGCCGGGCATAGTGATGGTGGCTTACGACTGGAACAGGAACGGCGTGGCCGACGATGACGAGTGGTACGAGCTTGCCGGGAGCGAATACGCGAAGCCGACAACCGTAAAAGGCTACGGGATAACTTACCAAAGGCCGGCCGACGGGGCACTTGCCGACATACCGTGGACTGACAATCAGGGCGGAAGCGGTACCATTGCACGCAACAATTTCCATCAGCAGGACTATTGGCCGATGTGGATTGAAGACGCCGAACTGACCTTCCAAGGCACGCTTCTGCCGCCAAACGCAGTCGACGAGAGCGGAACGGGCACGTATTGGGTGCTCTACGCCTATGAATGGGGCTACGCGGACAACCGCCTGAACACCGAAGACGAGTCGAACTTCGACATCGGCTGGGCTGTTGACGCTGACGGCAACAAGGTTTACCTGCCTGGAGTTGACTTCGTGAAAATATACACCGGCGTCAACCAGCAGTGCGGATGGATAGGTGAAACGTCCACGGAAGTAGTGGGAGTGAACGACTTACATTTATTAAATGAACAATGATAAAACGATAATCGCTTATGAAAAAACTTTTAGTATTAGCCGCCGCGTCAATGCTTGTGGCATCGGTACAGGCGCAAAAGACGCTTGACATAAAGTTTGCGGACAACACCCATCAAGAGATTTTGTTGCAAAACAATCCGCAAATGGTTAACGACGGCACACAATGGATAGTAACGGCTACAGGCTTTGAGGCTAAATACGCCTATCAGGATGTTGCCGAACTGACTATCCTCGACACACCTACGGGTATTGAAATGGTTGAGGGCAACGCCGAGTTCTCTTACCAGAACAAGGTGCTTACGGTATCGGCCGTGCCAGGAACAAAGGTCATCGTGGCAACAATAGGTGGCGCGGTGGTGAAGACTGTCACCGTTCCTGCCGGAGGTTCGGCTTCTGTCGATATGGCAACACTGCCCAAGGGAGCGTATATTGTGACTACAAATAAAAAATCATTCAAGGTGTTAAACTAATTAAAACATAAGATTATGAAGAAAATATTTACACTTTTGTTTGCGTCAGTTTGCGCTTTCGCAAGCGCACAGAACGTTGTTTCAGTGCAGATGAAGGACGGAACGGTGCATAACTACTCGCTTGACGAGTTCAGCAAAATCAGCTTCACCGACGGCGAGCCTACTGATTTTGAGGAGATGTACGGCAACAAGGACGATGCCGGTGTGTTCGTCCTGACCTTCGAGGACAAGGATTACAAAGGCTCGGACGATACAGGCAATTACTGGACAAGCCGCATAGACAACCCCCAGTACAACGGAGACATACTCTATGGAAAAGGTGAATCATGGTTCTGGGACGAGAACAACACAGGCATTATGTACGATGGCATCGGCGGAGACTACGGCTATGCGTCGGGCGGATACGCCGTGTCAAACTATTGGGGAGAAGATTTTAATGGCAAAGGGTTTGACAGTCAGCTTGAGATTGCAACCACCAAGAACCCCGGTCCGGGTGCGGATGGTTCGGATAACTTCCTTGTGATGTACTGCTGGCGTGGCGATATAGGTACGCCCGGTTACTGTAATGCCGACCGCCTGTATGTCTTTGACGGAAACGATGAAGTTGAGTTTGAACCGCAATATGTATATGCGACAAACACATCTTACGCCCTCAACTCGCTGCACAACGGCGACTCATTCGCCGCTCCGGCAACGGAGAACTCGTGGTTTAGGCTATACGCCGAGGGCGTTAAGGCTGACGGGGAAAAGGTGTACACGTATGTGGAGTTGTGTACCGGTACAGACATCAAGCAGGAATGGGTGAAGTTTGACCTTACTCCGCTTGGGAAAATCAAGGAACTCAACTTCTTCATGATGGGTTCTGAAGACCTCGGGGGTGCATATGGCCTCAATACGCCGGGCTATGCGGCCATTGACAATTTGGCGATAAAGAAGTAATGGGATGTATCCCGGTGACAGTCACCGTAGGCACGGACACCGGCATAAGCGATGTTAACGCGGCTGAAGGCGGCGCAACCGAGGTGGCGCGCTTCACCGTTGACGGCAAGAAGCTCGACCGTCCGCAGCCGGGCGTCAACATAGTGCGCATGAGCGACGGCACGGTAAGGAAGGTCGTAGTAGGCAGGTGACGACATAAGAAACAGTTTTATATCAATTCTTTTATATTGTGGCGCGGTTGGCAGTGATGCCGGCCGCGCCTGTCTTATGCCTCGTTCAGGGCTGCTTGCGCATAGCCTTTTGGCGCGTCTGTAACCCGTTGGCAATCAGCGCGTTTCCAATATGCCGTCTTTCGCATTGCAAAAGACGGCCTTTTAGCGTGCGATTCATGGCCTTTTGCAGCGCGAAATGCCGCATATTGGATTTCATCCGCAGCTCATGCGTGTTGTACGCAGCCGAATTTCACATGTCATGTGGCGTCAGGCCGTTAAATAATGAAAGACTTGTTTCTTAAAAGATGTAAAAGACTTGACTTGAAGTCTTTTTTCAGACTTTTTGCCGTAAAATGCTATATTCCAGTAAGTTCCATGTCTGAAAGCTCGCGATGGCACGCTTTTTGCTCTTCCCAAAAGATGTAAACAGGCTTTGATTTGCGGCATATTTTCGCTATCTTCGCAGTCAGAAATCAACTTGACCCCTTTCATACTATTTTACAGAAACCATCAAACATGAGACACCTCAAGATATTTGCCGTTGCGATGATGCTGTTCACAGCCGGGATTCCGGCGGCGGCCGATAACGACAAGACCGACAACGGAGAAGAACAGTACGAGGAAATAGACAACTTTGACTTCCTGTATGACAACGAGGCATACGGCGAAGACTTTGAATATTCGCAGATTGACGACATGCTCAACGAGGCTTTTTCGCATCTCGGCGCACGTTACCGCCGCGGCCACTCCGGCCCGAACGCGTTTGACTGCTCAGGCTTTACAAGCTATGTGTTCAGGAACATGGGCATAGAGCTTAACCGTTCGTCGCGCTCGCAGTACACGCAGGGCGAGGCGGTAGACAAGGACGAGCTGCGCACGGGCGACCTTGTGTTCTTCACCGGCTCCAACTCGCGCGGCCCTATCGGCCATGTGGGCATAGTGGTTGACGTTGACCATGTGGACGGAAGTTTCAATTTCATACACGCAAGCATCAAGGGTGTAAAGGTTAGTAACTCCAAAGAGAGGTATTACTTGCGCCGCTATGTAGGTGCGCGCCGCGTGATGCAATGACAATTAAATTAAAAGTTAAGAGTTAAGAATTAAGAAAATATGTTTCTGTTGCTAATTTTCTTAATTCTTAACTCTTAATTCTTAATTAGAATAAATGTTGCCATGCGTCCGCTTCCAGTAACTTTATTTATTGTAGCAATCCTCATTCTTACGGCCTGCGGAGCCGGTGGTTCTGACAGGAAAGCCGTTGCCGGTATGCCTGACACAGTCCGTACAGACACCGTGCAGGCGGCCGAACGCCCCGTAGAGGCGTTTACCGTGGCCCTGACCGGCGACATAATGATGGGCACTACATATCCAGACACTATGCTGCCTCCCGACAATGGCAGGGCGCTTTTCCGTGACGTGAAGGACATTTTGGCCTCGGCCGACCTTGCCTTAGGCAATCTTGAGGGCACGTTTTGTGACAGTGTGCCGCCGAGAAAACGCGAGACGGAGCACACTTACTTGTTCCGCACGCCGCCGGAGTTCGCCGCACGCCTCAAGGAAGCAGGCTACGATTACCTCAGTATGGCAAACAACCATACGTATGATTTCGGCTTGCGTGGCGTGCTTTCAACCGAAAGGGCGCTTGACAGGCTCGGGATAAAGTATTCAGGGATAAGGTGCAGGACTGCGTCCGCCGTGCTCGAGCGCGGCGGGGTGAGGTTTGGCCTGTGCGCTTTCGGTCACAACGGCTATACCATGCGCCATCAGGAGCTTGCCACGGTGCGTGAAGTGCTTGACAGCCTGCGTGCCATGGCCGACATCGTGGTGGTATCTTTCCACGGCGGAGGCGAGGGAAAGGCCTTCAGCCATCTGCCCGACAGCACGGAACGGTTCTTGGGCGAGGACCGCGGTTCGCTCCGCCGGTTCGCCCGTTTCTGCATAGACAACGGCGCGGACATAGTCTACGGCCACGGCCCCCATGTGGTGCGCTGCGTAGAGATGTATAAAGACAGGTTCATTGCGTACAGCCTTGGCAACTTCTGTACGCCTTACGCCATCAGCATTATGGGGCTTTCAGGCTATGCGCCGGTCATCGTTGTCAGGACTGACAGGCGCGGCCGGTTTCTTGACGGGCGCATACACCCGTTTATACAGCGCAAGGGGCTCGGCCCGAGGCGCGACACTACGGGCGTCGTTGTGCGGCAAATCAGGATGCTGACCGACACCGATGTCAACGGCGGAGGGCTCAGGATAAGCGATGACGGAGCTGTTGTGCCGGTGGAAAAGGAATGAATACAATATACAAAATAAGACGGGCCGGGATGCAAACAGCATC
>ENA-OPIO01000239-OPIO01000239.1-human-gut-metagenome-genome-assembly--contig:-NODE-239-length-20954-cov-8.590507_pt1 | contig 20954 bp, 12 predicted proteins | sample MGYA00241395_ERZ501636 | MGnify/ENA primary metagenome ERZ501636 (study PRJEB25962, sample SAMEA2042198) | human gut metagenome | biome: human gut; feature: human-associated habitat; material: faeces... | reverse complement strand
GAACACGACGCCATAAAGCGGCAGAAGCCCTGGGTGAAGCTAAGCTGCGCCACGATAGGCAAGCACTCTGACCTTGCAAGATATTCCAGCCGCGGATGGAACGCTCTTGTAAAGGGTTGCCAGGACACGCAGGAATGGCTGCGCACGGGCATAGTAGACCAGCTGTACCCGATGATGTACTTCAGCGGCGACAACTTTTACCCCTTCGCATTCGACTGGCGCGAGAACAGCCAGGGCCGTACCATCGTGCCGGGCATAGGCACATACCGCCTGTCAAGGCGCGAAGGAGACTGGCCCGTAGACGAGGTTAAGCGGCAGATGAGCGTGTCAAGGGCGGCAGGCATGGGCTTCGCAATGTTCCGCGAACGCTTTTTCAGCAACAACACCAAAGGGATTTACGCATACACCAAGGACATATTCGCCCCCTACCCCGCACTCATACCGCCTATGAAATGGGCAAAGGCCGACCGCCCCGGCACGCCGGGAAACCTTAAAACGGCCTGCGCCGAAGACTACATTACAGCCACATGGGACAGCATACCGCCGCTGCCGGGAGGCACGGCGTACAATATATACGCATCAAGCACGTACCCGGTAGACACCGGCGACCCGCGCAACCTCATAGCCGTGCGCCGCAAAGGAAACAGCATAACCATGAAAACACCACGGCAACTGTACATAGCCGTGACCGCCACCGACCGCTACGGCAACGAGAGCGAGCCGCTGCAACAGGAACCGCCCGCACTTTCCACCGCCACGGCAAGCCGCCTGCTTGCCTGCGACGGACGGCACTTGGCCATACCGGGCACCGGCAACCAGCTCGATGCAGAATACATACTGCTTAAAGACTTGGCCGGACGAGCCGTCGCAACACGCCCATACCGGCCGGCACATATCGACGTAAGCCGCGTGCCGGAAGGATGCTACGCCGTGTATTCGCTCAACGCCAAGGGCGCAATTCACCGCCTCGGCTTCGCCATCATTAAACGGGAAAAGGATTGAAACCACGCCAACCGACGTTGCATGATGACACTTTACCGTAGCAATCCGTAGCAAAACGTCAAAACGGAAATGTCAGCAAGAACGCTCAAAATAGGATTTCAAAAGGCCATCAAGCACCGTTCGCGCCGGCAGAAACGGCATCCGACAGCAGCGAAGACGGCCTTTAACATGGTCAAAGACGGTCTTTAACAACGCCAAAGACCGTCAATCAGGCACGCAAGAGCCGTCCAAAAGACATGAAAGAGCCGTCCAAACCATGTGTTTGGACGGCTCTTTCGCATCAAAACAACGGTTTTTCATTGCACAGAATGCGCACTTTCGCAGTCAACACGCTCATTACCAACATGTTAAACCTGCACACTCCAGACGGCGATATTTGCGTACAAAGATAGAAAAGTACAGAAAAACCGCCGCTATTTCATCCAAGCAAAATCAACATGTCACCGCAAACGCGCATTCGGTTTACACTTTGTCATCAGCACGAGGGGCAAAGGCAAAGGCTGCGGCAAGTACATAAAATTAGTTAAAACCATGCACGGGCACACTAAAAAGGCCGCCGCCACACTGCATTTTCACCGAAAAACACTACCTTTGCATAAAACAGACCGGAAGTCGGAGCGTGCCATATTGGCGGCCATTCATACCCAAACGCACGGCCAAATACGCGCCAACGCCACATTGCAAGCCGTTAGCGGCATATCGGATTACGGCCTACTAACCCCTAAACATACACAAACAATGCTGAAAACAAAAATCGCCATACTTGCGTTTATCCTGCTATACACTGCCGCCCCGTCGCAGGCGCAATCGAAAAACAAGCGCGTCAAGGCAAAAGCCGTGCCCGAAATGACGGAGGAAGAGGAGCTGGCCGAAGAGATGTATGAAACGATGCTGCTGTCAACAGCCAAGATAATGTTCATAGACAGCGTTGTGGTAGACTCGGCAGACTTCATCAGCAAAATACCTCTCAACAAAGAATCAGGCCGGATAGGCACATACGGCAAGCTCTTTTCAGCCGCACAAACGGCTGAAGGCGGAGCTTACATCAACGAGTTCGGCAACAAGGCGTTCTACTCGAAAGCCGGTGCCGACGGGCACTTCAGCCTGTATTCGGCCGACAAACTGGGCGGCCGGTGGACAGCGGAAAGGCTTATCGACGAGTTCGGCGGCGAGTTTGAAGACATAAACTATCCGTACATGATGGCCGACGGCAGCACGCTTTACTTCTCGGCGAAGAGCAAGGAAGGCCTTGGTGGATATGACATATACGTGACACGGTTCAACACCGACTCGGCCAAATTCTACCGCCCGGAGAACGTAGGCCTGCCGTATAACTCGAAGGCGAACGACTACTACTGCGTCATCGACGAGTTCGACAACATCGGATGGCTCGTAACCGACCGCCGCCAGCCCAAAGGCAAGGTGTGCATCTACACCTTCGTTCCGGCCGACACGCGCACAACATACGACGGAGACATAATCGGAGAGGATAAGCTGAAAGCCCTTGCCAACATAACGAGCATAAGCGACACATGGACGGACAAGGCCAAGCTGCAGGCCGCACGCAACAGGATAAGCAGTCTCAAGGCGAGGAAGAACGAGACGGAAGCCAGCTCGATGGCCTTCGTCGTAAACGACAACACCGTATATACAAGCCCCGACGACTTCAAGTCGCCCACCAACCGTGCACGCTTCAACAAGTTGCAGCAGATGAAAGAAGCCGCCGACGGCATGGCTGCAAAGCTTGAAACGCTGCGCAAAAGCTACTCTTCGGGCAACGCTTCGACGAAAAGACGGCTCGCGGATGACATAATCTCTATGGAAAAGAAACTTGAACAGCTACAAGCATACATCCACGAAGCCGAAAAAGAAATACGCAACGCGGAGAACATGCAGGCAAGGTAAAGGCCGTAAAACATGCAGGGAAAGAATACGACATCTTTCCCACGGCACCGCATATTAATCTGATTTCTATAAAAACAAGACTATGGAAAAACGATATTTCGCCGAATCAGAGTTGATAATCAACTCTGACGGCAGCGTGTTCCACCTGCACGTAAAGCCGGAACAGCTGGCAGACAAGATAATCTTAGTAGGCGACCCGGGGCGCGTAAGCCTTGTAGCGTCGCATTTCCAGACGAAGGAATGCGAGGTGGAAAGCCGCGAGTTCCGCACCATTACCGGAACATACAACGGCAAACGCATCACCGTGACGTCCACAGGAATAGGCTGCGACAACATCGACATCGTGCTTAACGAGATGGACGCCTTGGCTAACATCGACTTCAACACTCGCACGGAGAAGCCTACATTGCGCCAACTTGAGATTGTACGGATAGGCACTTGCGGCGGCCTGCAAGCATACACGCCCGAAGGAACGTTCATCTGCTCGGCCAAGTCAGTAGGGTTTGACGGCCTGCTGAATTTCTATGAAGGCCGTAATGCCGTATGCGACCTGCCCATGGAGCGCGCCCTGCTCAACCATCTGGGATGGACAGGCAACCTATGCGCCCCTGCGCCATATGTGATTGATGCCGACCGTGAGCTTACAGACCGCATTGCGGGCGACGACATGGTGCGCGGCGTAACCGTGGCGTGTGGCGGTTTCTTCGGGCCACAGGGCCGCCGACTGCGCGTGCCGTTGGCCGACCCACGTCAAAACGAGAAGATTGAAAGTTTTGAATACAACGGATTGAAAATCACGAACTTCGAGATGGAAAGCTCCGCGCTTGCCGGTCTGGCACGCCTCATGGGACACAAGGCCACCACATGCTGCATGGTTATAGCCAACCGCGTGACAAAGAAAAGCGACACGGGATATAAAAGCCATATCGACGACTTAATCAAGCTCGTGCTTGACAGGATTTGACAAGTATCATTTAACCGATGAAAAAACACATTATTATATTATGCCTGTCGCTATTGTCCGTACATACGGCTTTCGCCCAATACGACTTCCTGCGGCCGGTCAAGGACTCCATACCCGGCGGATATGACTTTTGGGTATATACTCCGCAAGATTACTATTATTCGCTTGACAGCACACCGGTTATAATATTCCTGCACGGGCGCAGCCTGTGTGGACGCAACTTGAACAGGGTAAAACGCTACGGACCGCTCGATGCCATCGTAAAGGGCCGCCAGATAGATGCTCTCGTGCTGGTACCACAAAACCCCGGCGGCTCATGGAAGCCTGACAAAATCAACGATGTGCTTGAATGGACAAAGAAGCATTACCCTATGGATTCCACACGCGTCTACGTAATAGGCATGAGCCTCGGCGGATACGGTACGCTCGATTTTGCCGGAACATACCCTGACAAGGTAGCTGCCGCCATGGCTCTATGTGGAGGAAGTACACTGAAAGACGTAAGCGGACTGGGCGAACTGCCGCTATGGATAATGCACGGTACAGCCGACCGTGCCGTGCCGATAAAACAATCGAAAGTAGTTGTAGAACAACTTAAAAAAGAAGGCAAAGACAAACGCCTGCGCTACGACTGGCTCAAAGGGGCGTCGCACGGTGCACTTGCCCGCATCTTGTACATGACAAAGACGTACGATTGGCTGTTCTCGCACTCGCTGATTGACAAAAAACGACCGGTAAACAAGGAGATTGACATAGACAAATCTGACCTGTCAAAGGCCTACAACGACATGATTTCAGGAGCCCCTGACCCGGAAGTAGTTTACAACAAAACCATTTATTGACACCAAACATATTCAATCAGATAAACAAAAGCGGCCGGATGAACATTACATCCGGCCGCTTTATTGTTTGTATTTTATTGCTTTTTAATTAGAAGAACATGTAGCGGTTATCTTTTACGCCCGCCTTGAAATAAAGCTCCTGCATGAAGTTGCCTGCATACTGCATCACCTTCTGGCGCTGACGCTGCTCATATTCCTTCTCGTTGAACTTGACAGGACGTGTCTTCTTGCCTGTTACCTGGAACAGATAAACGCCGCCATTGCCCTTGATTGGCTGTGCACAGAACTTGCCCTTAGCCGTAGCTGCAACCGCACCGCTCAAAGCTGGCTCGCTCATACCGGTGGTCTGAACAAACACGGGAGCGGCAAATGTTACCTGATTAACCGTTGAAACCTTTGCACCTTTGCCCTTGGCGGCAGATACGCTCTTTACGCCCTTGGCCTGTGCCATAAGCATTTCAGCTTTCTTGTCACGCAAAACCTCGCTCCTTACATAGCTCTTCACGCTCTCGTCATCAAGCTGACGATAACCTTCCTTGTTAATCTTCGTCAACACAATAACAAGCAGATGGTCGTTATCACCACACTCGTAAAGCGGTGAAACCTCGTTCTCCTTGGCACCGAACAACCACTTCATAGCCTCGCGGGTGTCGCTGACACCGGCCACATAATGCTCCGAATTGCGGACATCAGCACGCTCCCTAACGGTATATCCGTACTTGGATGCGTTCTTCTGCATGGCTTCAAGCGTCTGGTTCTCGCTGACAAAGCGGCTGAAATTATTGTATGCAGCCGAATAAGTATCCTTGGAGAACTCAATAGGTTTCTTTATCACGGCAGCCACATACTTGCTTGTCATCGCCCTGCGATCGGTCACTTGAAGTATTATGTTGCCTTGTGCAAGCTTGATGTTCTTTGTTTCGTTCACACCAAGGGTGTTGAGTGTATGAATGTAATTCCGTGTATCATTGTCCATTGAAGGAGCATTCTGATACTGAGCAGAGGCTATCCAAACCTTTTCGCCTGTCTGTCCATATTTCTTTGCGACAGCCTCGAAGTCCGCACCGGCCTGCAATGCCGTATAAATACTGTCAGCCCTCTTAACCGTTTCATCAGCCGTTGCACCACCAACCTGGATTGCACGGAACTGAACAGAGTCGGGAAGTTCGGTCTTTGAGATAAGCTTTATTACATTAAGTGTATTGTCTGACTTGTTTTCTACCGGCGAAGTGGTAGCACCAACAGCAATAGAATCAAGACGTGCGGCAATGTCTGACGGGAAAGCAGCCTTTGTCTGCGGTATTCCGAGGTAAGCAATGACAGAGCCACTCTTCCTGATTACGCCTGAAGGGTCGGCCGTATCGCGCAACGCTTTCATGTATTCATTAACGGTCTTGTCAAGTGCCTTGCGGTCTGCCTGTGACGGAACAACCTGATAATCTACATACTTTATGGAGCGTGTCTCGTCATACTGCCTGAAGCGGGGCTTCAGTTCCTCATACTTAGCCTTCAGTTCACTTTCTGTTATCTTGACTTTGTTGTCATTGATTGATGAATATGCGAATGCTGCGAGCTGTATGTCGCTCTCTTGATTCTCATCATTATAAGCCATCTTGGCCGAAACCGGATTTGAAAGCAAGCACCCGGCAAAGAGCGTCTGATACTTCTGTGCAAGCAGCTGCTGGCGCAAAGACTTCTCCACGAATGTCCAGAAGTCATAAAGGTTGCGGTATTGGTCCGCCATCTGCGCGCTCGTTCCCTGTGCCTGCTTATACTCGGCAAGGAACTGCTTTAACATGTTTGCATCGAAACGGCCTGTCTGTCTGTTTACGAAAGGCGTCTGAAGGAGCATCGGGTGAGTACCGGCATTGAGAACGTTCTGCAACTCCTTGTTAGTAACCTTAAGGCCAAGCTTCTCCGCTTCGTTGTTGATGATTTCGTTCTGAACAAACGTATTCCATACAACATCTTTCACTTGATTGAGTTCCTCGTCGGTAAGGTTGTCGCGTCCCTGCGTCATCCTTATTACGTTAGTGTACTCGTCTACAAGTTTCTGGAAGTCCTGTACGTTGACTTTGTCACCTAAGACCTCGCCTACTTGCGCTCTCCGTTCGTTGCTTACGCTGTCACACGAACGGAAAAACTCTTCGGCAATAAACGCAAAAAGGGCAAGACCTATCACGCAGATAAGAATTACGCCTTTGCTTCTGATTTTTCCTAATACTGCCATTATTTACAATTATTTATTTTTTAGTTTATTCAATTGAAATCATCACATTGCAATTTAGCGCACAAAATTACAAAAAAGAAAACAAAAACAATTATTTTTCAAGTAAAAAGTTGTCCTCATGGCGTGTTTAAACAGATTTGAATTGTTTTTAGTGTGTTTTCCTTGCAGACGGCGTTGTAGGCAACCTCTTCTTCGCCTTAACCGTGTCCGGAGCGGTCAAGATGCTGTCTCCTTCACTTTCAACGACACCGCCTTTCACGAAAGAGCCTTTTGAATTGGTTATCGTGTACTTTGTCATGCGCTCGTCACTACGGAAATAAGTCCCCTCCATTTCCCTGTCAGGCGTGACAAGACGCGAATACTTGTAGCTGTAAAGCTCGTGTTTGTTTTGGTCCCAAAACAACTCTTCACTCGAGAAGCGAAGCCCCTCGATGTTCCTTACACGGACACGTCCGCGCAGTTCCCAAAGCTTTTCCTGGTCGAAATAATACGCCGTATCACACTGTATGTAAGCCTCGACATGGAACTTAGGGTCAAACTGCTCGAGAAACAGCCCCTTCTCAAAAATCCAGCGTGAAGGATTTTTCGCCTGGTTCACTTCCCAACACTCGGCTACAATGCGGTATTTCATCATGCCCGAGTCTGAAACGAGCATGTTTACACCGTATGTCACCATCGTAGAAACCGAATCCTTGGGGTTGACGGCGGGCGCAATGTGCTCTTGCCTTTCCTGACATGCAAGAAAAACAAGCACAAGAACGAGTATGAAGGGGCTTGACTTCAAGTTGCTTAAAACATTAAAATACCGTCAATCAACCTTCCACTTCATGAACCAACGCTCGTTGAACGTGATGCCGATATTGATGCGGAACGTGTTTTCCTTAAGCAAACCGGTTGCGGCGGAACGCACCCACTGCCCCGAAATATTAAGCATCGAGCGGTTGTTGTAGGCGTTGATGATAGGAATACCGAAACCTATGCTTGCGCTTATTTCCCCTGGGCCGTCCTTGCCGTTGACTTTATAATAAGGTGTGGCATACGACATGCCGGCGCGGAAGCGTATCCTGTCAAAGAACCTGCGGCTCATGGCATTGTTGCAGAACTCGCCTCCGAACGTCACTTTGTATCTGTCTGAATAATATCCGGCAACCGGCTCATACGACTGAACATCGTTTATAACCCTGTAAACGGGGAACTCCAGACTGCCCCAGTTCTGGTACGTGAAGTCGGCTCCGAGCTTCAAGCGGTCGTTATGATTCCATGACAGGCCAGCTCCGAACGATGTCGGCATCTCAAGTCCGTTATTAACGGTAAACGAAGTTGTGTCCGCCACGCCCGTCATGGTGTTGTTGGATATCACCATACACTTAGGGTCGGCATTCAGCTTATGCCCCATGCCGTATGTAAGTCCCACGGTCAGAGCGTTTTTCTTGTTTATATTCACTGAATACTGCAAGCCAAAATCGAGCTTGTAGCTGCTTACCGTAGCCGTGTAATACTTTGAGAGGGTGTTGATATAACGGTCTGTGTAGCTGTTGACTACCGAGCGGTCGATGTCGCCCCAAAGGTAAGACACGTTCGCGCCGACAGACAGGCCCTTAAAGAACTCCCATCCTGCACCAACGTAAAATTGGTGTATGCCGCCGCTGCCGTTATACGTATTGACATAAGCCGAGTTCCTGTCATTGTTAAGATAGCCGGCGATTGAATAATTGTAGCCCACATTGGTAAGCGGCACAATACCGAAACTGACACCTACGTGCTTGAAAGCGCGGAACGCAGCCACGGCATATTCAAAGTCGGCGTTCTTCGCATTCTTCTTCTGGCCGTTCTCCTCGAAGTTGGTTATCTGCCCTGACAGGCCTGCGTCAAAGATGAACGTCAGCGAATCCAAAGCCGAATATGACGCCGGATTTATATAATTCACCTGGTTATGTTCCCTGAAACCTAATCCCAAACCGTTCATTCCGCGGTTGAAACCGCTCGATTGCTCGTTCAGCAGACCAAGCCCGTACTGGCTGTAAGGCGAATTGGTGCCGCTTTGGGCCGCTGCCGGAATGATGCAAACCGACGCCAACACGACGGCGCAAAATGCTCTTTTGTAAAAACTCATTTTCTTTTTAAATATTCTATTAGGCCCGAACGGACGACAAAATCGCCTGCAAAGATGGGCATTTTTTCCGAAAAAACCAAATCGGCACACGCCTCTGCGGTTAAATAAACAAAAAGTTTAGGATATTTTGCAAATACCCGTCACATTTTATCTACCAATCATGCGCACCGGCGTTCACGCCATGCTGCAAGACCGCATTACACCACCTGAAACTATGGTGCAGGCAAGGCGTTTTACGAAAGACGGCCTTTGGCCATGCGAAAGGTGGCCTTTCATGCTCTCAAAGACGGCCTTTTGTCGTGCGAAAGACGGCCTTTTGCAAAGCCGTCGGCAAGTATCTGTAAGCCAACAAGTTACGCATCGCCGCGCAGTCGGCCGCAGATGCACGGCCTTACAACCAGACTACGCACTGCAAGCAGGCACAGCCCGGCACCCGTTTACAGGCTGCAAAATTATTGAAAAATTTTGGAATAATAGTGCGCCAAATGAGAAATATGAAGTATTTTTGCACCGTGAAACGTGTCAGACATATCTCAACGTTGATGCTGATAGTGTGTATCTTATTGCCGTTCAATAAGTTACATGCAATGTGCTATGGGGAAACGATGCCTTCGGATAACGATTCCGTAAAGATAAGCCTGCTTACGTGCGCTCCCGGCGACGAGGTTTACAGCCTGTACGGGCACACGGCCATACGCTATACAGACTATAATAAAGGTATAGACGTGGCGGTTAACTACGGCATATTCTCCTTCAGGCAGCCTTTTTTTGTACTAAGGTTCATCTTCGGCAAGACGGATTACGAGATGGGCATCATGCCTTTCGACTATTTCAGCATGGAATACGCAGCGGAAGGACGCGCCATCTACCAGCAGGAACTCAACCTTACGCCAGGCGAAAAGGCCGCCATACGCGACGCCATCGATACCAACTACCTGCCGCAGAACAGGGTTTATCGCTACAATTATTTCTACGACAACTGCACGACGAGGGCAAGGGACATCCTTGTAAACAACATAGAGGGACAGGTTTCATACCACGACGGCAAGCAGCTGTATCCGTCATACCGCGAGCTTATCCACTCGTTCAATGAAGACTCGCCATGGGCACGCTTCGGCAACGACCTGCTTCTCGGCGTAAAGGCCGACAAAAGGACTACCCTCGAAGAGCGGCAATTCCTGCCGTTCTTCCTGAAAGACGACTTCGACAAAGCCCTCATAAAAGACAAGAGCGGCAACACCAGACAGCTGGTAAAAGAGACGGCCTGCGTGGTTGACCGCCCGTCAGCCGTCACGAAGAGCGCTTTCCCCCTGCGCCCAAGCACATGCGCATGGCTCGTATTCGCCGTTGTGGCGGCGATAACGCTGCTCGAAGTAAAGACAAAGAAAAAGTATTGGGGCTTGGACGCTTCTTTGATGGTGCTCGACGGCTGTGTCGGAATAATCATCTTTATGATGTTCTTCTCCGAACTTCCGGCCACAAACACCAACCTGCAAATACTTCTGTTCAACCCGTTGCCGCTGTTCTTCGTCTATAAGGTGACAAAACGGACAATAAGGAAGCAACCCTCACGCTTCTGGCCGTGGGCCGCAGGAGTGCTGGTACTGTTCTTCTTATGCGGAATTTTCCAACAATACGCCGAAGGAATGTACGTCTTGGCATCATCTTTGCTGCTAAGATGTATATGGAACTGCGTGTATCAACATAAATACCTACGCACAAAACAATGATTAACAAATATATAACAGCCACCCTGCTGGCCGCCATGACAGGCGGAGTAGCCGGAGCACAAGTGTCACGACCCGTGCCGCGGCTCGTGGTCGGCATCACCATAGACCAGCTGCGCACCGACTATGTCGAGGCGTTCATGCCGTCTTACGGCACTGGCGGCTTCAGAAAACTGTTCAAGGAAGGCGCGGTGTACGACAACGCGCAGTACACCTTCGCCCCAGTAGACCGTGCCTCGTCCATCGCGTCGATAGCCACTGGCACGTCGCCGTCGGACAACGGCATCACCGGTTTCAGATGGCTTGACAAGAATTCGCTTGTACAAGTAAACTGTGTTGACGACAACGATTATGAGGGAATATTCACCAAAGAGCGCACATCACCCAAGAATATCGCCACGACAACCGTCAACGACGAATTGAAAATAGCCACCGACGGAGGCGCTATAGTGTACAGCATCGCAATGGACCGCGATGCCGCCGTCATAGGTGGAGGCCATGCCGCCGACGGAGCGATATGGTTCAACGATGACAACAAGTGCTGGTGCTCGTCAAAATATTACTTCAAGAAAGCACCCCAGTGGCTTGAAGGGTACAACCTGCTATACACCAGCGCCGTAACGGCAGACAACATCAACACAAACATAACAAACATAGCGTTGCAGTGCATCGCGTCAAACGGCATGGGTACAGACAATGTGCCTGACATGCTGACGCTCGTCTACGACGCGCAAGTGCCCATAGACAAGGACGTTCTCAACAAGCAGCTTCTGCAATACAAGTATATACAGCTCGACAAGGAGCTTGAACGGCTCATCACGCAAATCGAAAACAAGGTCGGCAAGACCAACGTGCTGTTCGTCGTAACCAGCACAGGCTACTGCAACGAGAAGGAGATAGATTATTCCAAATACCGCATACCCAACGGAACTTTCTACGTAAACCGTACCGCCAACCTGCTCAACATGTATCTCGGCGCAATCTACGGACAAGACAAATACGTGGAAAGCTGCTTCTACAACCAGCTTTACCTCAACATCAGGAAAATCGAGCAGAAGCGCATCAACACAAGCGAGCTGTTAAGCCGCGCGCAAACGTTCCTCATGCAGCTGTCCGGCGTAAGCAACGTGTTCACAAGCAAGAACCTGCTTTTGTCCGGAGACGACAAGAGTTCGCGCCTTAGAAACTGGTTCTATCCCAACAACTGCGGCGACCTTATCGTGGAAGTGTCGCCGGGATGGAAACTGCTGAACGAGGAAAACTTCCAGCAATATACTTCAAAAGCAAGCACAATGCCGTTCCCCCTCATATTCTACGGAACGGGAGTAACGGCCGGAGAGATAACAACACCTATTACAATAGACCGCATCGCGCCTACTATCGCGAAATCAATACGCATCAGGGCGCCAAACGCCTGCTCCGTAACACCGCTTTATTAAAATCGGGCATGACGATGCCAAAATAAGAAACAGCGTGCAATTTATAAGGAATAAAATCATTAACTTTGCACAAATTTTTCATTAACAAGAAGAAACATTACAACAAAATGGGTTTAAATACATTCCTTAAATCGCTTTTCGGCGACAAATCAACAAGGGACATGAAGCTTATACAGCCTGTAGTAGAGAAAATAAAGGCTGCATATCCCGAAATCAAAGCACTTGACAACGACGCACTGCGCGCACGTACCAAAGAGATACAAAGATACGTACAAGACTCGGCGGCAGAGCAGAAAAAACAGATTGAAGAGTTAAGGGCAAAGATAGAAGACACTCCCATTGACGAGCGTGAAGTAATCTTCAACCAGATAGACAAGCTCGAGAAAGAGGTTCTGGACATATATGAGAAGTCTCTGAACGAAGTATTGCCGGTAGCTTTCAGCATAATGAAGGACACGGCACGCCGTTTCGCCGAGAACGACGAAATAGTCGTAACGGCCAACGACTTCGACCGCGAGCTTGCTACGACCAAAGACTTCGTCCGCATCGACGGCGACAAGGCCATTTACAGCAATCACTGGATGGCCGGCGGCAACGACATGAAATGGGACATGGTGCACTATGACGTGCAGCTTTTCGGTGGCGTTGTGCTCCATCAAGGCAAGATTGCCGAGATGGCTACCGGTGAAGGTAAGACGCTTGTGGCTACCCTGCCCGTCTTCCTCAATGCACTGACAGGCAACGGTGTACACGTTGTCACCGTGAACGATTACCTGGCAAAGCGTGACTCCGAGTGGATGGGACCGCTCTATGAGTTCAACGGCCTTTCAGTTGACTGCATCGACAAGCACCGTCCGAACACTCCCCAAAGAAGAAAAGCATATCAGGCAGACATTACCTTCGGAACGAATAACGAGTTTGGTTTCGACTATCTGCGTGACAACATGGCCATATCGCCTGCCGATTTGGTACAGCGCAAGCACAATTATGCCATCGTCGACGAGGTTGACTCCGTGTTGATTGACGATGCACGTACACCTCTTATCATATCAGGCCCCGTACCCAACGGTGACGACCAGATGTTTGAAGAGTATCAGCCGTTGGTCGAGCGTCTCGTTGACGTGCAGCGTAAACTGGCTACACAGTATCTCGCCGATGCAAAACAGAAAATCACAGAAGGCAAGGAAAAGAACGACCAGAAGCTGCAAGATGAAGGTTTCTTAAGCCTGTACCGTTCACATAAAGCTCTTCCAAAGAACAAGCCGCTCATCAAATACCTTTCAGAAGAAGGCATAAAGGCCGGTATGCTCAAGACGGAAGAGTATTACATGGAAAACAACAACCGTAAAATGCCGGAGGCGGTAGAGCCTTTGTATTTCGTTGTTGACGAAAAACTGAACTCCGTTGACCTTACAGACAAGGGTACAGACTGGCTCGCAAAGCAGGTAAACGACAAGGACCTGTTTGTGCTTCCGGACATAACCACACAGCTGTCAGCCCTCGAAAACGAGAAAGACTTGACTGACCAGGAGCGTCTTGACAAGAAAGACCAGATGCTGAACCATTACGCCATACAGAGCGAAAGGGTACACACCTTGCAGCAATTGCTCAAGGCTTACACCATGTTCAACAGGGATGACGAGTACGTTGTGATGGACGGCGAGGTGAAGATTGTCGACGAACAGACCGGCCGTATAATGGAAGGCCGCCAGTGGAGCGACGGCTTGCACCAGGCAATCGAAGCCAAAGAGCACGTCAAGGTGAAAGAAGCTACACAGACATTTGCCACCATCACCTTGCAAAACTACTTCCGAATGTACCACAAACTGTCAGGTATGACTGGTACGGCCATCACCGAGGCAGGCGAGTTTTGGGACATATACAAACTTGACGTGGTTGAAATCCCGACCAACAAGCCCGTCATCCGTAACGATATGGACGACCGTGTGTACAAGACGGCACGCGAAAAGTACAACGCAGTAATCGACGAAATAGTCGAAATGCGCAACTCAGGACGTCCCTGCTTGGTTGGTACGACATCAGTGGAAATATCGGAACTGTTAAGCAAGATGCTCCAAATGCGCCACATTCCGCACAATGTGCTTAATGCGAAGCTGCACCAGAAGGAGGCAAACATCGTTGCCGAGGCAGGCCAAAGCACACCTGGCACGGTAACAATAACCGACGCTGACGGAACGACACACACTGAAGAGCGACTGCTCGGAGCAGTAACAATAGCTACGAACATGGCCGGTCGTGGTACCGACATCAAGCTCTCGCCCGAAGTAAAGGCAGCCGGAGGTTTGGCAATCATAGGCACCGAACGCCATGAAAGCCGCCGCGTAGACCGCCAGTTGCGCGGACGTGCAGGCCGTCAGGGCGACCCGGGCAGCTCTGTGTTCTACGTCAGCCTTGAAGACAAGCTGATGCGTCTGTTCGCAAGCGAACGAATTGCACGCGTGATGGACCGTCTCGGCTTCAAGGAAGGAGACCGGATTGAAAGTTCGCTGATTACAAAGAACATCGAACGTGCTCAAAGGAAGGTTGAGGAAAACAACTTCGGCATACGTAAGCGCCTGCTCGAATATGACGACGTGATGAACAAGCAGCGCACCGTAGTGTACGAGAAACGCCGTCACGCACTGATGGGCGAGCGCATCGGAATGGACATTACCAACATCATTTGGGACCGTGTGGTCGAGATAATCGACAAGAACGACTATGAAGGCTGCAAGGACGAGTTCCTGAAAGTGCTGGCTATGGAATGCCCGTTCACGTTTGAAGAGTTTACAAACGAGAGCCATGACAACCTTGCCGAAAAAGCGTTCCAAATGGCAATGGCCGACTTCAAGCGCAAGACTGACCGCATACAGGCCGTAGGATGGCCGGTAATCAAAGACGTCTTCGAGACGCAAGGCGACCGCTACGAGCGCATCATGGTGCCGATAACCGACGGAAAGCGCGTGTACAACATACCGTGCAACCTGAAAGAAGCATACGACACGGAGTGCAAGAGCGTAGTCAAGGAGTTTGAGAAAGCCATTCTCCTGCACGTAATCGACGACTGCTGGAAAGAGAATTTGCGCGCACTTGACGAGTTGAAGCACAGCGTTCAGAACGCGTCTTACGAACAGAAAGACCCGCTGGTAATCTTCAAATTGGAGAGCGTCAAGCTGTTTGACGACATGGTAAACCAGATGAACAACCGTATCGTGGGTACGCTCATGCGCGGACAAATACCTGAAATACAGCGCGAGGAGGTACGTGAGGCGGCTCCCGAACAGCGCAGCCAACGCTATACGGAACAGAAGGATGACTTGACGAACCCGGCACAGCGTGCCGCCGCAAACCAAGACACGCGCCAGAACGCCGAGGCGAGAAGGCAGCCGATACACAAAGAAAAGCTGCCTGGACGCAACGACCCGTGTCCTTGCGGAAGCGGAAAGAAGTTCAAGAACTGCCACGGCAGAGGGCTCGTGTAACCTGATTAAGAGTTAAGGATTAAGAGTTAAGAAAACATGCTTTGATTATTATCACGGCAAAAGTATATTTCTTAACTCTTAATTCTTAACTTTTATTTTTACATCCACAACTTAACACATTGACAATCATGCAGATACACATATCCGACTTGGTAAAGAAATTCGGCGATAAGACCGCCGTTGACATACCAGACTTTACCATCAACAGCGGTGACATGCTCGGGCTGGTCGGCAACAACGGCGCCGGCAAGACTACACTGTTCCGCCTGTTGCTCGACCTAATCAAGGCAGACGAGGGACAAGTAACAATGAGCCGACAGGAAGAAGACGGCACACTGACGGAAATCGACCCGGCGAAATCGGAGGACTGGAAAGCCTTTACGGGAGCATACATCGACGAAGGTTTCCTAATAGACTTCCTTACGCCCGAAGAGTATTTCCACTTCATAGGCAAAGTAAACGGACTGACGGAACAGGAGACCGACGAACGCGTAGACGGTTTCAGCCATTTCATGAACGGAGAAATACTCGGACAAAAGAAACTCATCCGCAATTTCTCGGCCGGAAACAAGCAGAAAATCGGAATAATATCAGCCATGCTCAATGCTCCGAAGCTGCTGATACTTGACGAGCCGTTTAACTTTCTCGACCCGTCGAGCCAAAACCACCTGAAAAACATACTGACCGAATACAACGCGCAGACCGGTGCCACCGTGCTGATAAGCAGCCATAACCTTACACATACAGTAGACATATCAGGCAGGATAGCCCTACTTGAAAGCGGAAGGATAATAAAAGACCTGACAAACACGGACAACAGCGCGGAAAAAGAGCTTGAAGACTATTTCAACATACAGTAAGGAGCCGTCTCTGAAATAAGCTGCAACAACAAAACTCTTCATATAAAGATAAGCGTTTGAGCCGTCCAAACTATGTGTTTGGACGGCTCAAATGCTTAGTTTGGACGGCTAATAGCTACCGTTTAAACGGCTCCGGTGCAAATGGTTGATACACAACAAGTTGCGATATGCCGCCTTTGGGCTTGCAATTTGCGGCATTTCAGGCTGTAAAAGGCCGTATATTGCAACGTAAAAGACGGTCTTTTACAAAACATCCGACCACACATATACAAACAAGACATTACCAACCGACAACACAACTACCCAACCAGACATCATCATTAATCGGTATTTTGCACGGAAGATGACTGAAAATCATCATTTTTTGTTACTTTTGCACAACTTAAAAAGTTAATAGAAATGAGACTATCCGAACTGAAAACGGGTGAAAAGGGCGTCATCGTGAAAGTGCTGGGACATGGAGGCTTCCGCAAGCGCATCGTCGAGATGGGCTTCATACGCGGCAAGATGGTGACCGTGCTGCTCAACGCGCCGCTGCAAGACCCCGTGAAATACAAGATAATGGGGTACGAAATATCGTTACGCCACTCGGAGGCTGCAATGATAGAAGTAATCTCCGCCGACGAGGCGCGCCGTCTGGAAGAGGAGGAAGCGTGCAAACTCGGACTGACAAACATATCTGAAAACGCCGACGGCGACGACAGTCTGCTTACCGACGAGCAGCTGCACAAGGCGGCGATGAAGAAGAGCCACACCATAAACGTGGCACTCGTGGGCAACCCGAACTGCGGAAAAACGTCGCTGTTCAACTTCGCCTCCGGCGCACACGAGCGTGTAGGCAACTACTCCGGGGTGACGGTAGACGCGAAGGAGGGGCGCGCCGAGTTTGACGGCTACCAATTCAACCTCGTCGACCTGCCCGGCACCTACTCGCTGTCGGCATACAGCCCCGAGGAACTTTACGTGCGCAAGCAAATCATTGAGAACACGCCCGACGTGATAATAAACGTCATCGACGCGAGCAACCTTGAGCGCAACCTGTATCTTACGACGCAACTCGTAGACATGAACATCAAGCTTGTAGGCGCGCTCAACATGTATGACGAGTTTGAACGGCGCGGCGACAAGCTCGATTACGACAAGCTGGGCGAGCTGTTCGGCTTCCCGATGGTGCCCACTGTATTCAAGACAGGCCGCGGAGTGGAAGAGCTGTTCAAGACCGTAATCGACATATACGAGGGCCGCCCCGTGCCCGGCAAGAGCGGCGTGCGCCACATCCACCTGAACCACGGCCGCTACATAGAGCAGGCGATAGACGAGGTAAAGAAGGAAATACAAAAGAACGAGCAGATAAGATACAAATATTCCACACGCTTCCTCTCAATCAAGCTGCTTGAAAAAGACGCAAAGGCAGAGGAGCTGGCAAAGTCGCTGCCTAACGGTGAGGGCATCATCGCAACGCGCGACAAGGCCGCCGACTTCATCATGAAAGAGACGAAGGAAGACAGCGAGACGGCCATAATGAACGCCAAATACGGCATAATACACGGTGCGCTGCACGAGGCAGGATGCGAGGAGGGCACGAAAACCGACACGTACCAGACCACACACGTAATCGACTCGGTGATAACCAACAAGTACGTAGGCTTCCCCCTGTTCTTCCTATTTCTCTACATCATGTTCGAGGTGACGTTCACCCTCGGCCAATACCCTATGGACTGGATTGACGCCGGCGTGGCCGCGCTCGGTGACTTGGTAAGGCAGACACTGCCCGACGGGCCTTTGAAGGCGATGCTGGCCGACGGCGTGATAGCCGGAGTAGGCTCTGTCATCGTATTCCTGCCGCAAATTCTAATCCTGTACGCCTTCATCTCGTTCATGGAAGACTCCGGCTACATGGCGCGCGCGGCGTTCATAATGGACAAGCTGATGCACAAGATGGGACTGCACGGCAAGTCGTTCATCCCGCTCATCATGGGCTTCGGGTGCAACGTTCCCGCCGTAATGGCCACCAGGACAATTGAGAGCCGCCGCAGCAGGCTCATCACCATATTGGTGTTGCCGCTGATGAGTTGCAGTGCCAGACTGCCCATTTACATAATGATAATAGGCACGTTCTTCGCCGCCAAGTACCAGTCGCTCATCATGATTTCGCTTTACGCCGTCGGCGTAATCCTCGCCATACTGATGAGCCGCCTGTTCAGCCGGTGGATGATAAAGGGCGACGACACGCCGTTCGTCATGGAACTGCCGCCCTACCGCTTCCCCACGGCCAAGGCGATGGCCCGACACACGTGGGAAAAAGGCAAGCAATACCTTAAGAAAATGGGCGGCATAATACTCGTTGCCAGCATAATTGTATGGGCGTTGGGATATTTTCCTCACGATAACAGCCTTGGCACGCAGGCCCAACAGGAACAAAGCTACATCGGGCGGATAGGCAAAGCAATAGAACCCGCATTCCGCCCGCAAGGCTTTGACTGGAAGCTTGATGTAAGCCTCATTGCCGGAGTAGGCGCGAAAGAGATTGTGGCATCGACGATGGGCGTGCTCTACGCCGATGACGAGACCGTGGCTGACGACACGGCAGACAACTCGAAAAAGTACGAAGTGCTGCGTCAAAAGATGCAGGCCGACGGCATAACGCCGCTCATAGCGTTCGCCTACCTGCTCTTCGTGCTAATCTACTTCCCCTGCATAGCCACCATCGCAGCCATAAAGGGCGAGACCGGTAGCTGGCGCTGGGCGGCCTTCGCCGCCTTGTACACCACCGCTTTGGCGTGGCTCGTGTCCGCCTGCGTGTACCAGATAGGCAGTTTGTTTATATAAAAAAACATCCAACCGCAACCCATAAGCACACAAATGAACACAGAAGACACCATCTGCGCCATAGCCACCGGACAAGGCGGAGCCATCGGCATAATACGCGTTTCAGGACAAGACGCCATAAGCATAACCGACAAAATATTCCGTCCGGCAGGCATGGACGCCGCGCCACTGGCCGCACGCGCGGCCTACACCATAGCCTACGGCCACATACTCGACGGCAATAGAGAGCCTGTTGACGACGTGCTTATTAGCCTATTCCGTGCGCCACACTCCTATACGGGCGAGAACTCTACCGAAATATCATGCCACGCGTCGCCATACATACTTCAAAGCGTAATGCAGTTGCTCGTCGATAACGGGTGCCGCGCCGCTGAACCGGGCGAGTTCACCCGCCGGGCATTCCTCAACGGGAAAATGGACCTTAGCCAAGCCGAAGCCGTGGTCGACCTCATAGCATCGTCATCCACGGCAAGCCATCGCCTTGCCATGAGCCAAATGCGTGGCGCATTCAGCCGCGAGCTTGCCGCATTGCGTGACAAGCTGCTCAAACTTACATCCCTCATGGAACTTGAACTTGACTTCAGCGACCATGAAGAACTGGAATTTGCCGACCGCACCGAACTTGACAATACCGCAGCACAAATAGAAACGGTCATCAGCAAACTGGCAAAATCATTCACACTCGGCAACGCGATAAAGAACGGAGTACCAGTAGCCATCGTCGGCGAGACCAATGCAGGCAAGTCAACCCTGCTAAATGCGCTTGTAGGCGAAGACCGCGCCATAGTAAGCGACATACACGGTACTACGCGGGACGTTATCGAAGACACCGTAAATATCTGCGGCACTACTTTCCGCTTCATCGATACCGCCGGCATACGCGACACATCCGACACAATAGAACGCCTCGGCATAGACCGCACGTTCAAGAAAATCAGCCAGGCAGACATCATACTATGGATTATCGACACAACCGACAATTCTCAAAAAACAGATGAACTTGCAGAGAAAATAATCCCCTGTTGCAAAGGCAAACGGTTAATATTGACATACAACAAAACCGACATCGCGCCACAAGTCCCCTACTCCATCAAGGCAAACCTTCCTCATGGAACCCTCGAAATATCAATATCGGCAAAACAAGGTACAAACCTTGAAGACTTGAAACAAATGCTCGTGTCTGCCGCCGGCATTCCCAAAATATCGTCAGGCGACATTATCGTAACCAACATCCGCCACTATGAAGCCTTAACCCGCTCATTAGACGCCATACGCCAGGTGCGCCAAGGCATGGCAGACGGCTTCCCGTCAGACCTCATCGCACAAGACCTACGCGACTGCCTGCACATCCTTGCCGAAATAGTTGGCGGCGAAATTTCAAGCGAGGAGACACTTCAAAACATCTTCAAGCACTTTTGCATCGGCAAGTAAATATCTGATTATCAAATAATTAAATTGATTACAATCGATTAATATGGCGCTCTTTACGGGCGCCTTTTTTGTTGTTCAAGTATCGTTGATAATCGTTGCTAAGCCTTTTTACGCCATTTTTTGTACCTCC
>ENA-OPIO01000237-OPIO01000237.1-human-gut-metagenome-genome-assembly--contig:-NODE-237-length-21065-cov-3.387863_pt1 | contig 21065 bp, 32 predicted proteins | sample MGYA00241395_ERZ501636 | MGnify/ENA primary metagenome ERZ501636 (study PRJEB25962, sample SAMEA2042198) | human gut metagenome | biome: human gut; feature: human-associated habitat; material: faeces... | reverse complement strand
TCTTCGGACCCGACGGCAACCAAAACTACACCGTCTACCAAAATAAGAAAGCCCACCTCTTAGCCTTGAGAACTGCTCTCAGCCAAAAGGTGAAAAACGGCCTCATCGTCATCGATAACTTAACTCTCGACAAGATTAACTCGAAAGCGATGGCCCATAACCTTATTAATATTAAGGCGGAAGGGAAAACGCTCATCGTCACCAATGACAACAACGTCAAAATGAGCGCCCAAAACTTAGACAAAGTTAAAGTGGTGGCCCCCAATAATGTCAGCGTCTATGACTTATTGAACGCCAAAAACTTAGTCATCGGCAAAGGTGACATCGAAAGCTTAGCGAAAGGAGCGTAATCATGGCGGAAAAAGAGAAAGTCGCTAAGAAAGCGAAAGAAGAAAAGAAAGTTATCGCCCCCGCGTCAATCCATGACTATTCCGTCATCAAGACGCCGGTCATCACCGAAAAGAGTATGAACTTGCTTCAAAACAAGAACAAAGTCACGGTGAAAGTCAACAAGAGCGCTAACAAGACTGAAATTAAAGACAGCTTCCAACGGCTCTATCAAGTCGAAGTCGAAAATGTCAGCATCATCAACCAAGGAAGCAAAGAAAAGAGTAGAGGCGGACGTTATAAGGGTTATGTCAGCGGCTACAAAAAAGCCATCATCACCCTCAAAGACGGCAACGCTGTCGACCTCTTCAAAGAGTAGGCACACCCTTAGAGAAATCTAAAAAGAATCCACTATAGGAGAAAATAATATGGCAATCAAAACCTATCGTCCGTACACGGCCGCACGGCGCGCCATGACCACCCTCGATTACTCGGTGCTCACCACCAATACTCCTGAAAAGAAACTTCTCGCTCCGAAAAAACATACCGGCGGAAGAAATAATCAAGGATGCATCACTTGTCGGCACCATGGCGGCGGCAATAAGAACCGTTATCGGATCATCGATTTCAAGAGAAACAAAGACAATATTCCTGGCACGATCGCGACCATCGAATATGACCCCAACCGTTCGAGCTTCATCAGCCTCGTTAACTACGCGGACGGGGAAAAGCGCTACATCATCTACGTCAAAGGCATGCAAGTCGGCGACAAGATCATCAGCGCTCCGATGTGCGACATCAAGCCGGGCAACTGCTTAGAGCTTAAGAACATCCCCGATGGTACCTTCATCCATAACATCGAACTTCAACCGGGGAAAGGCGCACAAATGTGCCGGGCTGCCGGAACATCCGCGCAAGTCTTAGGAAGTGAAGGAAAGTACGTTACCATCCGGTTAGCGTCTGGAGAAGTTAGAAAACTCCTCAACAACTGCCGGGCGACCATCGGTATCGTCGGTAACGAAGACTATAACCTCGTCAACCGGGGTTTAGCCGGAAGAAACAGAGTCATGGGTATTCGCCCGACCGTCCGTGGTAGCGCGATGAACCCGGTCGACCACCCCCACGGTGGTGGTGAAGGGAAGTGTCCGGTTGGCCGTGACGCTCCGAGAACTCCTTGGGGCAAGAAGGCCATGGGCGTCAAGACCCGTCACATCAAGAAGAATTCCACCCGTCTGATCGTTAGACGGAAGAATGGCTAGAAGAAAGGAGAACTAAAATGGCACGTTCTAGTAAAAAAGGCCCGTTCGTAGATAGCTACCTTTTAAAGAAGGTGGAAGATCAAGATAAGGCGCACAAGAAAGAAGTCATCAAGACTTGGTCAAGAAGAAGCACCATTTATCCTTCCTTCGTTGAACACACTTTCGCGGTCTATAACGGTAAAGAACACATCACCGTTTACGTCACCGAAGACATGGTCGGTCATAAGCTCGGCGAATTCGCCCCGACCAGAACCTTCCCTGGCCACCACGGTAATAACCTCGGCGACCAAGCCGCCCAAGGTAAGAAATAAGGAGAAGACTGATGGCAAGAACTAAGAAAGTCGACCAAGAAAAAGTCGTCGAAACCGAAGTCAAAGAAGAAAAGAAAGTTTCGAAGGCGAAAAAAGCGAAAAAGGTCGAAAAAGTAGAAAAGAAAGTCGAAAAAGTCGAAGAACCGAAACCCGTCGTTAAGGAAGCGAAAGCCTTAGCGAGGGACGTTAGGGTCACTCCGCGAAAAGTCCGCCTCGTCATCGATATCGTCAGAGGCAAAAACGTCGACGAAGCGCTCGGCATCCTCAAGAATGTTAACAAAGCCGCCAGTAACGACGTCTTCAAACTCATCAAGAGTGCCGCCAGCAACGCCGCGAACAACTTCCACCTCGATTGGAATAAACTCTACGTCAAAGAAATTCAAGCCGGCGACGGCGTCAAAATGAAGCGGTATTTACCCCGCGCGAAAGGCAGTAGCAGCGGCCTCGTCAAACGCTGCAGCAACATCCGCGTGACTGTCGCGGAAAGAGAATAGGAGGAAAAACCATGGGTCAAAAAGTCAACGCTAACGGCTTAAGAATCGGGATCAACCGCGGTTGGTCGTCCACCTGGTTTGCCGGAAAGAAAGATTTCGCCTCTTATTTAAAAGAAGATATGGCGGTCAGAAAATATCTGGAACCGAAACTCAAAGAAGCGGTCTTAAGCCATATCGATATCGGCCGGACACCCGGTGAAACCAAGAAAGACGTCCTCGTCACCTGCTACGTGCAAAAGGTCGGGGTCGCCCTTGGCCAAGACGGGGAAAGAGTCAAAGAACTCACTGCCGGTTTAAAGAAAATCGTCAAGACCGGGGATGTCAGACTTCGGATGGAAGAAGTCAAGAACCCCGACTTAGATGCCACTTTAATGGCTAAATGGATCGCCAGCGAACTCGAAAACCGGGCCAGCTTCCGTTCCACCCAAAAGAAAGCCATTCAAAGAATGAGAAAGGCTGGCGCTATCGGGTGTAAGACCCTTTGTAAGGGCCGGCTCGGCGGTGCGGAAATCGCGCGGCAAGAAGGGTATAAAGAAGGGGTTGTCCCGCTCGAAACCTTAAGAGCCGACATCGACTTCGCGCACGTCAGCGCTCATACCACCTACGGCGACATCGGCGTCAAAGTTTGGATCTGCCGAAGCGCCAATAAAGATCAAGAAGCTTTAACGAAAGATAAAGAAGCGAAACAAGGAGGCGAAAAAGATGCTGCAACCAAAACGCGTTAAATATCGCCGTCCCCACGGCCTCAAATATGAAGGGGTCGCTACAAAAGGGAACACGGTCGAATTCGGGGAATGGGGCTTACAAGCGACCACCGGAAATTACTTGACCGATCACCAAATCGAAGCGGCCAGAATTGTCCTTGCCAGGTATACTGACCGGGCGGGTAAAATCTGGATCAGAATCTTCCCCCACTTAGCGAAAACTAAGAAACCGGCGGAAGTCCGGATGGGAAGCGGTAAAGGCTCGCCGGAAGGCTGGGTCGCCGTCGTTAAAAAAGGCAAGATTCTCTTCGAAATCGGGGGCATCAGCGATGAACTCGCTCTTAAAGCCCTCCACCAAGCGGGCTTCAAACTTCCGGTCAGAACGAAGATCGTCAGAAGAACCAAAGCCTTAAGTGAAGAAGAAAAACTCAAGATGGAAGAAACCCACGAGTCCCTCTTAGACGAAATCAGAGCCGAAGATGAAATCGTGAAAGAAACCATCAGCGACACCGGTAACGAACCGGCGGAAGAGCAGAAAGGGGAAAGCAATGGAAATTAAAGAACTGCGCTCCCTGAGCGAAAAAGAATTGATTGAAAAGATCAATGAGCTTCATCAAAAACAATTTGATTTAGCGAGAAAACAAGCGGTTGGCCAACTCGAAACCCCCTACGAAATCAAAAGAGTTCGGAAGGATTTAGCGAAAGCCTTAACCGTCAAAAGAGAAAAGGAACTTCAAATTAAAGTTCCGACCTCGAAATAAGAAAGGAGCGGACTTATATGGAAAGAAATAGCAGAACGACCTTCCAAGGTATCGTAACTTCTACCAAAAACGACAAGACCATCTGTGTCACCGTCAGCACCAAACGGAATGATCCGCTCTATGCGAAACGGGTCGCTTACAGTAAAAAATACTACGCTCACGATGAAAAGAACGAAGCGGGCTTAGGGGATACGGTCACCATCATGGCCTGTAGACCTCTCAGCAAAACCAAACGTTATAGACTCTTGAGCATCGATAAGAAAGCCATCGACAGCGTCGCAGCTAATTCGATTGAAAACCTCTTAGAAGAAAAAGAAGGGCTCAAAGAAGAAGCGGCGGAGGAGGTTAAAGAATGATTCAGAAAGAAACTAATCTCGTCGTCGCCGATAACAGCGGCGCCCGTAGCGTTCGTGTCTTCCAACTTTACGGCGGAAGCCACCGAAAAACCTCAACCTTAGGCGATATCGTCACCTGCGCGGTTAAAGACGCGATCCCGAGCGGCAAGATCAAAAAAGGTCAAGTCGTTAAGGGAGTCATCGTCCGGGTCAAACACCCGACCTTAAGAAGTGACGGCAGCACCATCGCCTTCGACGATAACGCGATTGTCATCGTCGATAACGACGGAAACCCCTTAGGCACGCGGGTCTTCGGACCGGTCGCCAGGGAACTCCGGGATAAGGGTTACATGAAAATCATCAGCTTAGCGATGGAAGTTCTCTAGGGAGGAAAAAATATGAAAATCAAAAAAGGTGATAAAGTCATCGTCCTCTCTGGGGACGACAAAGGCAAGACTGGGGAAGTCCAAAAGGTTTATCCCCGCTTGAATAAAGTGGTGGTCGAAGGGGTCAACGTCCACAAGAAACACAAGAAACCGACCCAAAACACGCCGGAAGGCAGCATCATCGACATCTATGTGCCGCTCGATGCTAGTAAAGTCGCCTTGATCGATCCGAAAACGAAGAAAGCCGTGAGAGTCCACCATAAGACCGTCGACGGTAAGAAAATCCGGGTCAACAGCAAAGGCGAATCGCTCGAAAAGAAGAAGTAGGAGATAGTTATGGAAGAAACTAAGAAAACCAAAAAGACCGCTACTACTACTAAAGCGAGCGTAGAAAAGAAAGCTCCCGCTAAAAAAGCGGTGAAGAAAGAAGCGGTTAAGAAAGCTCCAGTTAAAAAGGAAGAAAAAGAACTCAACCGTCTCTACAGCAAATACTTAAAAGAAGTGAGACCGGAACTCGTCAAAAAGTTCAACTACACTTCCATCATGCAAGCCCCGAAGATCGAAAAGATCGTCATCAACATCGGGGTCGGCGATGCCACGCAAAACAGCAAATTCCTCGAAGATAGCGTCACCGATTTAGCCACTATCACCGGTCAACACCCGGTGGTCACCAGAGCCAAAAAGTCCATCGCGACCTTCAAGCTCCGGGAAGGGCAAGCCATCGGTTGCAAAGTTACCTTAAGAGGGAAGAGAATGTACGAATTCCTCGATAAGCTCATCTCCATCAGCTTACCCCGGGTCAGAGACTTTAGAGGCATCAGCCGTAACGCCTTCGACGGCCACGGTAACTACACCTTAGGCGTCAAAGAACAATTAATCTTCCCGGAAATCGATTACGATAAGACCGGCAAGATCCGCGGTATGGATATCGTCATGGTCACGACTGCTAACACCGATGAAGAAGCGTTAGCGCTCCTGGAAATGATGGGCATGCCCTTTAGGAGGTAGAACGATGGCGAAAACCAGTTTAAAAGTTAAGCAACAAAGAACCCCGAAGTTCAAAGTTCGGGAATACACCCGTTGCACCCGCTGCGGACGGCCCCACGGGGTCATCCGGAAATTCGGCCTCTGCCGGATCTGCTTACGGGAAATGGCCTATAAGGGAGAAATCCCCGGCCTCAAGAAATCGAGTTGGTAGAAAGGAGAATTACGCATGATTATCGATCCGATTGGCGATATGCTGACAAGAATCCGAAACGCGAATGCTCTCCGGTATGAAACCGTTTCTTGTCCACATAGCAAATTAAAAGAAGAAATCGCAAAAATCCTCAAGAACGAAGGGTACATCACCGATTACTCTGTCGATGGGGAAAAAGCGAAAAAGACCTTAACCCTCACCTTAAAATATGGTGAGAATGGCACCCGGGTTATTACCGGGCTTAAAAGAATCAGTAAACCGGGCTTAAGAGTGACGGTTGAAGCTGACAAGCTTCCCCGCGTCATCGGCGGTCTCGGCATTGCGATTATCTCGACGAGCGAAGGACTCTTAACCGACAAAAAAGCGAGAGAAAAGAAAGTCGGCGGCGAAGTTCTCTGCTACGTCTATTGAGGAAGGAGTGACATTATGTCTAGAATTGGATTTAAACCCATCCCTCTCCCCGACGGTGTGAGTGTTGAAATTAAAGAACACGAAGTGACCGTCAAAGGCCCGAAGGGCGAAGTAAGCGTTCATGTTCCTGGTGACGTCAGCGTCCTTCAAGAAGAAAACATCCTCCATATCAAGCCGAAAAACGGCGTGGTGGAAGACCCAAAATTGGAAAGTCGTAACCACGGGACAACCGCGGCGAACCTCCATAACGCGGTCACGGGCGTCAAAGACGGGTGGAAGAAGGAACTCGAACTCTCTGGGACCGGTTACCGGGCGCAGATGAAGGGAGCTTCCGTCAATATGTTCCTCGGGTACAGCCACAACATCGAAGTGGCCCCGATCGGTAAGTACACCAAGATCAGTTGCCCCGATGAAACCCACATCGTCGTCGAAGGCGTTTCCCGGCAAGAAGTCGGGGAAACCGCGGCGAGAATCTACGATAGCCACCGGCCCGATGTCTACGGTAATAAAGGCGTGCACTATAAAGGCCAACACTTGATCAAGAAAGTTGGTAAACGTGCGGCCTCCGGGGCGAAGAAATAAGGGAGGAATGAAAAGTGATCAATAAAGAATCCCGCAACCTCACGCGGAAAAGACGGCACTTAAGAGTCCGGGAAAAAGTTTCCGGAACGCCGGACAAACCTCGTTTAGTGGTCTATAGAAGCAATAAACACATCCAAGCCCAAATCATCGATGATGTGGCGGGGAAAACCCTCGTCAGTTCGTCGAGCGTCCAACTTAAGCTCAAGGACGGCAATAACTGCGAAGGAGCGGCCCTCGTCGGGCAAGACCTCGCGAAAAAAGCGGTCAAAGCCGGAATCAAAACCGTCGTCTTCGACCGGGGCGGCTATGTCTATCATGGCCGGATTAAAGCCCTCGCCGATGCCGCGAGAGAAAATGGGCTTATCTTCTAAGGAGTATAACGATGGAAGAACAAAAGATTGTGAAAGAAACTCCGGCTAAAGAGAGCACTCTTCCGGAAAAGAAAACCGGTAATCCGGGCTATGAACCTCACGGTGGCAGAAGCGCTGGACGGCCGGGCGACCGGAAATTCGGCGATCGGAAGGGAAGACCGTCCGAACGTCGGGGAGGCCGGGGAGGCTTCCGCCGGGAAGATGACAACATGAGCGACCGGGTGGTCTATATCAACCGGGTCAGCCGGACCGAAAGCGGCGGCAAACACATGCGGTTTGACGCTCTCGTCGTCGTCGGTGACGGAAAAGGCCATTATGGCTTCGCGATGAAGAAGAGTGGCGAAGTACCGGATGCTATCAAAAAGAGCTTAACCCAAGCCAAGAAACATATGCACTATGTCCACATCGTCAAAGGTGGAACGATCGCTCACGAAGTGGTCGGTGTCTATGGTTCGACGAAAGTCTTCTTAAAACCGGCTCCCGTCGGAACTGGTATCGTCGCGGGCGGTTCCGTCCGGGCGATGGTCGAACTCGCTGGCTTTAAAAACATCTCCAGTAAGGTCTATGGTTCGAGAACCCCGATCAACGTCATCCGGGCGACCGACAAAGCCTTACAAAGCTTGAAGGAATATAACAAGATCATGGTTCTCCGGGGCAAAAAGAATCCGGAAGATTTCAAGAAAACCTTCACGAAGAAAACCGATAAGAAGGAGGAAAAATAATGCCTTCCACTCTCGAAAACTTAGTGGTCACCGAAGGAAGTAAGCGCGAGCACTTCCGGCGGGGCCAAGGCCGGGGAACCGGAAACGGTAAGACCGCCGGTAAAGGCCAAAAAGGCCAAGGAGCGCACGCTCATACCAAGAAAGGATACTTCGAAGGGGGCCAAATGCCTTTGATCAGAAGAATCCCGAAATTCGGTTTTAAGAACATCAGCCGCAAGGAATATGCGGTGGTGGACTTAGGGAAACTTAACGCCTTTAAAGACGGGGAAACAGTCACTGTTACCAAACTCATTGAAAAAGGAATAGTGAAAAAAACCTTGTCAGGGGTTAAAATCCTCTCCGGTGGCACTTTGGAAAAGAAAGTTAACGTCCAAGTGCACGCTATCAGTAAATCCGCCAAAGCCGCTATTGAAGCTTTAGGCGGCACAGTTGAGGTAATAAAATAATGAAAAAGCTCGCTTCGATCTTCAAAAATAAGGAAATTGTCAACCGGATATTCTTTACCATCATGGTCCTTTTCGTTATCCGGATCGGAGCAGCTATCACTGTCCCCGGGGTCACCGTCAGCAGCCAACTCTCAAACCTGATGAACTCCGGCAATAGCTTAGCTATCATGGACCTTTTGGGTGGGGGGGCTCTATCGACCTTCAGCGTCTTCGCGCTAGGTGTCAGCCCCTACATTACCTCCCAAATTATCATTCAACTCTTAAGTAAGGACGTTCTCCCTGCCTTAACCGAACTCAGTAAGCAAGGGGAATACGGCCGGAAAAAGATCGCGATGGCGACCCGTTACTTGACTCTCCTCTTAGGGGCGGTTCAAGCCTACGGGATCATCCAAACGATGCAGAATAGCGACTTTATCACCTTGAATATGGCCGCTAACTTCTGGACCTATGCTTACCTCGTCGTCATCATGATGGGCGGGGCGATGCTCACGATGTGGCTCGGTGACCAAATCACCGAAAAAGGTCTCGGGAACGGGATCTCGGTAATTATCTTCGCCGGTTGCGTCCGTAGTATCCCAACCCAAATCACGACGGCTTGGAACAAATGGATTACTCTCAATATTAATACCGGAAGCCGGGAAATCATCACCGGCGTCTTCCAATTCGCGCTGTACATCTTAGCGATGCTCCTGATTATCGGGGTCGTCGTCTTCATGGAACTCAGCCGGAGAAAGATTCCGGTTCAACACGCCGGGAAAGGCGGAAATAATCCCTCGATGGCGAGAGCGAGCTTCCTTCCAATCAAGCTCAATAGCGCCGGTGTTATTCCGGTCATCTTCGCCTCGAGCATCATGAGCGCTCCGCAGATTATCGCCAGCTTCATAAGTCCGGAAGCCGGGCAAGCGGAGTGGCTGAATATCTTCAACTACAACACCACCTTTACGATGCCGTGGTTTGACGGCACCCACTGGGAGATGAACTGGGGGCTCTTCATCTATCTCGCTCTCATTATTCTCTTCACCTTCTTCTATTCGAAGATGTCGATCGACCCCGAAAAGTTGGCCGATAACTTCCAGAAGAACGGGAGCTATATCCCGGGGATTAGACCTGGTAAAGAAACCGAAAGGTATGTCGGAAAAGTCCTTAACCGCGTCACCTTCATGGGGGCGATAGGTCTTTCCGTCATTGCGGCTCTCCCGATTATCCTTGTCTGGGCTAACGCCTTCAGCGGTGATAACAGCCTCGCGATCGGTGGTACCGGACTCATCATTATTGTCGGGGTGGCGATTGAACTTAATAACCAGATCGATGGTCTCCTCGCTGGCAAGAGCTTTGAAGAAACGAAAGGAGCGGTCAGATAATGCTTAACATCATTCTCATGGGCCCGCCGGGAGCGGGTAAAGGGACCCACGCGAAGTGGATTTCCAAAAAATTCAATATCCCGCACATTTCTACGGGCGATATGTTCCGGGAAGCGATCAGCAGCGGCACACCCTTGGGTAACCAAGTGAAAGCCGTTATTGAACGCGGCGACCTGGTCAATGATGAACTGACTTGTTCCTTAGTGAAAGAACGGCTTAGCCGGAAAGATTGTGAACACGGCTACCTCTTGGACGGGTTCCCGAGAACCTTAGCCCAAGCGGAAGCCTTAAAAGTCATCGGACGCGAGATTGGTCGCGAGCCCTCTTTAGCGCTCAACCTCTCGTGCCCGAATGATGTTCTTCTTCGAAGGATCGGTGGACGGCGAGTTTGCCCCAAATGCGGCGCGAGCTACAACATCCACACGATGAAACCGAAACAAGACGGCATCTGCGATTTATGCGGAACCGCCTTAATTCAAAGAAAAGACGATAACGAAGAGAGCTTCAAGGTGCGGCTCGCTAATTACGACAAGAGCACGGCGCCGCTCCTCGAATATTATGAAAAAGAGCATCTCCTCCATACCTTCGATGGCAACAGCGATGCTACTAATCTTGAAGTGATGATCACCTCCTTCCTCGAAGGGATGAATAAATGATCATCATTAAATCTCCGCGTGAGATCGAGCTGATGCGGGAAAGCGGACAATTGTTGTCTAGCTTGTTCCATCATCTCTCGCTCATGATAAAACCGGGAATCACCACCAAAATGCTCGATGAAGAAGCGGAAAGATTCATCAACGAGCGAGGGGGCATTCTCGAAGAAAAAGGGTACTATGGTTATCCTGCTAGCATCTGCGCATCAGTCAACGATGTGCTGGTGCACGGCATTCCGAGCAGTAAAAAAGTCTTAAAAGAAGGCGACATTATCTCGCTCGATATCGTCGTTAAGAAAAACGGCTATTGCGCGGACGCTTGTCGGACTTACCCGGTCGGGAAAGTCTCCGATGAAGCAGCTCAATTGATTAAAGTGACGGAAGATAGTTTCTTCCATGCGGTGAGCCTGATTAAAGAAGGGGTTCACTTGGGGGACATCTGTCACGCGGTCGAAAGTTACGTCAAACCCTATAACTACTGTGTCCCGGAAGAATATAGCGGGCACGGAATCGGGCGGACGATGCATGAAGATCCCAGCATTCCTAACTACGGAAAACCGGGAACCGGACCCATCCTCAAAGCGGGGATGACCCTCTGCATCGAACCGATGGTGATGACGGGGAAACGGGCCTTAAGAGTCCTCCCGGATGGGTGGACAGCGGTGGCCCGCGATCACAAAATCAACGCGCATTATGAAAACACGGTACTCGTGACCGAAACTGGGGTAGAAATCTTAACCCTAGGAAAGGAGTAAAAGCTTGTCAAAAGAAGACTGCATTGAAGTCGAGGCGACGGTTCTCGAAAACTTGCCGAACGCTAATTTCAAGGTGAAGTTAGCCAATGGCGCCGTTATCCAAGCCTGCGTTTCGGGAAAAATAAGGATGCATTACATCCGTATTCTCCCCGGCGATCGGGTGACGGTACAACTCTCGCCTTACGATTTAACACGCGGGCGCATTACTTTCCGCTATAAGAACTAAAAGGAGAAAGACGATGAAAGTTAGACCTTCAGTAAAACCGATTTGCGATAAGTGCAAAGTCATTCGTCGCCATGGCGTCGTCATGGTGATTTGTTCGAACCCTAAACATAAACAACGGCAGGGTTAATTTTGAAAGGATATAAGAAAGAAATATGGCACGGATTGTCGGGGTTGATATCCCCTCAGAAAAAAGAGTAGTTATTTCCTTAACCTATATCTATGGGATCGGAAATACGACCGCTAATAAGATTTGTAAAGACGCCGGAGTGAACGTCGATATCAGAGTTAAAGACTTAACCGATGAACAATTGGTCGCTCTCCGGACACAAGTAGCGAAATATAAGACCGAAGGTGATTTACGTCGGGAAGTCGCGATGAACATTAAACGGCTTACCGAAATCGGTTGTTACCGCGGTATTAGACATAAGAAAGGCCTTCCGGTCAGAGGTCAAAGAACCAAGACCAACGCTCGGACGAGAAAAGGTAAACGGAAGACCATCGCTAATAAGAAAGAGGCCACTAGAGGCTAATACGTGAGGTAAGAATCATGGCAGATACTAAGAAAAATACCGCGAAAAAATCAGCGGTTAGAAAAAAGAAAATCAAACGGAACTTCACCCGTGGTGTCGCGCACATCCATTCCTCGTTCAATAACACGATCGTCAGCATCAGCGATGAACAAGGAAATGTCATCAGCTGGAGCAGCGCTGGTGCCTTAGGGTACAAAGGCGCTAAGAAAGCGACCCCCTTCGCCGCGCAACTCGCCAGCGAAGCCGCCGCGAAAGTCGCCTATGAACAAGGTCTTAGAGAAGTGGCCGTCGAAGTGAAAGGGCCGGGTCCCGGCCGGGAAAGCGCGGTTAGAGCCCTCGCTCTCGCCAACTTAAAAGTTCTTTCGATCGAAGACACCACTCCGATTCCTCATAATGGTTGCCGGCCGCCCAAGAAACCGCGCGGATAGGAGGATAGTTCATGGAAAACAAAACCGCAGAATATCTTTTAGCGAAACCTTTCCAACCTTTCAAAGTCAAAATCGAAAGCTACGATGCCGACAGCAATCGCGCTAAATTCGTCGTCGAACCCTTAGAAAGAGGCTTCGGCTTAACCTTAGGAAACGCCTTAAGGCGCGTCCTCTTAGCGAGCCTTCCGGGCTACTCGATGTACGCTGTCGAAATCGAAGGTGTCCGGCACGAATTCACCGCTCTTGAAGGGGTGGAAGAAGACGTCACCGGCATCATCCTCAACTTAAAGAACTTAGTCCTTCGGTTCGATGATCATTCCAATGATACTAAACTTCTTGAACTCGATGTCCAAGGTCCGGCCGTCGTTAAAGCCAGCGATCTTAAGCTCCCGGCTTTAGTCAGCGTCATCAATCCGGATTTGGAAATCGCTCACCTCAATGAAAAAGGTCATCTCCACATGACCATCTACGCGGGAAGCGGAAGAGGCTATTACACTAGCGAAGCCAATAAAGGCGAAAGAAATATCGCGAGAATCGGTCTCATCAGCACCGATAGTAACTATAGCCCGGTCACGAAAGTCAGCTACGAAGTGACTCCGACCCGGGTCGCTCACGATTCGAAGTTCGATAAATTGACCCTCGAAGTCACCACTAACGGCGCTATGAAGCCCGGTGAAGCGGTGGCCCTCGCCAGCGAAATCCTCATCAATCACTTTAAGAAATTCGCCTCGCTCGACGAAAAAGTGATGACCTACAAGATGGAAAAAGAAGAGGTGACGCCGGAAGAGAACAAGTTCCAAAATATGTATATCGAAGAACTCGATCTCTCTGTCAGAAGCAATAACTGCCTCAAACGGGCGGGCATCTCGACCGTTCTCGAACTCACCCAAAAGAGCGAAGAAGAAATGATGAAAGTCAGAAACCTCGGGAAGAAATCCCTCAAAGAAGTCAAAGAAAAATTGGCGGCGATGGGGCTTCACTTCCGTGATTACGTAGGAGAATAAACAATATGCCAGCACAAGGAAGAAAAAACGTCCACGGTAAAACCGGCGTCCGCTTCAAAGCGGCTTATACGAGTTCCAAAGAAAAAGCGATGTTGAGAAACGTCGCTAGTGAACTCATCGTCCATGGGAGCGTGAAAGTGACAAGCGGTGTCACCCCGAAGCTCATCACTTTAGCCTCCAAGCTCATCACTTGGGGTAAAGAAAACACCTTAGCGAGCCGCCGTTATGCGGAACGTTACGTCAAAGACGTCCAAGGTGTCGATACCTTAAAGAAATTATTCGATGAAGTCGCTCCGAAATACGCGACCAGAAACGGTGGCTACCTCGAAGTTTATAAGCTCGGCGCTCGCCGCGGTGATAACGCGGAAGTCGAACTCGTTAAGCTGATCGACTAAAAAGCAAAATAACGCGGCAAAAACCGCGTTTTTTTGTTGATAATCTTCATTTGGTATTACAATTAACAAGGAGCAAATCTTTTTTAGAGAGGGAATTTGCTCTTTTTCTATCCTTTATTCTTTTTAAAAGAATACTCGACCCTACTCCTTTATGATAAACTAAAACAAGTTAGGAGGTATCTTATGCCTTTATTAATCTCGATGGAACCCTGGGCGATCGCCTTGATCGCTGCCGCGGTCATCATTGTCTTACTTGTCGTCATCTTCGCGGTCTGGTGGATCAGCACCGCTAATAGGATGAGAAGAGAAATCGTTAAAATCGACGAAGCTGCGTCTGGAATCGACGTCGCTTTAACCAAGCGGTTCGATCTTTTAACCAAGACGGTCGCCACCGTCAAAGGTTACGCGAAACACGAAGAAAAAACCTTGACGCAAGTCATCGGCATGCGGGGTCCGAATAAAGATTCCAGCATGAAAGAAAAGAGCGCGTACGCTAATCAATTGACGAAAGCTTTCGATTCGATCAACATTGTTGCCGAACAATATCCGGACTTAAAAGCTAACGCTAACTTCATGGCCCTTCAAAACCAAATCGCGGAAGTGGAAGAACACTTACAAGCCAGTCGAAGAGTCTATAACAGTAACGTCAGCTTCTTTAACCAAGAAATCGTCGTCTTCCCGAAGAGCATTGTCGCGAGACACTATAACTTCACCGCTCGGGACTTCTTCGAAGCCGAAGAAGCTAAACGGCAAGACGTTAAGATTGAATTCTAATTTCTCTATTTAACGAATGAACGAAACAAAAGAGCAAGATTTAAAGAAGCTCGCAGATTTTATTGAACAAGATCGAAGAAAAAGAGTCCCAGTTTTCTGGGGTTCTTTGATTATCGGTATCGTCTTATTTATCTTAGGGCTCGTCCTCGTCCTCTTAGGTTTTGGCAATGAAAACAATGGGATGGTCATCACCGGTGGTATCTTTGTTCTCCTCGGGTTTATCGGGATCGGGATCGCGATTACTTACCGGAACAATTATTCAAAGAAATCCTTTGAGATGATCAGGCAGTACGCGATAAAGAATGCCTTCCCGAATGCGAAGTTTAATCCTAATGTCGGCTTCCCTCTGAAAACCGTCATGGGGACCGGCTTCTTTATGACCCCGGACCGGTATTATGGGTCGAACTTCTTGAGCGATACTTATAAAGGTATCCCTTTTGAAAAGGCCAGTTACCGTCTCCAAAAACGGGAAGTTCAAAGAACAGGGAAAACGACGACTGTCTATTACATTGATTTCGCGGTGGGGAACCTCATTTTTTACCATCTTCCTCGGACTTTTAAATATGACTTAAGAGTTCTTGAAAAGAATGGAATGATGATGAAACCCAATAACTGCATTGAAACCGAATTCATCAAGTTTAATGAGAAGTTCTATACGACAACCAATAGTAAGGAATTCGCTTTCTATATCTTGACCCCGCAGGTGCAAGAAAAGATCTTAAACCTTGAGGGGATGGCGAAAGGAACTTTCTTCTTAGCTTTAGAAAATAATCTCCTCTATGTCGCTTTTAATGACGGCGGCAATACCGCTGATATGAAGCTGTTACAGAAAGTTAACCCGAGCACGGTCTTAAGGCTCTATAACTTCCTCACTCTTCCTCAACAAGTCATCGATATTCTCGACTTAGATGGGCCGAAGTTCCAGAAGCAGACAGAGATTGTTTAAAACAATATTCTTACAATGAAGTGACCTAATAATGAGTTTATTAGGTCCTTTTTTATATATTCAAACAGAAAAATGTTTGAAAGAAGTATCAAGACCGTTAGGGATAAAGTTTCCTAATAAAATAGAGTAGTTACAAACATGTTAATTCCTGAATTGGCTATGATTTACAATTTCAAGTAAATTTACAACAAGTAGAATAGTTCTTTGAGTGACTGACGATATTGTCAATTATTTTAATTATTTAATGAATAAATTTTACGTAAACGGAAAAAATATTCAACGGAGGTTATTTATGTTAAGAATTAATAGAGATCTATCTTAATCAGCTGGTAAATAAACAAAATAATGGACTAGTAAAAATAATTACTGGAATGAGAAGATGTGGAAAATCGTTTCTTCTCGACCCTATATTTAAAGAATATTTAATGGGTAAAGGAATAAGTGAAAACCATATCATTAAAATAGATTTTGATGAACGAAGAAATACTAAATATCAAGACCCAGATGTTTTAGACGAATATATTAGGAGCTTAATTGTTGATGATGAGCAATATTATTTGTTATTAGATGAGATTCAAAAAGTAAACGATTTTGAATCGGTATTAAATGGTTTTTTGCACATTGATAATTTAGATATATATGTTACTGGAAGTAATTCTGAATTTTTATCGTCTGATATCATTACTGAATTTAGAGGACGTGGTGATGAGATTAGAGTTTTCCCTCTTACTTTTTCAGAATACTGTTCTGTATTTGAAGGTGATAAAGAAGATGCTTGGGAAGAATATATTATTTATGGTGGATTACCAAAAGTAATTTCTTTTAAAAGCGAAAGTGAGAAATCCAAATATCTTAAACAATTATTTGAAAAAACCTACATATGCGATATTGTAGAAAGAAACAACATTCAAAGAATAGATATTTTAGATTCATTATTAAATATATTAGCTTCATCAATCGGTTCGTTGACCAATCCAAACAAATTATTAAATACATTCCAAAGTTATGGAGTTAAAGATTTATCGATAAATACTCTATCTTCTTATTTGAAATATTTGGAAGATTCATTCATAATTGAAAAATCCGAAAGATACGACATAAAAGGCAAAAAATATATTCAATCACCTTTTAAATTCTATTTTTCGGATATTGGATTAAGAAATGCTAGACTAAACTTCAGACAACAAGAAGAAACTCATATTATGGAAAATATTATTTGTAATGAGTTATTAGCTCGTGGCTATAATGTGGATGCGGGAGTTGTAACTATTAGAGAGGGAGATGCAAAAAAACAAACTGAAGTTGATTTTATATGTAATCAGTTTAATAAGAAGTATTACATTCAATCATCACTTTCTCTTTCAACTCATGAAAAAACAATTCAAGAAGAAAGGCCTTTATTAAATATCCATGATAATTTTAAGAAAATAATAATAGTAAAAGGAAACAAAAAAGCGTGGATTACCGAAGAAGGCATTTTAGTTATCGGAATTTTTGAATTCTTACTTAATAAGAACAGCTTGGATCTATAATAAGACGTACTGTTAAAAATTCTATATTTACTAAAAAACGCAAAGTGAAAAGCTAAAATAATCTATTATTTATAAAAATCCCTAATAGGTTTGCACTAATTATCAAGCCCGTTAGGGATAACAAATCACAATTATATTGAAATTATCAAAATAATAAAAACGCAAGAACTTGCAAAAATTTTAGTTTGACATTGATTTATATCGCAATAGTTAGTATAATAAAAGTGCAAGAACTTGCAAAAATTTTAGTTTAGAGAGAAAAATATGATTGCTAGAAATGATTATTTACAAAAGTTAATCGATAGAATGAATAATGGTATGATCAAAGTTGTTACCGGAATCAGGAGATGTGGTAAATCATACTTATTGTTTGATATTTTTTATAATTATTTACTCCAAAATGGTGTTGATAAAGAACATATCATCTCCCTACAATTAGATGACAGAATGAATATTCGTTATCGTGATCCTGATTTTTTGTGTGAATATGTACATAGTAAAATTGTTGACGAAAAGAACTATTTCATTTTTTTAGATGAAGTGCAGTATGTAAATGAGTTTGAAGAAGTATTGATTTCATTTTTGCATATAAAAAATGCTGATGTATATGTAACAGGAAGTAATGCAAAATTTCTATCTTCTGATATTATTACTGAATTTAGGGGAAGAGGAGATCAAATCCACTTATCTCCATTGTCTTTTAAGGAATATTTTGACTATTGCAAGTTAGATTTCGAAGAAGCTTGGAATGAATATTCAATGTATGGTGGTATGCCATTTCTTTTAATGTGCAAAACAAGCGAGCAAAAGATTAAATACCTAGACAATTTATTCAAAGAAACTTATATAAAAGACATCGTTAATAGAAACTCTATTAAAAACACAGAAGTATTGGAGGATGTACTCAACATTGTTTCCTCAAGTGTGGGATCATTAACAAACCCTAACAAATTATCAAATTCATTTAAATCTATTAAGAATTTAAATGTTGCACCAAACACAATTAAACAATACTTGGAATACTGTGTAGATTCATTTTTGATTCAAAAAGCTTATAGATATGATGTAAAAGGAAAGAAATATATAGATACGCCACTAAAATATTATTTTACTGATATAGGTCTTAGAAATGTCAGGTTAGGATTTAGGCAGCAAGAAGAAAGCCACATAATGGAAAATATTATTTACAACGAATTGATTAATCGAGGGTACCAGGTTGATGTAGGAATGGTATCTATCAGTGAAAAAAACGAAAATGAGAATTATGTAAGAAAACAATTAGAAGTTGACTTTGTTTGTAATCTTGGATATGAAAGAATCTATATACAATCAGCCTTAAATATTGATGAAGTTGCAAAAAAAGAACAAGAGGAGAGATCACTAATAAGAATAGATGATAGTTTTAGAAAAGTTATTGTTGTTAGAAATAATATTAGAAAATGGAAAGATGAAAATGGAATCTTGATTCTCGGTTTAAAAGAATTTTTAACTTGTCCCGATGCGATAAAATCATAATTTGATATATTTAATATACATTGTAGCAAAAATCCCTAATAGGTTTCATCTAATGATGGCACTTTTTCTTTTTCTATCATATAAAAGAGAGGAAGAGGCAATGTTTAAATTATTAAAAGTGGTAGTTACCGGTTATAAGTTATTAAAGGATGACTTTGTCATCGATTTCTTGAGTAAAGCGCGGGTCTATGATGAGGACAAAGAGAAAGAAGTTTTGGAAATTGATGATGGTTTATATACCTTCCGGACTCTCGCGGTTGTCGGGGGTAATTCCTTTGGAAAATCGGCAATTTTATCTTTGATTCTTCTTTAAGCGATACTTCCACTTTAAAAATGCTGACGGGCGAACAGATTAAAGTCGATGATTTTAGCAATAATAACCTCTCCAATTTACATGAAACAATCCTTTGAAGTTCTTCTTTTTAGATTAAATACCTGCAGTTCTCGGCTAGTTTCTTCGATAATTTAATTATTGGATGACAGTGTGGAATCCTTAACCACTCTTAATTCGCAGTTTGTTAAGTTTAAAAGATTTAACGAGAAAGAAGAAATTTTAGTCAATGAAGATTTAATGAAGATTCTCTCAGCCGGAACTTTTCGTGAGGTGGAACTCTATATTCGGTGCATCAATGCTCTAAAGTACGGAAAAACTATTATCATCGACGAAATTGAAACCAGTTTCAAAAAGAACTTTGTTTATAACCTCCTTTTCCTTTTTAATGTTGGGGAAATCAATTCAAAAGGGGCCCAAATTATATTTAGTACCCATTATGTCGAAATTCTCGATTACTTATCCTGGAGAGACAATATCTACATCGCTCATAAAAACGATGGGCGAATTGTGGTTAATAACTTATATATGGACTAGAAGGTACGGACAGAGTTGTTAAAGAGTAAACAATTTAACAACAATGTATTTAATATCTCCTTTTCTCATGAAAACTTATTAGCCCTTAATCAAGCGACCCAGGAAGAACTTAAGGTAAAAGAATAAGAATAGGGATTTGCGCTAAATATTTAAAAAGCTTTTTAAAAGTCCATTCTTTTTATTGATATTCTGTTTTACATTCTGCGCTTTTTTACGTATTCATCGGTTAAATATGGCTAACCATTCTGCCCCTTTTCACCATTGATAAAGGCGGGATTAATTTATAAAATTAAAAAGCTTATTTAGGAGGCAAATGATGGCTATTCAGCAAAACGCTAAGGAAAAGATTTTTGCAATTATTGATAAGTACAAAGACGAGCCTAGCCCCTTGATGATCATCCTTGAAGATGTTCAAAAAGAATTCGGTTATGTTCCCCTTGAAGTACAAGAAATCATCAGCCAAAAACTCAATATCCCTGTAGCGGAAATTTACGGTGTCGTAAGTTTCTACAATTTTTTCAGCCTTTCGCCGAAAGGAAAATATGTTATCGGCGTCTGTTTAGGGACGGCCTGCTACGTTAAAAACGCTCAGGCGGTCATCGATAAGTTCAGCGACTTATTGCACATTAAACCGGGGCAAACAACGGAAGATGGACTCTTCACTTTAGAAGCTCTCCGCTGCTTAGGGGCCTGCGCTTTAGCCCCCGCGGTCAGCATCAACGGGAAAGTTTACCCGATGCTCCAACCCGATAAAGTCGCCGGTGTCATTCAAGAATACCGGGCGAAGGAGGAAGAATAATGGATAGAATCACCGATTTAAGTGTTCTCGACCATAAGATTGAAGAATACTCGAAGGCCTTCCAAGATAAAGTTTCTGGTAAGAACGGAAAAAGAGCGGTCCTCGTCTGCGGTGGCACCGGTTGCTTAGCTAATGACAGCGAAAACTTACTGGAAGAACTTAAAAAAGAAATCAAAGCGCAAGGTTTAGAAGATAAAGTCACCGTTAACCATGTCGGTTGTTTCGGTTTCTGTTCGCAAGGACCTTTCGTGAAGATTTATCCGGAAGATACGCTTTACACGAAAGTTAAAGTCAGCGACGTTAAAGAAATTGTTGAAACCGACCTCAAGAACCATGAAGTGGTCGGCCGTCTTCTTTATGTCGATCCGGTCACCCACGAAAAGGTCGTCCGGCAAGACGATATTAACTTCTACAAAAAACAAAAACGGGTCAGCCTCCATGGTTGTTCCTTAATCAATCCGGATTTCTTAGAAGAAGCTTTAGGTTATGATGGCTTTAAAGCCTTAAAGAAAGTCTTAACTTCGATGACCCCGCAAGATGTCATCGATGAAATCACGAAGAGTGGTTTAAGAGGACGGGGTGGCGCTGGTTTCCCGACCGGGAAGAAGTGGCAGTTCGCCTATAACGTCAAAGCTGATCAAAAATACATCGTCTGTAATGGTGACGAAGGTGACCCCGGCGCCTTCATGGACCGGAGCATCTTAGAAGGTAACCCCTTTGAAGTCATCGAAGGGATGATGATCGCTGGGTACGCTTTCGGCGCGAGCAAAGGTTATTTCTATGTTAGAGCCGAATACCCAGTCGCGGTTGAACGGTTACAAAGAGCCATTAAAGATATGAAAGAAGTCGGTCTTTTAGGTGAACACATCTTGGGGACGGATTTCTCCTTCGATGTTTATTTAAGAGAAGGGGCGGGCGCTTTCGTCTGCGGGGAAGAAACCGCCTTACTTAATTCGATTGAAGGGAAGCGGG
>ENA-OPIO01000234-OPIO01000234.1-human-gut-metagenome-genome-assembly--contig:-NODE-234-length-21463-cov-10.447309_pt1 | contig 21463 bp, 17 predicted proteins | sample MGYA00241395_ERZ501636 | MGnify/ENA primary metagenome ERZ501636 (study PRJEB25962, sample SAMEA2042198) | human gut metagenome | biome: human gut; feature: human-associated habitat; material: faeces... | reverse complement strand
CCGGGTCGCCCTTTATGCGTTCCATTTCGTCGTTGATGATGGCCTGCGCGTCGGCTTTTATGCGGTCGTAGTTGCGCTGGATTTGCTGCGCCATCACGTCGTTGCCGTCCTTGTCACGGAACACGTTTATTACCGGGATTTTCATGTAAGCACGTTCCTCCGCACCGACCTTGGCGTGGTCAACCACGATTTCGGCGTGGAAAATCTTTTGGCTTATCTTCTCGCCTATGTTGTCGGAAACAGCGCCGACGAACGTGCCTTGCGACAGGTTGGATATTTTGGAGGCGGGTATGAGCTGGTCGAGCTGGGTGTTTATCGAGGTTGACACGTCCTGCCTGTTTATCGAGACGGACTGCCGCTGTTGCAGGATTTTGCCGAAACGCTCGGAAAGTGTCTTCGCCGTTTCTCCCACCACCTGTCCGCTGAAGATGTTTCCGACGGTGTTCTGTATGACCTTAGACTCCTTCTCGCCGTAGTCGCGGTTGAGCTGCGAAAAGTCCTGGAAGCCGAGGCACACCGCCACCTTGTTGCTTCGCGCTGTGGCGATGAGATTATCGAGGCCACGGAAGTATATTGTCGGCAGCTCGTCGATTATTATCGCACTTTTCAACCTTCCCTTCTTGTTTACGAGTTTCACTATCCGCGAGTTGTAAAGGCCGAGCGCGGCGGAATAGATGTTCTGCCTGTCGGGGTTGTTGCCGACGCAAAGTATCTTCGGTTCCTGCGGATTGTTTATGTCGAGCGAGAAGTCGTCACCAGTCATCACCCAGTAAAGCTGCGGTGAAATCATGCGCGTCAAGGGGATTTTCGCCGATGCTATCTGGCCCTGCAACTGGTCTTGCGCCCCGCCTTTCCATGCGTCCATGAATGGCGATAGGTAGTTCTCAAGTTCGGGATACGACGTGAGGATGACGAACAGGTCGGCATACGGCTTGTTGAGCAGCTCCACGGCGTGCGGAAAGGTGCAGTATATGCCGCCCTTGTATATTTTGAGGTACCAGATTATGGCCGCCAGCAGGATAATCGGCGACTCCACGAAGAAGTCGCCCTGCTTTTCAATCCACGTGCGGTTGAGGTTGAGCATTATTGTGTAGCTTGCTTCGTAAGCGTCCGAGATGTCGGTCATGAAGTCGGGATTTATGGGGTTGCAGCGGTGCGAGCGGCGTGGGTCGTCAAAGTTGATGACGTAGAACTTCGGCGCGGCGGCGTACTTGTCCATGTTGCGCAGCAACGTGTTGTAGGCAATGACGGACAGGTCGTCGAACTTGTAGTCGTAAATGTAAGCGCTGTAACCCTTTGAAATCATCTGGCGGATGTAGTTGTTCACCACGGCGTAAGACTTGCCCGAGCCGGGCGTGCCCAGCACGATGGTTGCGCGGAAGGGGTTTACAACGTTTATCCAGCCGTCGTTCATCCTGCCGCCGTACATGAAGCGCGTGGGCAGGTTGACGGAGTATTCGTTCTCCATGAGGCGCGTCTCCTGCATGAAGCTCTCGTTCTCGGTGTTGAACACGTCCTTCATCAGCCCGTGCCTGAACAGGCGGCTCATCCACAACCCGGCCATGAGCAGGGCGAGATAGCCGCAGGTAAGGGTGGAAATATAAAGAGCCGTTACAATAAAGTGCGGCAGGTGCAGGTCCAGCAGCCACCAGTTGAAGAAGAACAACGCCGTGCCGACGGACAGCGCGGCGAATCGCGAATGGACGGAGCTATTTCTCGACGAGGCCTACACAAAAGGCTTAATGCCCGTGCGTGACGAGTACCGGAATATGATAAAGGAAAAGAACGTGCGCGAGAAGGACTTTGACATAGACGGCTTCCTTTGGCGTCACCAAACGTAGCGGCCGGGGCTTGCCGTTACCAAAGAAAGTAAGAAGTATGAAAACAAGATTTCCGTCAAAAACACGGGCGGCATTGGTGCCGCCCGTGTCGGTGACAGTGCTACGACGGCCGCCGTACGTTACCCCCCCCCCGCGGAGACAGCGCCATATTCGTATACATCGGCGAGCCGTGACAGAGCCGCCCGCGCGTTACGCCTACGCAGCAAAAACGCGCAGCCTTCGCCGTCCATGCGTGCCGTGTGCGCGGCAGAAGGTAAAAAGCCTACGGGTAATAGCAATAGCAAAGCGTGTCTGCCCCGTGCTTTAACCTTTTACCTTTTTACCCTAAAAATCGTTGCTTTAATTTTACTTAACGTTTTTTTATTCAGAGTTTTCTGCTTACATTTGCCGCAAATCTTACTTCTTACTTTCTTTGACGTTGCGGCAATGACTTCATACACGACGGCGAGGCTGTGAACCGACCCAACAACGCAATGGAAATCTACCTGAAGGAGCTTGACGGCGAGCCGCCGCGCTTGGTTAGGATGCTCATGAAGTCAATCCACAAGGAGGACAAAAGGCGCGTGCGCCACATCGGCAGCCTCCCTTCTTGCCATCTCGTTCCTTACGGTCTCGGCCTCCGAGGGCAGCAGCCGGGGTAGTTTCACCCTTGCGCCGTTTTCCGCCTGGTAAGCCTTCACCTCGTCTATGAGCAGTTGCCAGTCGTAAAGAAATTCCTCCGAACAGCCGTGGCGGCGGTAAATCTCCTTCGCGGCTTCAAGTATTTCGGGAGCGCACGAGTCGTCGCCCTGGAACACCAGGGCCGGTATTTCATTGTATATACAGGTTCTAAGCAGTCTCAACTGGTCTTTCATCTTCGTTTTTGTTTTGTCATTTGTCTGTATAAAGGACAAAGCCTTTTGTTAAAATAAAGCGCAATTTGGCATCCTTTTCATGGACGATTGCAATTAATTGACAATTAAACAGTTACGGGCGGCTCTGCAAAAGCCCGCCTTTTGCCTTCCGATTTGCCGTGTTTTAGCGAGCAAAAGGAGGCATATTGCAGCGTCAAATGCCGCCTTTTGCAAAGTGTGCGTTTTGCTATTGGCTTGCAGATGCTTGCCACACCTGTGCAAAATTAGCCATTTTGTAGAGTCCAACAGCAAATGCAAAATTACTCAAAGAAATTGAAGAACCTGCATTTTGGCGTGTCGAAGTTTAATTTTTCCCTTGGCCTTGAGTTGAGTTTGTACTGCACTTTCTTGATGTATCGGTCGGTATAGTCACTGAAGTCGGCCTTTTTAGGTATGTATTTCCTGATAAGTTTGTTGGCGTTCTCTATCGCACCTTTCTGCCATGCTGAGTACGAGTCGGCAAAGTAGACAACGGCGTTGCCTTCCCCCTTGACGGCCAGCCCCTTGGTTATTTCCATGTGCGCTGCGAATTCGCACCCGTTGTCTGTCGTGATGGTCTTGACATGCTTCCTGTATGGGAGGAGCAGCCTGACCACGGCCTTTGCCGTCGGAACGGCCTTGCGCCCTTCCTTGAGCCTCTCCATCAGGATGAAGTTCGTGGAACGCTCCGTCAGCGTGAGTATGGCATGGCCGTGCGCGTCCACTATCGTGTCCATCTCCCAGTCGCCGAAACGCTTGCCGTCGGCTTCGGCAGGGCGTTCGTGTATGCTGGTGCGGTTGGCGATGTTGCCTCGCACGCCTGTTGTACTTCAGCTCATGAGGCATGTGCCCGGCCAGTTTCCCCGTCTTGTCGGCATGGACGTGGTTGTAGATGGTCTGCTTGCATATGCTTATGCCTTCCTTGCGCAGCACGCCGGCTATCTGCCCGGGCGACCAGTCTTCCTCTATCATGCGGTCGATGCGGCACCACAGTTCGTCCGGCTTGCGGTGGTTGCCCGTGAGGCCGTGCCTGCGTTCATCGCACTTGGCCTGCGCATATTTCCACACGTAGCTGCCGTCGGGCTTCGAGTTGCGGCGCACCTCGCGGCAGACAGTCGATTTCGACACTCCTATTTCGGCCGCTATGCGGCTTTTGCTCCATTTCCTTTTCAGGCCAAGATAAATTATATATATTTGCATTACTGACAAAAAGTTGTATATCAGTGTAAAACAAAGAAGTTCAACCGAGGTGAAATAGGTGGACTAAATGATAAACGACAAGATAAGTAATTGATTATTAGCGATAAAAATACAAAGTCCCCCCCCCAAAAAAAAACGGATCACCAAAATCAAAATGGCGGCAGTCTGAAAAAGACTGCCGCCATTTTGATTTTGGGTATGTTACAAAGCGCTGCGTCAAGGCGTATGGTATAAGTCTACATCAACTTCGCTCTGACAAACTGCGGCACTTTCCACATCATCTTTTCTATTTTCGCAATGACAGGGTTGATGCCGTGCGAATGGTACATGCGTATGTCTTCATGCCACATCTGCCTGCGCCGTGCGTTGTCTGTGCTCAGTCCGCCCATACGCATTTTCACGATGTAGCAGTCGAGGTAAGTCACGGTGATGTCGCCTCCCATGAGATAGCGCAGCAGCAGGTCGGAGTCGGCTGCTATTTTGTACGTCTCGTTGTAGAGTCCGCGCCTTAGCATTACATCGCGCTTGATGTAACATGTGGGATGCAGCGGCAGCCAGCCGTGGCGCACCTTCCACGTACGGTATTTTCCGCCAATCCAATTGCGCACCACTTTGTCCGTGTTGTCGCAGTCTACGAACAGTCCGTTGCCGTACAGAAAGTCGGCCCCCGTCTCTTCCATGCGTTCAGCGATGCGGCTGACTACGTGGTTGTCATAGAAGAAGTCATCAGAGTGCAGCAGCCCCACCACGTCTCCCGTGGCCGTGCGTATGCCCTTGTTGATGGCCTCGTACATGCCGCGGTCGGGCTCGCTTATTATCTTGGCGATGTGCCCGTCGTATTCGCGCACGATGTCTGTCGTTCCGTCGGTAGACGCGCCGTCAACCACGATGTATTCGATGCCAGGGTAATCCTGCGCCAGTACGCTTTCGACTGCATTGCGGATTGTGGCCTTCCTGTTGAAGCATGTGGTTATGATTGATATTTTTATCATGTTTTTATTTTATTCTGGATGTATGGAATTTTAATTTATCTTTTTACTAAATCCCTAATGGAAAAACGTATCTTAATCCATAGACAGACAAAGGGGGAGATAAGGGTATGGATTGTTATGAATGGAATATGTTTACGCTTTTTATCTGCGAGTTTTATGATTCTGCATAGAAACCAGTATGAGTCAAAATCTTCTAATGATATGACATCAAAAACTTTATTAATCCATTGAATGTCTTTTGTGTCAGGAGTAGAGCCTACATATATTTTTGCGTTGCGCAGGTTTTTCCATTTTCTTTGTACGTATGTGTCTGGATAATATTTCAATACAAAAGCAGCATAAAGTTCAAACTCACTGAAGCCTGACAGATTAATGTAACGTTGAGGAACACAGTTCATTATTTTATCAAAAAACTTATATCCGTTAATATTCTTGTTTTCCTCAATTCTGTCAAGCAGGTCTTTCATTATTTCTGTCTTTACAAGCATATGTTCGGCAATGAAAGACTTTGCTTCCTGCTTTTTCAGCGCTTTGTCTGTCAATATCGTTTCTTGTGTTTGCTCATAGCATTTGTCTTCTTTGACTATGTCACGGTACGCCAGATATGGTTTGCCGGATTTGTCAAACATTTCAATCTTGTTGATTGGAATAGTGTCAGCGTCCCAGATAAGATAATAATCCTCGTCTGTATATCTTGCATAAGCCATTTTCAAGAATTGCTGGAAATACCAGCCGGCTCGGCTTTCATTACCTGACAACTCTTTTTTCAATTTTCGTATGGAGCCAAGTGTCAGTCCGTCTGCAATGTCATTCTCGTTGATTAATGTAACGTGGTCGAGAGCTTGGATTTCTGTTTGTATGTCAGAACTTCCTATTAAGATTATATTCTTTACAGGTAAGTTCTTCAAGATATATGGGTATGCGTATAAGAATGACCGTAAGTCTCTTTTCAGTATGGGGATGATTACGTCTACGTTCATGCTTGCTGTTGGATTTTAAAGTTTTAGAATGACTTGTTGATTATTTCTTTGCATTACAGTTTGAATGCTGATTTTTTATTTTGCAGGCTTCAACCATTGAGTAGATGATTAATTTAATGGGAAGATTGTGTTTTTTTGCTTTTTGCATCCATGTAAGAACTCTTGTTGTTCCATGTGTGGCAATGTCTGAAGCAATCAGATTGGCTGCTTTTTTCAAGAAATAATTGTCTAATTTTTGTAATATTTGGCATTTCAGAATGATGTCTGTCCTTGTGGTTGCATTATAGTGCTTTACGAAATCGCGCAGCCAGTTTTTATGTAAGTTCATCGCATCCATCTTCAGGTCAACATTTCCGGAAGAAGTGATAGAGAAAGGATTATTTCTGTAATTGAATATGGGTTCGTTAATGTTGGCAATGCCTTTACATCCTATAGCTTTGAATACAGTAATGTCGTCGCTTCCCCATGCAAGTGGTAATTTAATGAAGCCGCCATTTTGTTTCAGTGTCTTGGCATTGAAAAGATAATCGCCGATGAATTGTTGTCTGTGGGTCATTCTTTCAGCAATTGCATCCATTGCGGTTTCTGTCTCGGCTCGTTTGTCTTGCAATGTCAAAGGTTGTCCGTTTGGGCCAATTATAAGAGTTCTGCCATGGTACACATCCAAGGTTGGATGTTTATCTATCATAGCTTTGTATTGTGAAAGGCAGTTACTTTCTATCTTGTCATCATCTCCTATCATCATGATGTAGTCCCCGGACGAAAGTTCCAAACATCTGTTCCAATTGTCCACAATGTTTATTGGACCGGTGTTTACGGTGTTCTTATGATATTTTATCCGGCTGTCGGCGAATGACATTACAATGCTGTCTATGTCGTAAGGGGATGCGTCGTTTACAATGACAAGTTCAAAATCTGCGTAGTCTTGTTGCAATACGGACGTTATGGCCTCGTGCAGATATTTTGCCTTGAAGACAGGCATTAATATGGAAAACTTCATGGCATTAACAGCTTTAATATTTTTCCGGCTTGTGCGGTGACGGAATATTTTGTCTCTAACTTGCGGGCGATGGCTTCGCATTTTGAGCTGTTGGCGTTGTACAGCACTTCCAGCATTTTCTGCGCAAGCTCATTGTGGTTGTATGTCTCTTTGTAATAATTGACCAGTCCCAATGTTGTCTCCTTGAAAACATCCAAGGATGACGTTATTACAGGTACATTGTATATAGCCGCCTCTACCGGTGTTAGGCCGAAACCTTCCATTGTTGAAGGTGAGACAAATAGGCTCGCATTTGAATATAGATAGGCCATTTGTTCGAAAGAAAGTTGTTTGTCAATCAAAATCACCCTGTCGGTAATGTTATGTTTGACAATCAACGGATATACTGTTTTATACCAAAATTCCGTAGGTCGGGCTTTTATTACTAAACTATTTGTAGTCTCGTTCTTAATTTCATTGAATGCTTTTATCAATGTCTCGATGTTTTTATATGGATATAGGGTGTTTACGTTTAATATGTAGTTTCTTGTATTAAAACCTTCAATTGGTGCAGGCTCGTATTTGATTATTGAATTTGGTATCACTGCAAGTTTGTCTGTTAATTGTTTGTCTAAATTGCAAACTTCCTCCTTAACCGAATTAGATATAGTGATAATCGTGCTATATTTACGCAACATCCACCTCATCCAATGGAAATATACAAATCCTTTCAAGTTGTTTTTTTTGAATAATTTGAATTTTTGAATGTCATGAAGAATGCCGACTTTCTTTATTTTGGGTGGAATTAAAGAATGTGCATTGATGCAAGGCGAGAAAAACACTTTGGCGGATTTCACAAGTTTATGAAATGACGGTTTAAAAAAATAGCAACAGTCGCAGACATATATTTTGTGAAAAGGAAATTCTTTTTTTATGGTAGAATACGAGGTTGATTTTACCAATATGACGAATTCTTTATCCTTGTATTTTTGCCATTCTTTTAATAAATTGTAAGCAACGATGGAAATTCCCGTTGTTATGTCGCCTTTGTCAACATAAGTCAAATCAACAAGTATCATAATTGATTGAAAATCGTTTTAAATTCATGCAGACTTGACTCAAAACTATATTTGTTCTTAAATAAGTTTCGAGATGTTCCGTTATACTGTTTCCCCCAATTTTCTTTATTCTGTATAGCTCTTATGTAATCATTTGGAGTTTTGCAAATAATGGCTTCGCTATCTGTAACGTCGTACCCTTCAACGGCTTCGGGAGATGCAATGATAAGTTTTGCATGTTGCAATGCTTCTGCCGTTTTTACTTTCATGCCGGAACCGGACATGATGGGCATCAAGATGAAATCAGCTTGCTTATACACATTCTCAAGATTTTCAACATAGCCATAAATCTTTATGCTTTTGTATTTTTCTGCAAGTTTATCCATTCCTGAACCGCATACAATGAATTCCATGTTGACATTTGGCAATACATGTTTGACAAGCCAGTCTATCGCCTGAACGTTTGGTGGAAAGAAGCTGCCGACGAATAATCCATGTGGTTTGTCTTTAACTTTGTTGTCTGCTGGTGAATATGGCAGACGTTTGTTCTCAAGTGTGACAGGTATGATGGCATCAGCCTTGCGGTTGTATAATTTATTTATTATGCCGAAGTCTCTTTTATTCAGTGCTATAATCCGGTCGGATGTACGGCATGTGTCCTTTTCGTTGATATACGCAATTACAATCCTGTGTATAAATTTTGGGTTTAAGGATAATTTTAGATGTTCTTTCATCATAATGGTTTCTACATTGTGGAAGAAACTGATTATGATTACATTGGGATATTTGTTTTTTAAATATTTTGCCAAGTGCCCAAACAAGGAGCTGTCAAAGAAAATATATTTTATTCTGAGGCTGATGATTTTTCTTTCAAGTTCTTTTATGTATGTATCGGTATAACGGAAAATCGAGCATGTTCTTAATTCCGTCAACAGTTTATACAATCCGCCTTTGGTGCTGTCTGTTGATATAGTATGTGTATAAACATTGTCTTTACCAAATATTTGTATTAAGTGGTGATAATTCCTTTTCATTACGGTATTACCGCCACATGCAACATTTAAAGCTTCCGCTATGTATAAGATTTTATCGTTTCCTGACATATTCTTTTTGTTAAGGCTAAATTGTCTTTATATATAATGTATAAGCAGATGCAGAGTGGAATAGAGTCCAAAAGCGTCGAAATAGTTGTTGTCGAAATTGCAGCATATAAGATATATGATTTGCAGAATTTGTTTTCACTGTTTATCCGCGCTTTCAATGCTTTTATTATTAAAATGATGTACAAGCATAATCCGACCAATCCTAATGCTGTAAATATGATTGAATAAGAAACGTCGTCAGACCAATAGCCACGTAATTTCCAGTACGCCTCGTATTTGTGTAACGGTGAGTCGTTGGGCATCCCGTTGCCGAATATGTATGTGAATACGGACTGGTTGTATTCCGTGAAAAAGAAGATGTATTCGTAAATGCGGTAAGACCAGCTCATTATGTCTTTCCCTCCACTGTAAGAGAATTGTGTCTCCGTCAAGTCCAACATGGTTTCATACTGCTCTTGGAAGAAATATTGAAATATGAAAGTTATTGCAATGATGGAACAGGCCAGCAATGCCAGAAACTTGATTTTGTTTTTGGTGTGGCAGTAGATTACATATACGGTCACTACAAAGATTGAAGCCATGTTTGACCGGGTCAAACTGGAGCAGTTGAAGATAAGCAGCAGTATGGATATTGCGATGCAGACAAGCCGTTCTCGCTTTTCCTTGACAAAGGCTTTCCCGAGGAAATAAAAATAGGCTATGGCAGCAATTGTCTTGCCTGCAATGGAAAGACGGTAGCCTCCTCTCTCGTCTGACACGTATGCCTCCCCGTCTTCGCCGAGTAAGCCGAATACTCTTATTGGAGCTGCAGAAAAAGCATAAAGCAGCAGTATAATCTCTATGACCGTGTATGCGAGAACAAGCTTAAGAATAAAGTTGCGTTCAGCTTTATACTTTAATAGTAGGAAGAAGAATGAAAGGTTGAAAAAGCAAATGCTGCTCCTGAACGTGTTTGGGAAGGGTTGGTTCCAAAACAACGCCGCTATAATGAATGTGAACAATGTCTGTATTATGATGGCTCTAAGCAGCCAAGGTATTGAGAACGCCTTGTAATGTTTGAGGAATATTTGTTTCAGTGAAAGGATAAATAGCAGGAAAGATGTCAGAAAACCTGACATTTTCAGCACAACAACCGGTATCGCCCTATATTCAAAAAGCTGGTAGCAGAATGTCGGTGCCAGCATGAGGAATATCTTTCTCCTTGTTTTCATCAGAACATCATTCGTTTTTTATTTATAATTCTTGCCCTGGATTATTGCTTCTCTTGCATGTACTGTTGTTGCCTTGGCTGTTTCAGTAACTTTACGAACTTATCGAAGCACTTTTGGGCTTTGCCTTTTGCTTTCGCCCTTGCGGCGTCTGCACTTTTCAAATTGCAGGCCAAGTCCCTAAAATGTTCACATGCTTGGTCTGCCGCCGCTTTGTCAGTGAAAATGTTGGTTATGTCAATCATCCTGTCCGTTTCGCCAAGGCTTTCAAGCAGACCGGCCATCTTGTGCTCGTAGCTGAGGCTTATGAACGGTATGCCTTGGTTGATGGCGAATACTATGGAGTGGTATCTGGCTCCCACCATCAGTGCCGCTTGCCTGATGACGGCCTGCTGCACGTCGCTGTTGTATGTGTCAGGTATTATGACGACGGGCTCTTTCCGTAAAAACGTTTCACGCAGTTCGCGGAAATACTGGTAGTCGTTCCTTGTCTGGTTGTTGGTCTGCGGCAGCATCACAATTTTATGCTTGGGATAAAGCTCTTGCATTATCCGCACGAGGTCGGCGTAAAACCGGTTTATGGTCTGCGGCTGTACCGTGTTGCGGTAGGCGTAATGCCACACTAATTCGTTAGGCACGAATACGATGTACTCACCGCCGCCTATGATGCGCCTGACGTCGTCCGGCACGTCGGCTTCCGTCGCGTCGAGGAATGCGCTGTCAACCGTAGGCGTGCAGTTTATTCCAAGTTCGCGTGCCACGTTTACCGACTTTTCATCCCGAAGGCAGACAAAACTGCAATATTCCAACGCTTTTTTTGCCAAGTGTCGGAAGCGTCTTTGCGCCCGCGTGGCGGTAGGAAACGGGCCTATGCTGCGTCCGTAATAGGCCAGTGGCTTGCCCATGCTCCTTGCCAGGAGCAGCAATGACAGGTGGCGCCAGTCCTGGAAGCCGCCAAGGTTGATGCCGCCCGGAGCCATCATCACTATGTCAGCCCATTTGTACAGGCGCTTTATTTTATTGCCTGTGGGGCATAATGTAAGCGTCCATCCGGCGTTCCATCTGTATGAATGGCGTGCAACCCTGTTGAACCATACTTCATTCAATGGTGTGATGTTTACAAATTCCACTTGCGGCAGTTTCATGTCAAACTCGTCAATCGCCGCAGGGCTTACGCCTAATTCCATCACCTTTATTCTTGCATTGGGGATGGCTTTCAAGATGCTTCTCACCAGCCCCTTGTGGGCTGACTCGTCGCCGCGGTTCCACAGCGGTTGGTCTATCAGTAGGATGTTCATCAGTTGTTCATTTGTGTTTGATTTTCTCAACGGCCTTATATGTGCAGTTGAATATGATTATGCGGATTTGGTCGGCCAGTAGGCAGGCTGTGCAGATGACGAACATGTAGGCGAAGCCTGTGCCGCGCATGACTTCCGGCAGCAGAGCTTGTGTCAGTATGGGCCGTACGTTTATGGCGTCGGTGATGAGGTAGATTGCCAGTGTCGATTGCAGCAGCCTGTTCAGGGTGGCGGAGCTGAAGCGGTGCGTGTCGGCTTCGTACACTAACCAGCCGCAGATGACCGGCAGCAGGATGTTGTTGTTCTGCAAGAACAGCTCTATTACTTTTGTGGGCAGGTGGGCTACGTCGGCCAATATTGGTACGAGCATTAGTGTCAGCATGGAGCCTATGCCTGCCGCCCTAAGCCGTATTACCCCCCCCCGTTTGCATATTTTAACGCTTAGGTGCAGTCTGAAATACCTTGCGGCGAGGTATATGGTCAGCAGCAGCACGGCGTCGTGCGAATTGGCTTGCCATAGGGCTTGGGCAATGTACGTATAGGCCAGCATGGCTATTACGATGTTCCTGAATGTCTGCCTCGGTATGGTCTTGATGCCCGTCTCGATTACGGGGGCGAGGAGCATGATGAACAGGTACACGCTGACGAACCACCAGCCGTCGAAGGGGTGCAGGTAGAGCAGTTTGCCGAAACCTCCGCCTATTGGCGTGAGCACTAACAGATAGAACAGCGTAGTCAGTATCAGGTCGACGGCCTTGCCGCGCGTGGCGTGTATGCCGTAATATCCGGATATGAACATGAAGCCCGTGACGCCGATTTTGCCAAGCGAGAACAAGGCCAGGTGGGGAGCGGTGCCGGGGTTTGCGCCCCATAGGTAGATGCGTTCGTAGTCAAGGCCCGTGCCGTGGCCGTAGACGTGTATGAGGAGGATGAGGTACATGAACGCGAAGCGCAGCAGTTCTACCGACGTGTTGCGTTGTGATTTTACAGTTTCCATAACATGTGTCGTTTTTTCCTGTTTTGCGAAAGGCAGTCTTTCACCTTCTAAAAGGCCGCCTTTCGGCGTGTAAAAGACGGCCTTTCGCGGCGCAATATGCGGCCTTTTGCAAAATGCCTGTCCAAAGGCCGTTATTTCTTTAATATCTTCTTGCCCAAGCCAATTACGCTGTCGCCCAGCATGCCGCGCAGGGCTTGCTTCGCCTTGTGCTTCGCCGAGCTTTCCATGTTGTAGATTTTGAAGAGGGCGTCGTTCTCGTCGTCCACCTTGGTGAACACTTCGAAAATCATCGGCTTTTCCGTAAGCTCCGGCGTGGTGAACCTTGCGCACGCCTTGTCGAACTCTTCCTTGCTCGACGCCGCCATGTATTCATATCCCAGGTCTTCCGCGTAGTGGCGTACCAGCGTTGGCGACTGCTGCCCGAAGTGGCCGCCGGCAGCGATGTTACTGTCTATGTCATTCACGCAGGTTATGTTGGTTTGCTTGAACAGGTGGAATTCCGCTGCCAGCGCGTTGTTTATGAGCATTATCCTTACATTGCGGCCTACGTGGCGGTTGCCGAGAGAGTTCATGTCGTAGAAGAACGACAGGTCGCCCACCACGCCGATGTAAATCTTCTCTCGGTTGACCAGCGACGCGCCGATGAGCGTTGACAGGTTGCCGTCTATGCCGAAGCCTCCCTCGTTGCAGTACACGTCGATGCCGTCGGGCATGTCGAAGTAGCCCCATGAGCGCAGGGGGCTTAGTATGCCGAGATGAAGTACGCAGCCGGAGGGCAGTTTGTCGTGAATCCGGTGGGCAACCCACAGTTGTGAGAACGGCAACTCGGGCACTGCGCGCCACAGCCGCTGCTGCGCCTTGCGGCATTCGGCCAGGTAAGAGTCGTCGCCTGCCGCCTGCGCCGCGGCTGCGTAGCGGCTGAAGAATGTCTGCTCCTTAGTCTCGAATACATTGGTCAGCGTCCTGTACCGGTCTGCTATCAGGCCGTCTTCCGCCACGCGCCACACTTCCTTCGGGCAGCCCGCCACGCCGGGGAAGTCGCTCATGTCGCCGATGTGTATCAGCAGGTCGGGGTCTCGGTTGGCGTCCTCTATGCTTTGCTGCGCCACGAGGTTGTAGTTCACCTTGTACTTCCCCCTGTAATTGGCCGCCGGGTCGGTTAACACTACCGCGTTGAACGCCTTGCAGAACGCGTCGATGGCGGCCGTTTCGCCGTCAGTCCATCTTGCGTGGGTGCCGCAGAACACCATTATGCGCCCTCCGGGCAGCTGCGGCCAGGCCTCGTCTTCGGCCGTGTGCCGCCTTATGGCGCGCTGCTTCGGCAGCGTCTTTACCGAAAAGTCGCGCGAGTATGTTGTGGTCAGGTTCACGTGCGCGGGGCCTCCGCCGCGGTGTGTCAGCGCCAGTATTGCCTTGTTTGCCTTCACGTTGCAGTCCCAGGCGTCGTCGGCGTTGTGCACAGTTTGCAGGTGCACGCTGCATGTCACGGTGTCTCTCGGCTGTACGGAGCGGTCTATCACCTGCGTCACAAGGTGGCCAATCTTGCTCTCGTCCTGCGTAGATGTCACGGCGAGTACGGGCAGATGCCTGTAATAAGCCTCGGTCAGCGCAGGGTAATAGTTTCTCGACGCCGTAGCCCCCGTGCAGCTTAGCACTACCGGCTCGCCGCTTTCCGCCGCCATGCCGCACGCCATGTAGGCCGCCGAACGCTCGTCCACGCAGCTGTATATGTCAAACCACGGGTCTTGCTGTATGCTCCCCACGAAGGTTACGTTGGTCGAGCCGGGCGACGCCACCACGCGCCTTATGCCGTGTTCCTTGAGCAGTGCTATGAGTATTTGTACGTTTTGCTCGCTTGTATAATATTGTTCCATATTGCTTTTTATTTATATGGAGATAAAATGTACCTGAAAATCAGGTATTTTATTTTTTGTTTTAATGTAGGCATCTCTTTGAAAGAGGCATGTTCTCTTGTGAGTCTGTCGTAATAAGCTTCCCTTCTCCAATCGATGTTCTGGAATGACGGACTTTTCATAAATTGCTCGATACATTGTGAAAGACCTTTGTCCGCTGTGATAAATGATGACGTATCTATGAATAGGTTTATCTTGCTATTGTCGAATCGCCTGTCATAATGGCGGTCGTATTTCACTTGGTATTTTGCATGTTCAAACCTAAGATTAAGAGCTTTTTCCTCAAACCTTACGTGAGGTCTGTTCCCAGAGTATTGCTCTATGGCGTCCAAATACCAATGTAAGACTTTATCCCAGGGGTGAGATTGATTGGATGTTATGTGAAAAACCTCGCCATAAGCTTTTTCATTGCCAATCAATTTGATTATTCCGGAAGAGACATCCATGCCATAAGTGAGGGTCGTATATTTGTTTGCAATATCTTCCGAGAATACGATTGTACGGCCTTTTAAGGCCCTATACAGCCAACTTTCTTTTTCCAATACGCCAAGTTGCAGGCGGTTTTCGCTATAAGTTATGTAAGGACGTACTATCGTGTAGTTGTTTTTACCGGAGTTTGTTAATAAATCTTCTTGTCTTGCTTTTGCCAGTGCATATTCGTCGGTTGAAAGATATTCGTCGTCTTTGCAAACATCCAGCAATCGTGGAGATGTTTCTGTTAAGGGATGTTCCGATGCTGCATACACCCTTGATGAGCTTAAAAATATGTATTGTTTGCAAGACTTTAATATTTTCATATATCGTAGGCTGAATTCCTTTGTATTGTAAGCCATGAAGTCGATTATCACATCAAAGCCTTGTTTTAATAATGTTTCAAGGAATGTGTCATCATGGGCGTTGCCTTTGGCGTAATGTATGTTCTCGTCGTCTGTTTGGGGTTGACGCGATGTTACGACAACATGGTTGTTTGTATGTTTCAACAGTTGGACCAGATGCTTGCCCATGGCGCCGGTTCCGCCTAAAATCAAAATCTTCATATAATTTAGTGTTTGTCAAATACAGATTTATATTACGCAATTAATGAGGAAATCTTTGAAGCCTAGTTCGGCTTATTTCGGCATGAAGAGAATTGTTTTATTTGTTTTTCCTTTTTATTAATGACGCAATCTTGTTGTACACAAGTTGCCTTTCCGACTTCTCAAGCCCCAAAATGATGATGCTCCCGCCCAATGCAACGGTTGAAACAATAATGGTAAGCAGCATCCTTCCGACAGACTCGCCTAACAGGAAGTAGGGTAATGACCCGAGTGCGCAGGTGGTTGCAGAGACGGGTATAATCCGATATAATGTTTCTTTGTAGAACATTGAAACGGGAAAGCCTATCAGGCCTTTTATGATGTACAGCTTTACGAAAATCAGGATTATGTAAATCACGATGAAGACAAGGTATGAAGTATAGGCGGGGAAGCCTAAGACGAACAAGCCGTAAGAAATGAAAAAGACTAACGAACCGATTGTGCCGACCCACAGGTAATATCTTTTGACCTTACCTGTTGCCCAACAGGCATTGGCCGTTGCGTTTCCCAGAATGTCGCAAAGTGTTCCAATCATGGTGAGTTTAAGGAACGTTGCCGTATGCTCGGGTACGGTTTTCAGCCATAGTTTCAGTATGATGTCCGCCTCGAACATGAACGGAACGGCAAAAACCAGCATGAGGAAATATGAGTATTTGCTGCCTCGGCATACTAACTTGAACATGTATTCTATGTTTCCCGCAGCGTATGATTTTGTAATTTGTGGATTAAGCGCAGTGGTGAAGTTGGTTACAAATTGCCTTACGACGCTTTCTACCTGTGTGGCAATGCCACGCGCGGCGTTTACCGTTACGCCGAAAAAGATGTTCATCGCAATGTTTACACCTTGCGTGTTGAAAAGGTATGCCCCGCTTCCTATCAAGTTCCATCCTGCAAAGCCCGTAATGTCTTTCATCATTTCCTTGTCTATGATAGGTGTGTAGTGGCATTCGGCAAAGTGCCTTTGGCAGTATATCCCATAAACAAGCCTTATAACCAGGCCGACCAAGGCAAATAATACGGAGTAGGTAATGAGCTTGTCTATTGGCGAAATGTAGAGCATGTAGACGATGATAAGCTTCAATGTCACTTCCAAAATGCTGATATAGGCAAATGCGCTCATGCGTTCATGGGCTATGATTGCCGCATTATATGGTACGCTGATAAGGTTGAGGACAAATGAGGCTATCGCGCATTGAAATGCCCAATTGGCTCCATACAGCCTGTCTTCGGGTATGTTCAACCGGCAATTGACAAACCATATCCCGACAGCCTCAGCCATTAATGCGATGCCGACGGAAAGTATGAGCTGTACATTTACGCTCGTTGAGAAAATGCGTTGCAGCTTGTCGCTTTCACCGCGTCCCAGTTCAAAAGTGATGAAACGGCTGATTGCCGCTCCGAGTGAACTCGTAAAGAAAGAAAACATCAGTACAAAGCCTGCCACAACATTGTATATTCCGTAATCTTCAACTCCCAGTGTAGCCAAGATTACCCTGCTTGTGAAGAGGCCTACTATTACTGTTATGATTAAGCGCGCATAAAGTAAAAGAGTGTTCTTTGCTATGCGTTTGCTGTTTTCTTTTTCACTTTGAAGCATGTCGGCGTCGTTGGGTCTTGATTCTGTTGCTTTTATGATGGAACATCAATACAACCTGCAGCTCTTTCCGTCAAACTCGTAGACGAGGTGGCGCGGCCTTTCGCCCACTTTCTTTGCCGGTATGCCCGCTACAACGGCGTAAGGCTCTACGTCTTTCGTCACCACGCAGCCGGCGCAGCATACCGCGCCTTCGCCTATGCTCACACCCGGCAGCACCGTGACGTTTGAGCCGAGCCAGGCCCGGTCGCCTATTTCTACGGACAGTTTCCTCTCCTGTGGGGTGGGGCAGCGGAAGTAAGGGTCGCGGTGGTCGTGCTGAAGGGTGTATATCGAGACGTTGCTTGACAGGTTTACATTGCGCCCTATGGTCAGTCCTTCGCGTGCGTCGAGTATGGCGTTGTCGCCGATTATGGAGCCTTGCCCTATGCGCAGCCGCCATGGCGAGCGTATCTCCGTGCAGAAGTGCAGCACTGCTTTCGGCGCTATGTGCGCCCCGAGGCCTCTGTACAGCAGGCGGCGCAGCCTGACGGAAGGCAGGATCGAAATGTTAAAGATTAAAAATCTACCCCCCCCCACTTCTTAAAATATGTTCAGCGAGCCAGCCGGGCACGGCCAGCAGTTTGCATAGTTTGCTGCCGCGGTGGTTCTGGTATAGCGCCCATCCGGCCTCCATGGGGTACAGCAAGGCGCAGAAAAGCCATTCGAGATAGAGCAGCGCGACGGCTGCAATCAGTATTGTTTCTATCATGTGTTTACGGTTTGTTTTTTTGTCTTGTATTTCCCCGTTTTTCAAAAGGCGGCATCCGCAGTTCAGGTGTATATATGCAAAAATGGCAAGTATGTGCAACCAACGATAAGTGAGGCTCTCGGTAACTGTCATTCCGCGCTACGACGCGGAATCCAGGAAACATCCAAGGCTACAAACGGTGCAGGTTACATACACTGTACCGCATCGGGGTGCGGCATGACAACCGCGTCGGAGCGCGGAATGACAATTACCGACAGCCTGGCTGATGATAGGAAGTTCCAAGTTTATATGCTTTACATACCATACACCTAAATTGCAGGTGAGCTGCAAAAGGTGGCCTTTGGGCTTGCGAAAGGCCGTGTTTTGCCTTGCCGTTTGCGGCCTTTTGCATGGTGAAAGGCCGTGTTTTGCAGAACGCCCTGTTTGCCGCTGTTTTGCGGTTGCCCGGGTGTGCCCCGGCGTTACAGCAGCTGCGCTATGCTGAGGCTGCGCGTCATGCTCTGCCACGAGTGGTGGGCTACGGTCATGGTCAGTGGAAAGGGCAGGGCGAGCCGCCGCCCGATGGTCTTCAGGTTGCGGTTGATGTTGTGCAGGGCGCGGCAGTGCTGGAGCCACTGCTCGCGTGCGTCGCAGGCCGTGATGACGGGGAACAGGTACGGAGTGCCGGGCCGTGCGTGGCGTTCGGCTATTTCCTGCAACGCCGGTTCGTAGGCTATGGTTACTTCGTTGGCGGCGCCTTTGGGCGTGTATGTCAGTCGGTCGCCGTGTATGTTGCCGCGCGTCAGGCGAAATATGTCGCCGCAGGTCATGCCGTGCGTCAGCACGGAGAAGAGGAACATGTCGCGTGCGAAGCCTACGGCGGGGCGCGACTGGCCGAGGTCGAGCCCCGCTATGCGGCGTATGTCGTCGAGGGTGAGGCCGGGCTTGTCCTTCTTTGGCCGGTAGCTTGTGTCTATTCCGGCGAAGGGATTGCCGCCTGCGGCCAGTCCGTCGGCCGCGGCGCGCAGGTACACCCGTTTCAGGCTGCGCATGTAGAGGGCTATTGAGTTGCGCCCGAGAGCCTTGTCGGCGAGCCACGCGCGGTAGCTGCTTACGAGCTGCGGGGTGAGGTCGCCGATGGGAATGTCGCCCTTCCCGGTGAACGCGGCAAACCTTCCGATGTACGTGTCGAGCTTGTGCGCCGCGTCATAACGCCCCTTTTCACGCATTTCCGCCGTGATGCGCCGGGCGTAAGTAATGAAGCCTGCGCCTTGCGCGGTGTTGGTTTCGGGTGTGGTAATTGGCATCCCTCCCAATTCTTAACTCTTAATTTTTAATTCTTCACTCTTCACTCTTAATTCTTAACTCTACTCGTGCAGCCACACCGTGCGCAGGTAACGCCTCCATGCGGCAAGGTGAGGTGTCGAGTTGATTTCCGTGCATACGGCGGTGCACGTCCTTACAAGTTCGCTCACGGCCTCGTCGGCCTCGTCGGTGTCGGTCTCTATTGCCATGGCGTTCAGCGTTTGGCCGGCAATGTTGAGGCTTTTCACGGCTTTCACGCACGACGTCTCGTCGGTAAGTATATTATATAAGGTGGGGGCGAAGTTGCGGAACGAGTCAATCAACGTGCCGCTTTTGCGTCCGTTGTTTTCCCCTGTTGCCGCGCTGCTTACGGCCGTTCCGCTTACAAGACGCTCGTTGGCTTTGCCCGCCGTGAGGTAATATTCGCCGAGAAAGGCGTCCCAGTTGGCGAACACAGTGCACCGTCGGCCGTCCGGGTGAGGCATGATGCCCGTGTGTGCGAAGTATGTCGTCGTAACCGTCAGCTCCCGTCCCTTGCTTGGTTGGTAAGCCAGCTCGGTTATGCCGACCCGGCTTATCACTTCGGTGAAGCCCTTGTGCTCCAGTCGCGCTTCGTCTTTGCCGTCGCCGATGGGCACGCCCGGCGTGGGCGTAAGGAACGGGCGTATTGTCAGTTTGCCCCAGTTGCCCCGTACATACCCGGGAAAGTCGTGCTCGTAGCGCGCCAGGTTGAGTAGCAGTCCGGCGTCTTTCGTGTCAAGCCTGCCGAGCTTTTGGCTTAGCTCCGAGTGCCCGTTTTGCAGCAGATGGCGGCAAAGACCTGCCATGGTGGGCGTCTGTGCGAGGTAGTCGGTGACGGAGTATAGCACGCCGAGCGACTTTTCATCGTAGCCGCAGGCCTGGATGATGCCCAGCAACAGGTCGGCCGCCCTCTCCTTTTGCGTGGCTATGGCCTGTCGGTCGCCCTCGGCGTTGTGCAGCCTTACCACGCGCAGGCTCCATGCGTCGGGTATTGACACGGTTAACGGCCTGCCCGTGCCGGGCTGACAGATGTTGAACACTATTCTGCGCTCGCGCTTGAAGCGTGCCAAGTAGCCCTCGCAGCCCTTCAGCGGCCCGTCAACCACCTTCACGATTTCGTTCGGCTCGCCCGTCTTTGGGTTGAAGGCATAGTCGGTGAAGGGGCGTTCGAGTATTACTACGCGGTCGGCATAGTTCTCGTTGAAGTCCTTGAACGCGCGCATCTGGTCTTCGGGAATGGTCCACAGGGCGGCTTTCTGCTCTCCGTCCTGCCGTCGGCCGTACATCACGATGCCTTCGGGGTAGTGGCTGTCGATGAACTCCGCCAGCGCCTCTTGCGTGGAGTGTACGAACACGTAGCCTGCAAACAGGGGCTTGTCCTCCTGCCTGCCGCCGCCCGACACGCTTACCGTGGTGTGCGTCGGGCAGTACACTTCGAGTATGTTCTTCGCCTTTGCCTGGTACGCGGCCAGCATGTCGGCCAGCTTGCGTTCCTGATGCGGCAGTGTGCGGACGATGAACCAGCTGAAGTCTACCTTGTTCAGCTTGTCGTGATTGTATGGTGTCACGTTGCGGTGTGCCCCGGTGCAGGGCGTAGGGTACATGTCATGCTCCTCTTGTGTCAATCGCACAAGAGCTCTGTTGGTTGCCTTTTTTCAGGCGTAGCGGCGGCATTCCGGAAGAACCTCAGCAGCAAATATCCACCGTTGTTATGTGGCAAGGCGAACAAAGCGTTGCAGGCTTTACAGAAAATGTTTCCATACCACAAAAGTTGTTAGCTTATAATAATTTAAGTCTCTCTGCGGACGGCGGCATACGTGCCGTTTTATAGGTATGAAGCGGCCATCCGACTGCAAAGGTAAGAAAAAACGCCGATATGGAGCTTAATCATGAATAATAAATTGTTTAAAAAACATTTCCTGTGGCAAATATCACCACTATTTGTTTGACAAGTATCAAGTCGCCATCCGACTAACATGTTGGTATAAAGCATTTTACGGAACAATGGCCGCTTCATACCTATAAAACTGCCATTGTTTTGTATTCTGTTTCCCATTTTGTCATATTCTTTTTTCGGTTCATCCGCAGTTTGTTTGGATGAAATATTAAGCATATTAACTAATACACCTTGCTGTAATCCAGGCAGTCGGTATCTGTCATTGCCTTAACGGCGACTTTCAGTTCCGCGCTCCGACGCGGAATCCAGAAAACATCTGAGGCATCAAATGACGCAGGTTGCGTACACTGGATTCCGCGTCGGAGCGCGGAACTGAAAGTCGCCGTTAAGGCAATGACA
>ENA-OPIO01000232-OPIO01000232.1-human-gut-metagenome-genome-assembly--contig:-NODE-232-length-21514-cov-3.494338_pt1 | contig 21514 bp, 23 predicted proteins | sample MGYA00241395_ERZ501636 | MGnify/ENA primary metagenome ERZ501636 (study PRJEB25962, sample SAMEA2042198) | human gut metagenome | biome: human gut; feature: human-associated habitat; material: faeces... | reverse complement strand
CTACAACCGATCGGTTAACAGCCGATTGCTCTGCCATTGAGCTAAGCAAGCGTCGCACAAACGTGCATGCACTATATTACCGATGGTCAACGGGTTTTGCAATAAATTATGTGAGATTTTTTGCAAAACTTGGTTTGAGCCACTCTTCGTTAAGCGGATAATTTTTTATCGATGCAATTAAGCAAGTCTCCGACCGTTTTAAATCCCCCGAGTTCTTCCGCTTCAAAGTGGATTCCATAACGATCTTCTAAATCTAAGCACATCTCAACGACATCGAGGCTATCGAGCCCGAGGTCTTTGAGGGTCGCATCATCTTTCAGTTCGGTTTTCCCGATTCTTTTCATGAAACTATCTCTAATTTCTTCAATTTGTTTACTGGCCATAAAAGCTTCCTCGCTCCATAAAGTTACCATAAATTGAAAGAAGAAAAAAGAAATAAAACTGAAAAAAGAAAAGCGGTTAAGTGAGGCCCCTCGCTCATTTAACCGCTTTATATTAGCCGAGAACGTTAACGTTGACGGCTTTTGTGCTTTTAGGAATGGTAACGCTGGCTTCGCTTTCCACCCGGTTTGCCATATTTTGGAAGGTGGGGACGAGAACTGCCGCCATCGCTCCAAATATCGCAAGCACGAGGATCATCCCTAAAAGTTGACCTTTAAGTTCTGACATATTTCCTCCTTTCTAATCTAAGTATCCGAGAACGGTCGAACGGGTGACCGTGACCTTCATGGCTTGTTGACTCATGATGAGGGGGGTAAAGCTTTTACTGATTTGGAAGGTTAAAATATCCCCCACTTGGTAAGGACCTCTGCCGGTCGCCACGATCGTGGCCCCGCAGTTAGTTTTAACGAAGTGACGGATTTCACTTGTGACCCCACCGCTGATACTAATTTTCTTCGCGACCGTCACCGAACACGTATCTAAGGTTGAATGGATAATTTGAATCGATGATAGGTCGCTGGTTAAACAGATGACTTGAATCGCGAAGAAGAGACTTAGAAGGAAGCCTAACTTAGAACCCATTGATTAAATCCCCCATGACAGTTACCACCCCAACCATAATCATGATCATCATTAAGGATGAGGCGATTACCGGTAATATCATCGCGTTATCAAACTTCTTCTCTTCTTTGATTAAATCTTCTCTTTTCGCATTCTCAGAATATGCGTGGAAGAGATGGAAGAATTGATCGATATAACGTTGGTTACCCCCTTCATCCATCATCTTATAAATTGCGATCATCACTTGCCTGATTTCTTGACTTTCTAAATCGTTACAGAAGGTTAAGAAAGGAACGACTGTTTTATCATTTTCAATATCGCTTAACAGCGTTTGAATCTTCTGAAAGAAATAGCTGGAAGAGAACTTCATCGTCTCTTTTAAAGCGGAGTAAGGTGTTAACCCAGTTTCCACATAAATCGCGAAGTAATCAAAGAGATGGATAAATTCCTTCTCCCGCATGTATTTTTCATCCTCTTTTTTCTCTTTCCGTTTGTTAAAAGCGAGATAAATCACCACGACGGAAATCAGTAGGCAAGAAAGGCTCAAGAAAAGGTTTTTAAGGAGGAGATAAGAGACGATGGATATAAGGGTCCCCGCGATACCGATGATCCAAAAGCCACTTTCTTTCCAGGAAAATCCCTTCCGAGAACCTTTCTCCCTTTTAAGAATGAGATTTTGCTTTTTGCTTTTTGCCATGTTTAATGCCTCCTAAAGGTAGTTTTGAAGGATAAAGAAGATAAGTGAAATAAATGATGGCCCCTAAAGTGAGAAGGAAATAAACTCCTCCTAAAAGTAAGAACCAGATATTATTTGCTAAAGCGGTGTAAAAGTTATTTAAGCCGATTCTTACGAACAAGGCGACCGCGATACTCATGCCCCACAAGACCCCAAACTGGGCTAAATATCGTTTCTTAACCCGGTACACTGCATCTCCGTCCGCTTCTTCGAGGGATGCTTCTTGGAAGAGAGGTTGACTGAGCTTTAAGATATCCCCACCTTGCTCTTCAAAGAGAGTGTAAATTGACCTAAATACTCTAAAGAAATCAAACGCGAAGTATCTTCCTAAGTAATCAAGTCTTTCGCCTAAGGGGGAATCATTTAAACCTTCAATCTTGCCCTTTAATTCACTCGGTAAGACATTTACCGCGCTTTTAAAGGCCTCTTCCCCGCTATTTTGGACAGCAAGGCTGATGATGAAGGTTTGAATAAAGTGGAAACAGTATTTTCTTTTACTGTTATCGATATTGAGCTGAATGACCCGCGGAATAACAAAGAGATAAAAAGCGAGGGTAAAAGTGAGGAAGACCGCGATGGTGATATAGAGGTTAGATGTTAAGAAGAAGGACGTTAAAGCGAAGATTAAACCGAACAGTAAGCTATAAGTGAGATTCTTCATAAGGGTTACTCCAGATTATTTCTAAGTTTTCATTTTTCATAACGGCAATTTCTTTTACATAACGGATGATCTTTCCGTCTTCGTCCTCTCTCTTTTCTAGGAAGCAAAAAGCATGAAAGACGCTTCTCAAATCTTTTTCTAAATTTTCTTCTTTAAGCGATGGGCTCCAGAAGAGACTGAGCCGTACCATTCTCGGGATCACCCCTTCTAAATCTTTCGCATGGATAGACGTGATGACCGGGTGGCCGCTTAAAGCGGACGTTAAGATATCGAACATCTCTTTTCCCCGAGCTTCCGCGATAATGAGGTAATCTGGGTTATTTCTTAAAGCGTTCGCAATCAAATGATCAAAAGAACTGGGGTTATAAGATTCATTCATCAACCAAGTTGTTAAATCGATATTGCTATCGTTCTTGATGGTTAATTCTTCTACGTTATCGATGACGACAGCTTTTTGATGAGGTGATAAATGGTTAACTAACCACTTTTGGAGTTCGGTTTTCCCCACGCCAGTTTGACCCGCGATGATGATGGATTCCCCTTTCTTTAAGAAATCAAGAAGGATGTTCTTTCCTTCTTCATCGAGAAAGTGTTCATCATAGCTGACGACGTCATCTTCACTAGCGATTCTGATCGAAAAGGTGGGAACTTTTTCATTCTTCACTCGTCCAATCGATGGGTATACCGCGTTAACCCGGTAAGGACCAAAACTTAAATCGAGGAAAGGGGTCGCAAAAGAGAAACTCCGTTCCGCTAAATTCGCGATATTCCGTAAGAAACTTAGGATATCGTCAGGTGATAAAAAGATTTCACTCTTCCTTCTACCTTCGTTACGGGTTACATAATAGATATCTTGTCCGTTATAGCTGATATCGGTCACTCCCGGAATGGTTAATAATTCGTTTAAGAACGAACCTTGAAAGTAAGTTAAGAGTTTACTCATAGAACCGCTCCTTTGGTGATCCGGAAGTTTAAAGAATTGTTATATTCAAAGCTATTTAAATACCTAGCATCTAAGGTAATAGTTAAGGCAGTCGGGTAACTTTGTCCCCGGTAGAAATAAGCATCCGCGACATGGAAATCGAGTTCATAGTCGATAGAGTTCCCATAAGGTTTAAAGCTATCGTTCAGGATGGTACTAACCCGGCTCATCGCGAGATTAATATCGAAGTATGGGCCGTTAGAAAGAGCGATGGGACTGGCGCTATTGACGCAGGTTTTAAGGACGTTATCGTCAATCTGCATGAAAGTTTTTGCGATTGTGCTGTAGCCATTCGCAAAGCGAAAGACCCCGAGCGACACCACGAACGTAAAACTGACAACTAAGAAATTAAGCATCAATATTCCTCCACGCAGAATTCACTGTTACCGCAGCTTCCAAAATAGTTACCGGTTTGAATGATGGAAAAGTTAATCGATAAGTGCCAGAGACCATTCTCCCCCACCCCTTGTAAGATAAGAACAAAGTCATAAGTTCGACTTTCCCCGGTCTTAACTGGTGGAAGCAAGATATCTTTTGTCCTAATATCATGAGCTGACCCTTGCTTCGGTCTAAGTGTCCGACCATCAGGCGAGGCGAACATATAATCTTTTGAGACCGGGTAATAGACGTTCTTAGACATCTCTTCAAAGACGAGAGGGAAACCTACGACTCTCCTTCCCCTATAAAGCGAGGTTTCAAAACCGGGTAATAAATCAATATGATTAGTTAGTACTAAGTCCGCTTTGGTGGGAACAAAAGGGATCTCTTGCAAGGCATAGTCCTTTTGTTTAAACAACATCTGGCTCAAGGGAACAACGTTCGCCTGCGGAGCGGTATAGACGCTCTGTATCCCCTTCGTCTGGATTTCATGGGAATAGCAGTACGCGCGTCCATTCCTAAATCTAGTTCCTAAACCGTAAGTCCCTTTGACGTTCGTATCCGTATCTGGATCTAAGGTGTAATAGGTTTTTCCATTTAGCATCGTCCCAAACTTAAAGTAGGTGGGCCAGAAGACGGTTCTTTTTCCGGGATAAGACAAAGTAAATTCACATTCGACGGTATAGATGGATTCCGTGATATCGTCCGCCATAATCATCCGGCTCCAGAGGTAATCGTTACCCGCTTTGACTTCGATCGGGGAACGGGAAATGACGGCTTGGTAACCTGCCCCACCAGTCTTTTGATCAATGATATCAGAATGGATATATGCGTTGAGCTCGACGTTCACATCCTGAGTCGCATGAAAACCCCAGGTATATTTAAAATTGTATTCATTAGTCGTGATGGGGTAGATTGTCCGGTCACTAAAACCCCCGAAGTCAGTGGGGTAAACTACCGCGGCTTTAACGGTGAAACTTCCAAGCAAGGGCCATAACAAAAACAACCCCAATAAGAGTTTGAGCTTTTTCATACCGGCTCTTTATTCTTTTAGAGCGTGGAACGCTCGAACCATAAAGTTATTTTTCCAGGGATTATATTGTTTGGAATCCAAATATTCTAACCACCAGAACTTATAATGCCGTCCGTATTCGAGGACATCGTTTAAGAAACTTAACTGTTCTAACACTGTCAGTCCATCAAAGTATTCCCGGACTCGTAAAATGAAACGGGCCGCTACTTTATCTTGGTGCCTGAGTAAAAAGTCCTTATCGACATCGTATATGTGTTCATCGGGTGAATATCCGATCTCGATGAGGGCTTGCCGGACTGCTGCACCTAAAAGAAGAAGATAATCGCGTTCCTTCATTTTGGGAAAAGTGATTTCCATTTCTTCACTCATGGTCGTAACCTCCTTTCCTTCTTATAGCGCAATTCTAGAAAAATGTCCCTAAAAATTCTAATAATTTACCTTTAATTTTTTAGACCACGTATAATAACAATATGATTTTACTCACAGGGGCATCGGCTTCCGGCAAGACGGAAGTAGCTAAAACTTTACGGGAAGAATTCCACATTGTGAAAGCCGTCACCTGCACCACGCGGCCGATGAGAAAAGGGGAAGTTGATGGCAGGGATTATTTTTTCTTAACGAAGGAAGAATTCTTAAAACGGAAAGAAGAAGGCTTCTTTGTGGAAACCACTTATTACAATGGTAACTACTACGGCTGCGGAAAAGACCAAATCGCGCCCAACCGGGTAGTCGTCGTCGACCCCACTGGCTTAAAGAACTTCCAAGCTCTCCATATCCCAGGGATTGTTTCTTTTCTTTTAACAGCCAGTGAGAAAATTCGAATTCAAAGAATGCTCCACCGGGGGGATAAAAGGGATAATATCGCCCAACGTATCATCTACGACCGAAAAGAATTTAAGCGTGTTCTTCATACCACTTACGTCATTAAAACTGACGACTTAAATCTCGAACAAGTAGCGATGTTAGTCTTGGAACTTTATCAAAAAGCTCTGCAAAAACTCAATTAATTTTTCGTTTTTAAGGAAAGCACGCGGCAGAGTTCTTCCGCGTCTTTTTCATATTTATGAGGTGGTTCAATCACTTTTGGGTAACCACTGATATGGAACAAACCATCCGCGACAATGTAGCTTCCCTTCTTCACTTCATTTGAGCATGCCATAACTTGCCCTAAGCAGGCTTTACTAGGGCTATGGGTAAAAAGATACAGGACCCCATTCCCAATCTTCTTTATGATTGGAGCGTACTCCCTGATAATATTCGACTTCGTAACCCCCGGATGGAAAAGAACGATATCTAAGCCTTGCTTTAAATAATGGAAGAAGAGGCTATTAAGCCCCGCTTTACTGACAAAATAATCCATCTGCCGAGATGAATATTCTTTTTTAAAATAAGCATCGTAATCATGGTCTTTCGGTTGCTCTGCCGCGAGAGAAGTCGTTAAGACATACCGACCATTAGGAAAGAGTTTTGATAATCCTTCTAAGAGCCTGAAAGTCCCTAAAAGGTTGGTCGCTAAGGTTAGCGGCATCCCGTCCACTTTCGCCGCATCTTTCTTCGGGAAATAGATACCAGCGTTAAGAATGATGATATCAAAATGTTCGTTTTTCACCATCTCGAGGAAGGAGTTCACGCTATCTTTGTTGCTTTGATCTAAAGGTAAATACTGGAGCTTTTGGTTATTAGTTTTCTCTTTTATCTCAAGGACCTTTTGATTTCCTTTACTAGCGTTCCTGCTCGCGATTGTCACTTCTCCCCCGAGCGAGGCTAAGTAATAGAAAGTCCACTCCCCGATTCCGCTATTACCGCCGGTTAAAAGGATTTTCTTACCGGTAAAATCGAGATGTTTCGCTTTTAAATAATCTAAATATTCTTTCATTTCGTAAGTATTTTAAAAGAAATAAAAGGGGTTTCGCAATAAAAAGGAGCCCCGAAGGGCCCCTTAAAAGGAGGAATAAAATGATTTAGACCTTATTCTTCATCATCCTCGTCCTCATCGTCCGTTCCCGCGTTTTGGGGAACGTAATGAGCGAGGTCATCCGCGTAGTCACGAACTTCGAGTTTACCTTGTTCAAGATTATCCTTTTCACAGGCGTCTTGAATCAATTGCTTCGCTCTTCTTAAGCTGAGCGGGCTCTTGACCTTAAAGACGACCGGGATTTCTTTATAGATGTTCTTGTTACCAGCAAACTTCAAGGGTAAGGAACTATTTTCATAGTCCTTCATATCGAGCGCGAAGTAGAGTTTTAAGCTCTTACCAGCGACGGTAATCTTGACGTAAGTCTTGGTGTGGAGACGGAAGGTATCACCGGTATTGCTGAGGCGGCTCTTAAGACCGTAGCTTAAGCATTCCGCTTTCAGTTCGTTATAGTTGTTCTTCATTTCCTCATCGGCTTCTAAAAGACGTGTTGGGAAGGGAACTCTCACGATTTTCGGTTTTTCTTCCTTGACCGGTTCTTCCTTCTTTTCTTCCACCACGGGGGCGGGAGCAGGCGCGGGTGCCGGTGCCGGAGGGACATTAACGATAATCTGCGGCATCACCGGGGTGGGTTCCGGTTTAACTTCCGGGACAGGTTCCGGTTTTGGTTCTTCTTCGACCGGTTCTTCGACTTTCTTCTCTTCTTCGAGTTTCGCTAAGAGTTTGTCGAATTGTTCTGCGACGATGGTCCGAAGTTCTTCCGGTTTGATGAGATTGGCTTGAATGTCTTTAATGGCATCGTCTTGCATCATATCTTTCCGTTTGAGGGCTTCGAGCTCAACGTTCGGTTTTTCTTCTTTCGGTTCTTCCGCTTTTTCAAGAAGGGGAACAAGTTTTTCGTCTAAAGCTTCCTCGACAATCTTATTGACGTCTTCGGCAGTTAAAGCCGGCGGAACTTCTTCCTTCACTTCTTCTTTAACTTCTTCCTTGACGGTTTCTGGTTCCGGAGCGGGTTCTTCTTTCTTTAAGAGTTCATCTTTTAAAGATTGAAGTTCTTCCCGGAGGATGCTTCTCACATCGTCTTCAGTTAAAGCGGGTTTTTCATCTTCAAGAAGATCATCATATTCTTCATCGACGTCTTCTTCGTAATCGGGATGAGCATCTGCGTAGTAGTTATCAAGTTCGGCTCTGATCAATTGCCGCGCTTCATCATCGGTTAACGGTTTATCGTTATCCGGATGATCATGATCATCGAGCGCTTCTTTGATGATGGCTCTGAGTTCTCTCGCGGTTAAAGGACGATTATCGTCTTCGACCGGAGCGGGTTCAACTTTCGGTTCTTCTTTCTTTTCTTCCACCACGGGGGCAGGAGCGGGAGCCGGAGTTTGAACAACCACGGGGGCCGGGATTTCCGGCGCTTTTACTAAGCCTTCCGGAATCTTAACTTCAATATGGATGGGTCCAGCGGGTTCGGGTTTCGGTTCTTCTTTAACCGGTGCCGGTTCTTCTTTCTTAGCTGGAGCCGGGATTGGTTCCCCGTGCGCATTGTAATAGAAATGTTGCACGATATAGGGAACTTCTTTCTTTTCTTCTTTGACCGGAACGGGTTCGGTGACCGGTTCTTTGGTGTCAGGTCCCGCCGCGGTTAATTCATCATATTGCGCGGCTTTAAGAGCGTCTTCATCATTGACGTCTTTTTCAGTCGGGAAGTTGAGCACTTCTTCGGCTTTTTGTTTTTCGGCGATAGCTTTCTTACTGAGGTAAGGATGCTTACGGCAGAAATCAATGCCGACGCATAAAGCGATAAAGCCAAGGATGAAACCGACGAGCAAGATTGCCATACCAGCTAAGATAACAATCGCTTGCCAGATGTTAATGGCGCCGACATTTCGGATTAAGGGAAGGAGCCCAGTAATATCTTCGTGAGCAACACCTTCATAGTTGAAGACATAGCCGGTGTTGGCCGCGAGTAACATCGTCATCGCGACGCCGCCGCCTAAAAGACCAATAATCCAGGTGGCGAGTTGGCTCGGCCGTTTTCTCACGATGATCATGATGAATAAGACGATCCATAAAATAAGGAATATCGCGGTTAAACCTAAGATCGGATAACCGACAAACATGCTTACTAAGTGGTCTTTCGCCCCAATCATCGTTTGATTAGTAATGTTGAAAGCTCCGGTGATGAATCCGATAAACATATCACCTAAGTTACTAACAAAGTTAGTCATTCCCCCGACAATGTCAGTAGCACCCATGAAGAAAACACCTTCAGTGCCAGAGAACATCAACGGGAGAAGAAACAGGAGTGCCCCACCGATAATAGTAAGAATCAGCGAAGCTATGGATAAACCAATCGATTTTCTTCTCATAATTGCTACCTCTTAAAGAAATTGTAGCCAATAAGAAAGCACTTTCAAACAAAAAATGCAATTTTTGCAAAGATTTTACAAAGTTATCGGGGTTTTGCCGAGTTTTTTACGTATAAAGTAAAGGAAGAAGTAACAGTGGAAATATTTAAGGGCCCTTCTAACCACTTTTCTCCGTCTAAAGTGTAGATAAGCTGGTCATTATCAAAAGCAAAATTCGCTTCTTTTATCCGATAATAACGGGATTTTTTAAAAGGAAAGAAAGATAATAAGCCGTTCCAAAAGCCCGTTTTTGGATAGAGGAAAAGAAGGCTATTTTCATCAAAATCTTCCGGTTTTATCACCCGAAAACCACCCATTCTTTCCCCTAATAAGAAAATAATAAAAGGGGAAGACTTAGAAATGATTTGTCCTGTGGTTTTTAAGCAAAAAGGGTAGTTAGCTTCCTGAATAATCCGGGGAACTGCTTCTAAGTAGTAGCTCATCTTCCCTAACCACTTCTTACTACTATCGCTCGTCATCCAGGGGATATCGCTAAAGACACCGGCCGCTAAAGAGTAAGTAAAGTGCCGAGTTTGATTTTTAACCACCGCTTTTCCTAAAAGCACATGCTCGTCTTTTTCACTTTTAAATAAGCTGAGGTTTTGGTTAAAGGATTTCTTAATCCCAAACCGTTTTCCGGCGTCCCCGATGGTGCCATCGTTAAAGAATAAGACCTTCCCCTTCCACTCTAAATCTTGCAAAAGGTTAACCAAAACATTGAAGGTCCCATCCCCTCCAATGATCACAAAAAGATCAAAGTGTTCAATCTTCTTTTTAAGGTAATTTAAGGTCTCATCTAAAGCTAAACTCGGGACATAAGAAACCGAATAACCCTGTAGTTTTAGGGTATTTCCCAGCTTATTTCGTTTTCCTATCCTCAAATAACTTTGACTTTCCGGCTTTAAATAGACTAAGGCTCGCTTCATTTTTGTTTCTTAATCGCGGCTTCAATTAAGCCCAAGAATAAGGGGCTCGGTTTTAAAGGACGAGAGAGGAATTCCGGATGGAATTGACTAGCGATAAAGAAGGGATGATTTTTGAGTTCAAGGATTTCCACTAAGTTCTTCTCCGGATTAATACCGCTAAAGGTCATGCCCCCTTGTTCAAAGGTTTCCCGGTATTTGTTATTGAACTCATACCGGTGCCGATGCCTCTCCTGCACCATATCTTGCCCGTAAAGTTTATGGGCTAAGCTATCGCGCTTCAATTCACAATCATATAAGCCGAGTCTTAAGGTGCCGCCCATATTGATACCGGTATATTGGTCACTAAGTAAACTGATGACAGGGAAAGGTGTTTGGGGATCAAATTCCGTCGTATTCGCGTTCTTCATTTTTAAAACATTTTCCGCATATTCAATAGCGGCCAACTGCATCCCAAAACAAATCCCGAGGAAAGGAACTTTCTTTTCTCTCGCGTACTTTATGGCGAGTTTCTTTCCTTCGCTTCCTCTTTCCCCGAAACCACCGGGGACGAGGATCCCGTCATATTCTTTTAAAATGGAATCAACATTCTTCTCTGTGATATCCGGGGACTTAATCCAGCCGATTTTCACTTTCTTACCGCAGTAGTAGGCCGCGTGTTTTAACGCGCTAGCGACCGAGAGATAGGCGTCATGAAGTTCCACATATTTCCCCACTAAGGCAATCTTCACTATCCCATCAGCGTCCTTAATCGATTTCACCCATCTCGACCACGCTTCTAAATCGATAGGGTTAGAAGGTAATCTAAGATGATTTAAAACATAATCGTCAAGTTTTTGTTCATGGAGGAAGAAAGGCAGTTCATACACTTCTTCTAAATCCTGGGCTTCAAAAACCCCATTTCTTTGCACGTTACAGAAAAGAGAAATCTTGTTCTTACTGCTTTCGCTTAACGGTACTTCCGTCCGAAGGACTACCGCATCGGGTTGAATCCCTAAACTTAAGAGTTCTTTAACCGAGTGTTGAGTGGGTTTGGTTTTGCTTTCCCCTGCCGCATGCAGATATGGCACTAAGGTATTATGGATGAACATCGTGTTCTCCATCCCTAAATCGAGCCGCATTTCTCTCACCGCTTCTAAGAAGGGAAGAGATTCAATATCCCCGACCGTTCCCCCGATTTCACAGATGACGACATCGGCTTCGCTGATTTTGCTAGCTTTAAGTAAACGTTCTTTGATTTTATTAGTGACATGTGGAATTACTTGGATACAGGCTCCAAGGTAATCCCCCCGTCTTTCTTTATCCATGACGGCTTTATAGATTTTGCCGCTGGTGACACTGCTTTCTTTGGTGAGATTAACATCCACCCACCGTTCATAGTGCCCTAAATCGAGGTCCGTTTCCGCTCCATCGTTAGTGACATAGACTTCCCCATGTTGAAAGGGTGACATCGTCCCCGGATCGGCGTTGAGGTAAGGGTCACACTTCAGCATGAACACCTTGATGCCCCTCTGTTTTAAAAGAAGACCTAAAGACGAGGCAAAAATGCCTTTACCTAAAGACGAAACAACCCCACCGGTCACGAAGATAAACTTAGCCATAACGACTCCTAAATAACGTTTCTTAGTCTACGGGTTTTTTCTTTAAAACGAAAGATAGAAAGCGTGACATAGTCCAAAGAAAAACAAAAATAAGAATTGACTATCTTTATAGATATATAAGGAAGAAGATCTCGAATAATCACATTATTTAGAAAAATATGGGAGTTTTATAAAGATATTTTAATTATTAACAAAGAAAAAACCGGCCTTTCAGCCGGTCAATATTCATCTGGTGGCGGAGGAGGGATTTGAACCCCCGACCGAGCGGGTATGAACCGCTTGCTCTACCGCTGAGCTACTCAGCCACAGCTGCATTTGGTGGAGCTTAGGGGACTCGAACCCCCGACCCCCTGCTTGCAAAGCAGGTGCTCTCCCAACTGAGCTAAAGCCCCGTAAAATGGGCAGCGACATGATTATAAAAAAGATGGTAATAAGTATCAAGTTTTTTATTCAATTAAGGCTGAACAGGGCTTATTATCGAACTATTTCTTTAAGGTTAAGCCGTCTTTAAAAGCGTGCCCAACCACGTCATGCACTAAGCGGTAAACATGGTTCATTGAATCGTAAGAAACTAAGTGGAACTTATCAAAGTCGATCTTGCCGTCGGTTAAGATAGCTTCATCGATGGAAACGTTGATAATCTTCGCGACTAAGATACCAGTCTCGGTATTCCAACTATCGACTTCGCATTCCAAGGTTAAAGGAAGTTCTTTAAATAGCGGGGCGTTTACTTTCTCACTCTTCGTCGGATGGAAATTCACGACCGCGATTTTATCGACGTCGTTACCACTGACGAGGCCTAAGTAATCGCATTCTTTAATCACTTCTTTCACGGCGGGGCTGATGGTTAAAGCTTTAGTCTTTTCAAAGTTCTTAACCGTCTTATGGTCAGTTGAAAGAGAGACCATAATCTTATCGGAATCATAGATACCGCCCCAAGCGGCATTCATGAGGTCAGCTTTCCCCTCTTCGCTATAGGTGCCAAACATCAATACCGGAGCAGGATACAAATAGGATTTAACCCCAAAGTCTTTTCTCATAATTTTTCTCCTAGTACCCTAAGATTAAACCTTTCTTTTCCGCATAGAAAGAGCAAAGACCTTGGGATTCCAGAATTAAGACTTTCGTGTTCTTAAATGTTTCTTTTATCGCTTCCGCTAATTTATTTGCAAGTTCGAGATTTAAAACGTGGGTAATGATCACCCGACCACCATTGAAGAGATGATCTTTCATATCTTGAAGAAGGATAGAAATAGCCTTATGCATTCCCCGGGTTTTGGTTTTAACGCCAATCGTTCCTTCCGGTGTCGCAACCCCGATTCCCCAGATACCTAAAATACCCGCTAAGAAACCGGAGAGTCTGCTCACCCGACCATTCTTAACTAAATTATTAAAGGAACATAAAGCGAACATTGTTTGTCTTTGCTTTCGGTATTCTTCTAAGGCGATGGCGATTTCTTCGAAAGTTTTACCTTCATTGATCAATCTTTCCGCTTCTAAGGCAATCAAACTTAAAACGGAACCAGCGCTATAGCTATCGATGATGCAGATTTTCTTATCCGGTTCTTCTTCTAAAACCATTTGTCTAGCATTTACGGCGTTTTGGTAGGAACCGCTTACGCCATGGCTGATAGTTATCGCAATAACGTTGCCTTCTTTTTTAAAGAGGTTATACCAATCGCCACTCGATGGGCAGGATGTTTTACCTGTTCCGCTATAGGAAGCCATTTCATCGAGAAGCTGATCTAAACTAAGATTTTCATTGTCGACGAATTCCTTATTTCCAAAATGAAAAACAAAAGGAACCTTTTCAAAATTGATATTTGGGTTATGAGTTTCCAATTCCTTTAAATCACAACTTGAGTCAGCAATGATGTTCCATTTCATTTTTGTTACCCCCCCCATGAAACAAAACAAATTAAATACGCTTTATTTGATAAGTCAAGGATTGATAAAGACAATAAAAAAATGACCAAACGATGGCATCGAAGAAATCTTCAAGAATAGTTCGCGACTCATACTAATTATATAAAGATAATAAGAGCCAAAATAAACGAATAGATAACGACGATATGCTGTTCATCATCTATTATTTTAAGACAAGAAGATTTCTTTAGTTAACAAGTATTAACAACTTCTTATATTGTTGTTATCTCAATATACATTCGTTCCCTACTATATTTTTTATTAATAAATGCAATTGTTATTCTTATCAAGACAAGCGAATATTAACCAACTAATATGTGGTGATATTTATGTTAATTCGTAACTAATAACAACTAAAAACAAATATAAAAACAGCCTTTATTTGCTCCAACATTACGTATAAATATCTTCTTAAATATCCTTCCCTGACAGGCGTGTACGCTTTATTTTCTAATATGATTTTATTCTTCTTCCAAAGCTTTTTCTCCGACATTTCTCCGACATTTGTTCCCACTAAAGAGCATTAAATATCTACACAACAAAAAAGCCCGATTGCTCGGGCAATTATTATTAATTTTGACACTCTTATCGGCATCAAAATACTAGTTACTTTTAGTGGCGCCCTGAGCAGGACTCGAACCCGCAACCCTCAGATTCGAAGTCTGATACTCTATCCAGTTGCGCTATCAGGGCGCGACAATAAGTATAAACTTTTTGGTTATTTTGTGGAACTTCTTTTAATGAGAGCGGCTTCAAGCTTAAAGGTCTTTTGTTTAAGTTCTCCATTTAAAAGTTCCGATAACATATACATCGACCGGCGGCCTACTTCTTCCATGTCAATATGCATCGCCGTTAAAGTCGGACGGACGATTTTCGCGTACTTAGTGCCCACTAAGCTTAACACTTCCACCTCTTCCGGAACTTTGATTCCTAAATCCGTCGCCGCGTTCATAATAGCGGCCGCTACCGAGTCCCGGTAACAGACGAAGAAGCCGGTCTTATGTTGCATAAAGTATTCTTTAAAATCGTTATAGGTGTGGCTATAGCTATCGTCACTGGAGAGGATTTCATAAGCTTTTCCAAGTTGAACGTGGGTTTCCACGAATGCTTGTTCACAACGGGAAAGTAAGCGCCCGCCTTCTGGGACATGGATGAAGGTCATCGGTTTAGCATCACTCGAGGCATAATGATCGATGACGACTTGCTTTAATAAACTATCGTAATTAAAGAGCACGGAAGCGATCTTTTCCCCAATTAAAGAGTTATTGATGACGACAGCGGGAACGGAATAAGAAGTGATTTTTGAAATATCTTCTTCATTCAATTCATCGTCGAAAACAATGGCCCCGTCGACGTGGCTCACGATGACTTTATCGATGGTCTTTAAAGCGGCTTCTCTCGAGTGAGAGGTCGTAAAGAGACTAATCACATAACCCTTTGCATTAGCAGCTTCGTTGATCCCGCTTAACATGTTAGAGATATAAACATAGTTAGCGGAAGGAATGATAATCCCGATATTGGTGCTCCGGTTGGTCGCTAAAGCTTGCGCGAGACCGCTCGGCTTATACCCGAGATTCATAATAGCATTTTCCACTTTTTTCTTGGTTTCTGGGGTGACGTTGCTGCTATTGTTAATGACCCGGCTGACTGTCGCTAAAGAAACTCCCGCAGCGGCAGCCACCTGGTAGATGGTGACTCTTTCTTTAAGGTTATTCATAGTTCGCCTCCGTTTTCATTTTAACGGAAGAAAAACAATGTGCAATGAAAAGATTTTCATCTTTGAAAAAATTTTCTGAAATATTGAAAAAATAAATTGTAAAAAGTTTCGATGCGAACTATTTATTTACCGGGTAAGGCACTAATTTTAATCTATCGGAAGGAATATCATGTCTTCCTTCTTTTGCTTCGTTCCGTCCATCAATCGAAACCAGGTCACCGGTATAACCGCAGGTATTGTTGACGATTAAACTGCTCCCAACCCCATACATATCGACCGGCACCCCTTCTTTGGTCCATTCATCGATTTTCTCGGCGGTGAAGCCACTGCTCACGGTGATCTTAATCCAATCTAAATGATTAGCGATGAGTTCTCTCTTTAACGCGTAGATGAGTTCCTTGCAAACCCCGTGGGGATCGAAACCCGAAGTATCCTTATCATCAAAATAATGGTCGATTAAGGCTTTCGAAGTATCGACCCGAACACCACCTAAAATGTGGCCTAAGGCTTTTCCTGCCATGATGGTATCATGGACGACGTTATTATGGTAATCGATGAGGGCGGTCACTGGGGTATCCGGATAGGTCGCGTGATAAACTTGGCAGGCTTTCACAATATCCCCGTTACACATCTGAATCAAAGCGTGCGGCATCGTGCCCATGCCTTTGACCCCGACCCAACTTCCTTGGGCGTCCGTTGAGAATTTCTTGATGCCCGCAACATAAGTCGCGTAGCCATCCCCAGCTTGGGTCAAAATATCATCTTGCCGATCCGCCATCGAGAATGTGGCGGTTCCTCTTAAGGCTCTCACCACCCGCATGACGTTGGTGGCTACACTGGTTCTTCTGCTTAAAATACCATCGATGACACTTTCTAAATATCCGAAATCTTCATAACGGCCAAACACCTTTAAAACCGGTTCATTTTCAGTGATTAAATCCCCATCATTTAAAGCGTAAATCTTTAAATCTTCCGGGTGATCGCTAAAGGTGTGGAGGATAGCGATTGCTTCATCGATTCCGCAGGCCATCGCGTCCTTCGTTCTTTGAAACCACTGTTCTTCCACGATATGGCCAGGCAGTTGTTCTTTAACGATTTCTCGTGTCTTCAAAAAATAGTTAGCGGAATAATAGCCATCCTTAATTCTCGGATCGAACTTAAAGGTCTTGTTAGTTAACCGGCTGATTTTTCCTTGTTCTTTCAGCTTAATTTCTAATTCTTCCATACTTATCTCCCTAAGAAGAAATCGTCACCTGCTTCGTTTTTGGTGGCTTTAAAGATTTCTTTTTCATCTTCCCCTTGCTTCAAAGCTTTTTCCGAAAGCAAGAGCACATCATTTTTAATGTTATGATCGACATGTTTTAAGAACATCATGCCGTCCGGCGCGATATAGCCATCAATCAAACCTACGACTTTATCATCGACATTGACATTATTGAGTTTAGTGATGGTTTCATAGGTGTCTTTTCCGTCACTCAAAGTGACAATCTTCGCTTTTTCATCCAAGGGGTGTTCTTCAATCTTGGTGACTTTAAAGACATGGAAACCGGAATCAGTGAGTTCTTCTAAGACAGGAAGACCCGCGGCAGTTAAGAGTTGGTTCACAAGAGTGACGAGTTCAACGCCGGGAGTAAAGATGATGCCCTTGGCTTTCAATTTTAAAACCCGGCTCAAATCAAAGATGTTATAGCCTAAGAGTTCATCGCCTAAATATAAGGCAGTGACCCCATTTTTATCTTCCACTCGATCCGGTTTCTTTTCCGGATGGATTAAGATGAGTAAGGTATCCCCGAAGGCATCAAAGTTATAGAACATCCGGTATCGCATCATTCTTCCCCCAAATAATTCGTTTTATTTTAACCCCTTTTGAACGGAAATTCTTCTCATATTCCGTCTCGCTGTCGTCATCCTCTTTTTGGTAATCGTCATCGACTAAAAGAGGGGTGATATTGGTTTCTTTAAGAGCTTCTAAAGTATAAGCAAAAAGGCTATCGTTATCGGTCTTAAAATAGACTTTCCCGTCACTAGTTAAGAGGCTATTAAACATCTTTAACCTCGTAGGGAAAGTTAATCTTCTTTTCTCGTGCCGTTTCTTTGGCCACGGGTCACTAAAATTGAGATAGATTCGATTAAATCTTAACTTACGAAGTTCCGGATAGAACTTATCAAAGTCCTCCCTCACCCAGTGAATCGGAAGCGGTTCTTCATAAGAAAGATATTTCTTAAGAAATAAACCGGAAACGGAGGAATCTTTCTCTAAGACTAGCATCTTCTCCCCGTGGGAGGCTTTATCGAGACTGAAGGCCCCTTTACCCCCACCGATTTCTAAACTGACCCCATCTTGATAAAAAGAGTCAGAGGTGTCCACTGCGGTTTTAATGACTTCCGGATGGAGATTTAAAAGGGGGTTGGCCCAGGCTTTAAACCTACTTCGCACAGTCCTTCCCCAAAAGATAAACCGCTCGAGCGTAAATCGCGATATCTTTCAATAAATCTTCCGCGTGCATGAATTCATCGGGTGAATGCATGTTATTGCCGCCGCGTTTAGCGAAACAGGCCCCGAAAGCGACCGTATTCTTCGCTTCTTTCGCGTACGTGCCACCGCCGATGGTGAAAGGTTTCGCGAATAAGTCTAAGGTTTCCCGCTTATAGGCTTTCATTAAAAGCTTGACCAATGGACTATTCTTATCGAATAAGAGATGTTCATGGCCGCTGAGTAAGGTGAAGCTCATCTTCGATTTAACATTGAGTTTATTGATAGCATCTTTCGGATCGACTGTTTCTCCATAACGGTAATCTAAACCGAGCTTTAAGACTTTTCCGTCATAACTGACTTTTCCATAGTTAAAGGTACTGCTGCCCAGTTCTGGGGAAGTGGCATTGCTTCCGAAATAAGCACCATCGCTACTCTTGATGATGTTACCTAAAGTGACGAGGTCTTCCACCTTGTAGAAAGTTCCAATCGCGTTAAAACAAATCGCGATTGCATTGACGCCTTTTTCCGGGGTGCTTCCATGAGCGCTCTTGCCTTTAAAACGTAAGATCGTTACCGCGTCATTGGAAAGGTTATCAACATTCCCTTCTTTTACCGCGTAATCTTCAAACTTCTTATATTTCTTTAAGGTGACGAGGACGTTATCACAGACTTGGTTAAAGACTTCCCCACCTTCTAAGGCAATCACCGGGCTTAAATCGATAACCCTTGTCCCAATATAAGTGCCCATCCCTTTTTCTCCGTAGATAAGAGGCCAATCGGCATCGGGGGTGAAACCATACTTCGGGGTTTCGCCTTTATATTCATGGAAGTAACTATTTAAACAAGAAGAACCTCTCTCTTCATCGCCACCGCTGACGATTTTGACCCGGTAACCCTTGATTAAGTTATTATCTTTTAAAAGTTTTACGGCGTAGAAAGCAGCCACCATCGGGCCTTTATCATCGATAGCGCCTCGCCCATAAACGACCCCATCTTTATAGGTGCCGCTAAAAGGGCTGTACGTCCATTTCCCGGTCGCCGGAACCACGTCAGTATGACCGTAAATTCCAATGAGAGGACCTTCATCCCCATAGGTGAGTTCGACAACTCGATTTCCGTAATTCTTGGTTTTAAAACCGTTATCACGGCCTAATTTTTCGAAATAGGCTAAACCTTTGCTGACCTTTTTCCCGTAAGGATTATTCTTATCGACGGTCTTTTCGTCATACGTCGAATCGACCTTGATGTATTGTTCTAAGGCGACTAAGGCTTGCTTTTGATAAATTTTCGCTAACTTTTTGAAATTCATAACTACTCCTTCTTCAATACACTGACTTCTTTAAAGACTTTTCCGAGAATCGGAATTAAGATGGCCGCCAACAACGCTTCACCGGCGGCCCCTAAAAGGATAACACCAAAAAAGAAAAAAGTTACACCTTGGGTAATTTCTTGGGTCGACCCAAATAAACTAATCATTTCCGTAGGATAGAAAATGAAGAGACAACTGAACACTAACGCGGTATGAACAACCGTTAAAAGGAAACTCGCCCCCGAGGTGACATAGAACTTGTCTTTCCCCTTTAAAAGTTTTCTTAAGAAAGAGAAGACTAAGCCAGCAATAAAGCCGAATAAGACCCGTGGAAGAACGCTGATCCAGGGATAAATAAAGAAAATATTTAAGCCCGACATATTGAACATCGCTTGGTACCAAGAGGTAAGCCCGAAGACTAAGCCATAAAGTAAGCCCTTCTTCGGTCCCCCAATATAGCAACCAAGTAAAACCGGTAAATGAACCAAGGTTAAACTTAGGCCTGGAAGAATCATGATGTAGCCGACTTGCGGGATGAGACCCATGATGACGATAATCGCGATAATCATCGCGTCCATAGCTAAACTCTTCACCTTAATTTCGGTCGGGAAAGTTTTCTTGACCAAGGCTAAAAAGCCGATGATACAGAGAGCGAAGAAAACCCAGAAAATTATCCAAATAGTATCCATAATCAAAACTCCTTAAAGCGGTAGGCTAAACCTTCTAAAAGTAAGGTCGGGTGATATTCGAAGTCCATAAGTAAGGGCAGTAAAAGTTGGCTATCCCCACCGGTTAGGATTTTCTTTAAAGGCTTATTCGCAATATCACAATATGCCTTATAAAACCCCAGTATTTCATACGATTTTCCGTATAAAAGCCCACCGGAGATACAATCTTCGCTATTTTTACCTAAGGGATTTGCAGGGATTTTAAGATTTTTTAAATCTAATAAGGCGGCGTTTTCTAAAAGACCTTCTAAGCCGGTATGGAGACCAGGGCTGATGCTTAAACCCATAAAAGTCTTCTTGCTTAAATAAATACATTTAGTCGCGGTTCCGACGTCACAGATGAAATAGTCGTCTTCCCCGAGCGAGATAGCGCCAAGCGAGTCCGCTATTAAATCGCTCCCCACTTCTTGTTTATCATCAACCGCGAAAACTAAGGGGTCACAGTTATTGCAAGTTAAAAAGACATAGGGATGTTGATGTTTCTTAAAGTATTTCACTAAAGAATCAGTAATAGAAGGAACCACGCTACTTAGGGCAACCCCTTCTTTTGTGGCTAAGAGGCCAGTTAAGAAAGAAAATTCTCTTTCTTCTTTTAAACTTTTACTGGAACAGGAAAAAAGGATATGAAAACCATCCTTTTCCTTTCTCCCAGACTTGAATAGTGTATTTCCAACGTCGATATAAAGCATGTTAGGCGACAATAAAGTTGATGATCTTTCCCGGAACGTAAATCACTTTCCGAATAGTCTTATTTTCTAAGTAAGGTTTAATCTTTTCAATTTCCTTAGCTTTTGTTTCGATGACGTCTTGTTTTTCGTCTTTATTGACTGTCAGGGTTGAACGGACTTTTCCGTTGATACTGACCGCGATAGTAACATCGTTTACAACGAGTTTACTTTCGTCATAGGTCGGCCAAGGTTCATAGGCAATCGTGCCCTTATGCCCTAAGATGCTCCAGATTTCTTCCCCGATGAAAGGAGTTACACAGGATAACATTTTGATGAAGCCTTCGAGATAAGGTTTATATAAAGTTTTAGCTTTATAGCAATCATTGACGAAGACCATGAATTGACTGATAGCGGTATTGAAATCTAACGACTCAAACTCATTGGTCACTTTCTTGACTAAGAAGTTATAGCTGTAATCCAGTTCACCGCTGTTCTTATCAGTAATTCTTTCGGTGTTTTCTTTTTCCGTGAAGAGCCGGTAGACCCGTTCAAGGAAGCGTCTCGCTCCATTTAAGCCCTTGGTGTCCCAAGGTTTATCGTCATGAAGCGGCCCTAAGAACATTTCAAATAAGCGTAATGCGTCCGCTCCAACTTCATCGATAACTTCGTCAGGATTAACGACGTTTCCGGCGCTCTTACTCATCTTTTCCCCGTTCGAGCCTAAGATCATCCCTTGGTGGAATAACTTCTTAAAGGGTTCGGGTGAACTGACGACCCCGAGGTCATACAGGAACTTATGCCAAAACCGAGCATATAAAAGATGGAGTACCGCGTGTTCTTGTCCCCCAATATAAAGATCGACTGGGAGCCAGTGATCGAGGAGCTTTTTGTCGGCTATCACGTGGTCATTATGGGGATCTAAGTAGCGGATATAGTACCAACACGAACCTGCCCATTGGGGCATCGTGTTGGTTTCCCGCTTCGCTTTTCTTCCGTCATAGGTGGTATAGAGCCAACTATCCGGGGCCTTCGATAATGGCGGGTGGCC
>ENA-OPIO01000226-OPIO01000226.1-human-gut-metagenome-genome-assembly--contig:-NODE-226-length-21744-cov-4.884181_pt1 | contig 21744 bp, 20 predicted proteins | sample MGYA00241395_ERZ501636 | MGnify/ENA primary metagenome ERZ501636 (study PRJEB25962, sample SAMEA2042198) | human gut metagenome | biome: human gut; feature: human-associated habitat; material: faeces... | reverse complement strand
TGTTAAGACAAGCCACCCAAAACCTCATTACCGCCCTTTATCCGAGATTGTCCCACGAGGATGAATTGCAAGGCGAGAGTAATTCCATATCGAACCAAAAAAGGATACTCGAAACCTACGCAAAACAGAACGGCTTTACCAATCTGCGCTGGTACACCGACGACGGTTTTTCCGGCGCGAACTTCCAGCGGCCCGGATTTCAAGCCATGCTTGCGGACATTGAAGCCGGGAAAGTGGGTACGGTCATCGTCAAGGACATGAGCCGGTTAGGGCGAAACTACTTGCAGGTAGGGTTTTACACGGAAATGCTGTTCCCTCAAAAGGGTGTGCGTTTTATCGCTGTCAACGATAATGTGGACAGTGCCAGCGAGGGCATGGACAACGATTTTACCCCGCTGCGAAATCTGTTCAATGAATGGCTGGTGAGAGATACGAGCAAGAAAATCAAGGCAGTGAAAAAGTCAAAAGGCATGAGCGGCAAGCCTGTTACCAGCAAGCCGGTTTACGGCTATGTGATGGACGAGGACGAGAATTTTATTATAGACGAGGAAGCCGCCCCGGTGGTGCAGCAGATTTACCAGCTTTGCCTTGCCGGGAACGGCCCGACCAAGATTGCCCGTATGCTGACGGAGCAGCAAATCCCCACGCCGGGGACGCTGGAATATCAGCGGACAGGCAGCACCCGCCGTTATCACCCAGGCTATGAGTGCAAATGGGCGACCAACACCGTCGTTCATATCCTCGAAAACCGAGAGTACACCGGATGTCTGGTGAACTTCAAAACGGAAAAGCCTTCTTATAAGGTCAAGCACAGCATAGAGAACCCCGTCGAGAAGCAGGCCATTTTCGAGAACCACCATGAGCCGATCATCGACAAGGAAACATGGGAACGGGTGCAGGAGTTACGCAAACAGCGCAAACGCCCGAACCGCTACGATGAAGTGGGGCTGTTCTCCGGGATTTTGTTCTGCGCCGACTGCGGCCATGTGCTGTATCAGCAGCGGTATCAGAACAAAGACCGCAAACAGGACTGCTACATCTGCGGCAGCTACAAGAAGCGCACCCGCAACTGTACGGCGCACTTTATCCGCACCGATCTGTTGACCGCTGGTGTCCTGGCAAATCTCCGGCAAGTGACCGAATACGCAGCCAAGCATGAGAGCCGGTTTGTGAAACTACTTGTCCAGCAGAACGAGATCGGCGGCAAGCGAAAGACCGCCGCAGCCATCAAGCAGCTTGAACAGGCGCAGGAACGCATTTCTGAAATCAGCCGCATTATCAAGCGGCTGTATGAGGACAATGTAAACGGCAAAATCAGCGATGAGCGTTTCATGGAACTGTCGGCTGACTACGAAGCCGAGCAAGCGGAGCTGAAAAAGAGAGCCGCCGCCCTGCAAGCCGAACTGGACAAGTCACAGGCAGCTACCGTCAACGCCGAGAAATTTATGGGCATTGTCCGCAAGCACCTTGCCTTTGAAGAACTGACCCCCACTCTCTTGCGGGAAATGATCGAGAAAATTGTGGTGCATGAGTGCAGCTATGATGAGAACGGCACCCGCAGGCAGGACATTGAGATTTATTACAGCTTTGTCGGCAAGATTGACTTGCCCGAATAACCGCCCGACCTATCCGACACAATGGCCAAGTGTCGGATAGGAACGGCAAAATTTTTTGCACTTCTATTGCTTCTTTATCACACATAAGCAAACAGCGCGCGCGGTAAAATGTATTTTGCCCGACAAAAAGGCCCGCTCTTGGGAGCGGGCCTTTTTCATCATAACCGTTTTTATTGAAAGTTCATAATCAAATTGCTGTTGCTGTAACTGTCGGTAAACGAAGCTTCCTCCATACCGATATTCAGACACGAATCATAATCGCCCGAACACGCAATATACTTCAAATCCCCGTCTTTGTTAACGGCGTACAGCTCGTAATCGCCGGTATCGCGCGCCGTATACACCACAACCGCGGAAGAAGTGCCCGTATACCAGGAGGGCGTTTCAAAATAAGAGCTCTTGGTAAAATCGCCCCCGCGGAAAGTATCGCCGCCGTCCGTGATATTATTTTTAACGTACGTATTGCCGTCCATTACATACTGCGCGTTTACAAAGTCGCTCGCGGCGCGGAGGTTGGCAATAGCTTCCATGGCACGGCCGCGCTCCATAGAGGCGCGGTATTTGGGCAGGCTGACCGTTACCAATACGCCCACCACCACCATCACAATCAACAACTCAATTAACGTAAAACCCTTTTTCATAAATCCTCCCGGCAAAAAGATAATTTATTATATAAATTTGCTCCGTTGAATAACAGTATAACTCTTTTTTGCGGGTTTGCCAGTTTTATTTTATAGAATAATGAAAGGGAAAAAACGGCCGTTTCCGTCCCGGCGGCCCGGGGTTTTATGACAAACGTAAAAAGACTTTTTTGGATTTTATTCCTGCTTAACCTGTTTAATTATATAGACAGGCAGGTGCTTTATTCCGTTTTTCCCCTCATCCAGCGCGATTTGGGGCTGAGCGACCTTCAGCTCGGCACGCTGGCTTCCGTCTTTATGCTGGTGTATATGTGCTATGCGCCGCTGGTGGGCTATTTTGCAGACCGCACCCAGCGCCAAAAATGGATTGGCGCCAGCGCGCTTATCTGGAGCGCGGCCACGCTGGCCTGCGCGGCGGCCAAAAATTATGCGGGGCTTCTGTTTACGCGCGGACTTATCGGCGTGGGCGAAGCGGGATTTACCACCATTGCACAGCCCTTTTTGGCGGAAAATTACCCCAAAGAAAAACGCGCCACCATACTGGCGGCGTTTGGCCTGGCGCTTCCCGCCGGGAGCGCGCTGGGATATTTGCTGGGCGGACTCATCGGCCAGCATTGGGGCTGGCGCGCCGCGTTTATGCTGGCGGGCGTTCCGGGCCTGTTTTTGGGCATATTGGCGCTTACGCGTTTGAAAGACCAGCGCCGCCTGCTGCAGCCCCCGGCCGACAAACCCGTCGCCAAAGACTATCTGGCGCTGCTTAAAAACAAACCGTTTTTATTTATCTGCCTGGCACACGCCATGATTACGTTTATCATCGGCGGCCTGTCGGCCTGGATGCCCACCTATTTGCACCGCTATCTGGAGATGGACGTCGCCCGCGCGGGCGCCATATTCGGCGCGCTGGTGGTGGTATGCGGCGCGGCGGGTACTTATATAGGCGGCAAACTGGCCGATAAATTGCTGTGCGCCACGCCAAAGGCCTATTTTTGGGTGATGGCGCTGGCCCTGGCGGGGCTGGCCGTTCCCGCGTGGACCGGTATACAGACGGGAAACGTCCCGCTGGCGCTGACGTGCTTCGGCCTGGCGATTGTATGCCTGTTCCTGCCCACCGGACCGATTGCGGCCGCCATTGTGGCTTCCACCCGCGCGAAGGTTCATTCTATGGCGTTTGCGGTGAATATCTTTCTCATCCACGCGCTGGGGGACGCGCTTTCCCCGGTGTTAGTCGGGCAGGCGTCGGATATGTGGGGGCTTAAAACGGCCGTTCTGCTTTGCTGTACGGCGGCGGCGCCCGGGCTGGCGTTTACGTGGTTGGCCGCCCGGCTGGAACGCCGCGCGCCCGAAACGCCGCTGCCTTAATATAACCCTTTTTCCGGGTTGTAAAAGGACGTTATGGGCGTTATACTATACTTATAAGCAGTAAGATTTATCCGGGGGGATAAAAGCAGTACCGGGGGGAAAGGTTGTTCCAGTCGGCTCTGGAATCACCGGGTCCTAAAGAACATCGGGACCGAAGGATACTTTAATAAGTATTATGCCAATAAGGGAAGGCGCTAAACGCCTTCCCTGTTTTTTGTTAAAAAGGATATCCCACCGCCGGGGTTCAGCGTTTGGAATAGGGCGTACGAGCGTCGCGCCCGTGCTGCTGCATATAATTGTACAGCGCATTGGCGATGCGCGCGCCGCCGTTGTCGGCGCGGAAGCCCACGGAAGAAACAAACCCGTCCGCACCGCGCTCAAATAAATCCTCCGCAGGGACTTCATCGTCCATCAGCGCGCTGTTTACCAAAATAACGGTGGACTTGTCGCCCGCCATGCGGATATGGTCAATCATAAATACGCTTACACCGTCTTCCAGCACGTAATCCATCAAAATTACATCGTATTTTACTTCTTTTACCCATTCCATCAGCTTGCCCAGCGAATCAAACACCGCCACGCGGCTGCCGGTCCCTAAAAATCCCTGGGCGTTCCAGCCGCGCGCCCATTCCAAAATTTCCGGGTCGTCGTTTAATACGGCAATCGTCATCGGCGGCAGTTCGGCGGCCATTTTCTGCGCCCGGATAAATCCGTCAGACCCGGGGGACGTGTTTTTCATCGTCAAAGAAGTGCCGTCCGGGTCTTTTAAGAAAAACCGATCCGCGTTAAAAGAATTCTCCGTGCGGAGTTTTTCCGGCATAGAGGCTTTTTTCTTGCCGGACAAACCGGCGTAAGTTGGTTTTAACGCTTCCATTACCCGGTCCATATATAACTTACCCAAATGAACGCCCCGGTCCCGCGCGCCCACAATGCGCTCCATCTCCTGCAGCGCCCGGCGGGCCTTTCGGGCCTCCTCCCAGCGGGCGTTTACTTCCAACGAAGAAACGTTTTCCGGCTCCAGCATCTGATAGCGCAGAAAAATATCCAGCTCCCGCTTGATTTCCAAAAATTTATTTAAGTTGGAGCGGTACTGCTCCGACAGCCGCAGACTTTCCTGCACGCCGTGGGCCAGCAGGCCGCTGCGAATGGCGTCCGCCGTTTTGAATTCCGCTACGGAAAGCGAAAGATGATCGGCAAAAAATTCGCGCGCGGCAATACGGGAAAATTTATTTCCGTTAGCCATCACCCCGGCACGGATGGCCCGCAGGGTGGACGTATAACGGTCCTGCGCAGAGGCGGCCCCGGCCGAAGCCAATAAACACAAAGAGAGTAAAACACCGGTTAATTTGTTCATACACCTATCCCTCAGCTAAAAGTTACTTATAAATTAACTTTTTATATGCCTTTTCACAAGAGCAAAAAGACCCATCCGCCATATGGGTCTGTTTGCGCTAAACCCGGCAAATCCTCACGTCAGCTATGCGGGGTAAGGGCGGCACGGCCGTGGATTTGCATATAATTATAGAGTGCGTTGGCGATGCGCGCGCCGCCGTTGTCTGCGCGGAACCCCACGGAAGAAACGAATCCGTCCGCGCCGCGCTCAAACAGTTTTTCCGCAGGGACTTCGTTATCCATCAGCGCGCTGTTGAGCAAAATCACGGTGGAGGCTCCCGTCTGGCGAATACAGTCCACCGCCGCCAGGCTGACCCCGTCCTCCAGCACATAATCAATCAGCACCACGTCATACTTAATATCCTTTACAATGTCCATAAACCGTTCCAGCGAGTTAAAGATTCTCATACGGCTGCCGGCTCCGAAAAATCCCCGGGCGTTCCAGTCGCTCGCCCATTCCAAAATTTCCGGGTCGTCGTTTAATACGGCGATCGTCATCTCCGGCAGTTCGGCGGCCATCTGCCGCGCCCGAATAAATCCGTCCGATCCGGGGGAAGTATCCTTCATCGTTAAAGAAGTGCCGTCCGGGTCTTTTAATAAAAACTGATCCGCATTAAAAGAACGAAGGGAATTGGTTGGTTTTTCCTCTGTCTTGGAATAAAGGCTGGCATAATTAGGCTGAAGCGCCATCCGCGCCTGATAAAGATACGACCGGCCCAAGTGAATCCCCGCATCCTTCGGCCCCACAATGCGCTCCATCGCCGCCAATTCTTTTTCGGCCTGCGCCAGATCATTCATCCGGGAATGCACTTCAAAAGCACTTATATGCTGAGGTTCCAATTTCTGATACCCCAAGAAAATATCCATTTCTTTTTTGATTTCTAAAAATTTCTTTAAATGAGCCTGGTATTGGGCGGACACACGCAAACTTTCCCGTACGCCAAGATTTACCGCAGAAAGCCGTACCGCGTCCGGCGTTTTAAACGCCTGAGCGGAAAACGGTTTGGAAACGGCAAAAAAACCGCGGGCATTTACTTTAACCAACGCTTTGGGAACGCCGATAAAGCCTTGCCGAAGCGCGCGGGTGGCCGTTACCAACCCTTTTTGCGCAAAAGCCGGTCCTGCAGACAGCACAAACAAAGCACACAACACAACAGGTAGTTTTTTCATATATTTTCCTTTACGATATAAGGCCTATCTGTAACATACCTCTTTACCGACAGCGGCACAAGAGCAAAAAGACCCATCCGGAGGATGGGCCTTTTGGCTTTCGTATGCCGCAACCGGCCTGCAACGCTTGTTGTGTATAGGCATTAAAATCCCCGGGCCGCTTGCGCTTCCCGGGGATTAAATTTGCCTGTATGTTGCGGCGCGCTTACTTTACTGCGTCATAACCGGCCTGCAACGCTTGTTATGTATAGGCATTAAAATCCCCGGGCCGCTTGCGCTCCCCGGGGATTAAATTTGCCTGTACGTTTCGGCACGCTTACTTCACTGCGTCATAACCGGCCTGCAACGCTTTTTGTGTATAGGCATTGAAATCCCCGGGCCGCTTACGCTTCCCGGGGATTAAATTTGCCTGTATGTTGCGGCGCGCTTACTTTACTGCGTCATAACCGGCCTGCAACGCTTTTTGTGTATAGGCATTGAAATCCCCGGGCCGCTTACGCTTCCCGGGGATTAAATTTGCCTGTATGTTTCGGCGCGCTTACTTTACCGCGTCATAACCGGCCTGCAACGCTTGTTTATTCAGCTCCAGCATTTCCGGTTTCGCGCGCTTGTACACTTTCTTCATCGCGTGCTCCACGCTTTCCAGCGTTACCGCACCCGTTAATTTAATAAACGCACCCAATGCCACCAGGTTGGCAATGCGGTCCATTCCCAGCCCCTCGGCAATTTGGTTGCACGGCACGCATACCGTCGTAATATCCGTACGCGCCGGGCGGGAATTTACCAGCGAGCTGTTAATAATCAACAGTCCGCCTTTTTTAATAATCGGCTCAAACTTAGGCAAAGAAGGCTCGTTCATCACGATGACCGTATCGGGCGCGGATACGATGGGCGTATACACTTCCCCGTCCGACACCACGACCGAGCAGTTGGCCGTGCCGCCGCGCATTTCCGGCCCGTAGGAAGGCAGCCAGCTGGCGTTCTTTTTGTTTTCCACGCCGGCCTGCGCGAGCAAAATGCCCGCGGAAATAACGCCCTGTCCGCCGAATCCGGCGATTCTGATACCCTGATACATATTAGTTCGCCCCCTCGTCTTTAAAAACGCCCAGCGGATACTGCGGCATCATCTGCGTGCGCACAAACTCCAGCGCCTGCGGCACACTCGCGTGCCAGTTGGTCGGGCACTGCGAAAGCACTTCCACCATAGAAAACCCGACTCCCTTTACTTGGTTTTCAAACGCTTTTTTGATGGCCTTTTTCGCCTTCATCACGTTTTGGGGGCAGTCCACGGCCACGCGGGCCAAGTATTTGGCGCCGGTAATCTGCGCCAGCATTTCGCACATATTAATCGGCCAGCCCTGAAGCTTCGGGTCGCGCCCTTTGGGGGCGGTGGTGGCCACCTGGCCGACCAGCGTGGTCGGCGCCATTTGGCCGCCGGTCATACCGTAAATGGCGTTGTTGATGAAAATAACGGTGATGTTCTCGCTGCGCACGGCGGCGTGAACGATTTCGGCCATACCGATGGAAGCGAGGTCCCCGTCGCCCTGGTACGAAAATACCACGGCTTCGGGTTTGCAGCGTTTGACGCCCGTGGCGATGGCGGGGCCGCGTCCGTGCGCGCCCTGCACCATGTCGCAGGCAAAGTAAGAGTCTGCAAACACCGCGCAGCCCACGGGGGCTACGCCGATTACGCGGTCGGCGATGTTCAGCTCGTCAAACGCTTCGCCCATCAGGCGGTGCACAATGCCGTGGCCGCAGCCGGGGCAGTAGTGCATCGGCGTATCGGTCAGGCTGGCGGGTTTTTTGGCGATAATGGTCATAAATTTATTTGCCTCCTTTCAGGTCGCCCTGGATGCCAAGCCGGCTGTCGCGCTTGCATTCATAAACGAACCCTTCGGCGTGTTCCTGCAAATCAAACAGGCCTTCTTTGCCGCCGTTTAAAATGGAATGCACGGCGGTCAGGATGCTGGCTCCGTCCGGCTGGCCGCCGGCGGGGTAAGCGTTTAAATAGACGGGCGTCCGGCCGTTGACGGCCAGTTTCACGTCCTGCACCAGCTGGCCCAGGCTCTGCTCCACGCTGAGCACGCCCTTGGCTTTCGCGGCCAGTTCGGCCAGGCGTTTGGACGGGAAAGGCCACAGGGTAATCGGGCGGAACAGCCCGACTTTTAACCCCTCTTCTTTGGCTTTGTTCACGGCTTCCAGGCACGCGCGGGACGAAAGGCCGTACGCCACCAGCAGCACGTCGCAGTCTTCGGCGTCGCGTTCTTCCCAACGGGGTTCGGTTTTTTCAATCAGTCCGTAGCGTTTGGAACGCTCCACCACGTCGGCAATCAGGTTGTCGCCTTTATAGGAAAAAACATTGTTTTTGGCGCGGCCGTTTTTGTGGATGTCCACCGCCCAATCAAACTTGCCCAGGGTGTTGGGGTCCACGGGGTCAAAATTAAAAGCCATGCTTTCCATCATCTGCCCCAAAATGCCGTCGGCCAGAATCATGCAGGGCATACGGTATTTTTCGGCCAGCTCAAACCCCAGCTTGGGGAAATTGCCCAGCTCTTCCACCGAGTTCGGCGCCAGCACGATGACGTGATAGTCCCCGTTGCCGCCGCCGCGGGTAGCCTGGAAATAGTCCCCCTGCGCGCCGGCGATGCTGCCCAAACCGGGGCCGCCGCGCATCACGTTGACGATTAAGCACGGCAAATCCGCGCTGGCCAGATAGGTAATGCCTTCCTGCTTGAGGCTGATGCCCGGGGAAGACGAAGAAGTCATGCTGCGCGTGCCGGTGGCGGCGGCGCCGTAAACCATATTAACGGCGGCCACTTCGCTCTCGGCCTGCACGAACGCGCCGCCCGCGTCGGCCATAAAGGCGGACATATATTCAGGCACCTCGTTCTGCGGAGTAATAGGATATCCGGCAAAGAAACGCGCCCCGGCGCGGATAGCGCCTTCGGCCAAAGCTTCGTTGCCCTTTCTTAATGTTTTTTCGGTCATAGGTAAAAGTCCTTAAATCGTTATTCTTTAATCACGGTGATGGCAATATCGGGGCACATCATATAGCACATGGCGCAGCCGATACAATTTTCGGGATGTTCCATCTCAGCGGGGAAATACCCTTTCTTGCTGATGGTTTTGGATTTGCCCAAACATTTCTTCGGGCAGGCATTGACGCACAGGTAACAGGCTTTACACTTGTTGGCGTCCACTTCAATTCTTGGCATAATTCTCCTGTGGGTCCGGGGGTATAACCGGTAAACCCATATATAAAGTATATTTCTTTTAACGGCAAAAGTACAACTCATCCGAAAAGGTTTTTTGCTACAATACGCATATATGATTTTGCCCGATAAAACACATTTGTACCGGGAACTCGCGCCGCAGGTAAGCGCCCTCTTGGAAAAGGAAACCGACCCGGTGGCCAATATGGCCAACCTGGCGGCGGCCCTGTATCACGGGCTGCCCGGCCTCAACTGGGCGGGGTTTTATATACTCAAAGGAAGCGAACTGGTATTGGGCCCCTTTCAGGGCAAACCCGCGTGCGTACGCATTGGGCTGGGCAAAGGCGTATGCGGTACGGCGGTCCTGCGCAAAGAAACCCTGGTGGTGGCGGACGTGCATCAATTTCCGGGGCATATCGCGTGCGACGCCGCGTCTAACAGCGAAATCGTCATCCCCCTTTTAAAAGAGGCGGCGGTATGGGGCGTGCTGGATATAGATTCCCCGCTCCCCGCCCGGTTTGACGGGACGGACCGGCAGTATCTGGAAAGCTTTGCGGCGGAGTTTGTCCGCCGGAGCATTTTATAATTTTTCCGGCGCCAAAAACGCCGGGGCGGTGTGGTTTGCCGTCTGAAAACCGGATTTTTATTGCCGAAGGTTTTGAAATTTTGTATGATATTTAGGTAATGCCGAGGTAGCTCAGTGGTAGAGCACCGGTCTGAAAAACCGGGTGTCGACAGTTCGATCCTGTCCCTCGGCATTTCTTTATCGCTTTTTACCCATAAAAAACCCCGCTTTCGGCGGGGTTTTTTGCTGCTTCAAATGCTATTTGGAAAAAGCGGCTTTCAGCGTGTGTGCGGTGTATTTCCGGGCCAAATTTTCTTTTTGCCGTTTTACCGCCTCCGAAGAAAACTGGGATAAAGACGTATACAAAGCCGCCCGGTTGCCGTTTTTCTGCAGCACGGTCAGCTGCTCGCGCTGGGAAGGCGAGAAATCAGCCGCCGCGGCGGGGTCGGCGTTATACGTGTGCAAATACGCCGCATACGCGCGGACCAGCCGCTCCAGCCCTTCGTCTTCCTGAAACAATTTGGTTAAATACGCGTCCGTCAGCGTAACCGCATTATCCGGGTAGTTTTTTAAAATATCCGTCAACAGTTCTTTATTCTTGGCGATGATTGCCAGGTTTTTAGCCGGAAGCGCGTTGAACGTAACGAACGGAACATTTTTGGCGCGGCGGATGTCCTGGCGCAGGCTTTCTTTAAACCGGCCGATTTCCTGCCGCTTAAAATCAAAAAATTCTTTGTACTGCCGCGCACGGATTTCACGCGCTTTTTTGTTTTTGTACATCGCCACCAGCTTGGGCGCCCCGGGATGCCGGCCTCCCCACGCCAGCAGTTCCTGCCGCTCCTGTTCCAGCCGGTTGTACGCCGCGCGGCGCTCCGCCCCGTTTTGGGCAAACGCCCCTGTAACCGCCAGCAAAAAAGTGAGTACGACAAGCAAACTTTTACGCATAATAAGAAAACCTCCCGGTAAGATGTCTTTTCTTCATTATGCCATAAATGAAAAATGCGGAGCAATACGGCGCCGAAACAAAAAACACCCGGGAGTTTGGCTCCCGGGCGTTTTATATGCAGCCGAAAAACTAACGCAGCTGAATCAGCGCAAAATGCAGGTATTCCGTTTCGGGCATACCGATTAAAATCGGATGGTCCTTTGCCTGCCCGCGCAGTTCCACCAGCACGGCCGTGCGGCCGGATTTGCTGACGCCCTGGCGGATAATATCCACAAACAGTTCGCGCGAAATGTGGTGCGAGCACGTGGAAAACGCCAAATACCCGCCCGGTTTAATGCCTTCCAGCGCCATTTTGACGAGCTTGACGTATAAGCCCACGGCCTGCGGAAGCGCCTTGCGGCTTTTGACAAACGCCGGCGGATCCAACAGCACGATATCGGGCTGGTCGGGCAGTTCGCCTTTTTTCATAGCGGAAAGCAGCCGTTCGGCGTCGTCGCGGTGGAAGACCACCGTGTCCGACACGCCGTTAAGCTCGGCGTTTTTCTTGGCCCATTCCACGGCGGCGGCCGAAGAATCGCATCCCCACACCTGCGCCGCGCCCGCCAAAGCGGCCGTAATGCCGAAAGAACCGATGTAGGAATATAAATCCAGCACCAGTTTTTCTTTAAAATACGGTTTTAAAAATTCGCGGTTTTCGCGCTGGTCAAAATAAAACCCGGTTTTCTGCCCGCCGCGAAGCGGCACGAGGTATTTTACTTTGTTTTCTTCAATCTCCACGGCTTCGGGCACTTCGCCGATGATTTCCGGCGTGCTGCCCAGCCCCTCCAGGGCGCGGAAAGAACTGTCGTTCTTGTAATAAATGCCTTTGGGTTTAAAAATTTTCTGCACGGCTTGGGTGATTTCGGGCTTTAATTTTTCCATCCCGGCGGTCAGTACGTCAATCACCAGTACGTCGCCGTAGCGGTCAATCACCAGGCCCGGCATATGGTCGGACTCGCCGTAGCACATCCGCCCGTATTTGCGCACGCCGATTTCCTTGCGGTACGTGTAGGCGTTATCAATGTTTTCAAATACGAAATTTTCCGGCAGTTCGCTGGCACCTTTCATCAGCAACCGTACGGCAATCAGGCTGTGGGGGTTGAAAAACCCAATGCCCACTTGTTTGCCCTCCTGGCTCATTACGCGCACTAGCGTACCGGGTTCTATGGTTGTATCCAGCCCGTCAATTTCGTTGGAAAACACCCACCAATGTCCGGCCTGGAGCCGTCTTTCTTCTTTTGCTTTGAGTTTAATTTCTGTCATACGGTTTTTTATCCTGTTCGTTTAATTGCCCTTATTGGTTTCTTCCACTTCGGAGAAGGGAATTTTGGCGGCGCAGAGGGGGCACTCTTTCGCCGTAAAAGTTTGCATCGGGTACGACAACAGCGCCCGCAGCGGCACGGCCAGCGGCAGGTATCCCATGGAGCGGTCCACAATCACGCCCACGCCGATTACGTTTCCGCCCAGCTTGCCCACCAGCTCAATGGCTTTGTTGATTTTCCGGCCGGACACGGCCACGTCGTCCACAATCAGCACATTTTCGCCTTCTTTAACGGTAAAGTTGTGCTTTAAAATCATTTCGCCGTCGTCTGCGCGGGAGGCGAAAATCGCGCGTACGCCGCGCGCGCGGGCCACTTCCTGCGCCAGCACGGAGTCCGACGGGGTAAGCGCCATCACGACGTCGGCTTTTTTCGTGAATTTATCCGACAGCGCCCCCGCAATGCGCTGGGCCAGATGGGGATGCTGCAAAAGAAGAGACGTTTGGATATACGTCTGGCTGTGAAAGCCCGAGGGCATCACAAAGTGCCCTTCCAAAATGGCCCCGTGTTCTTGCAGGAGGCACAGCACGTCCATATTATTTCTTGGCATGAAAATCTCCTTGGATAAATTCCTGTGCTACTTTAAAATCGGTCTGCAGCCCTTTCTGCTGGGCGGCGCGGATGGTTTCCCCGGTCTTTTTGGCGCGCAGCATTTCCAGCTTGGGTTTAAGCATAGACGACGTTACCCGAAACGCCAGCGCCGGGTTGCCGGATTCGTCCGTCAGGTTTTCGGCCAGTGCGCCGGAACGCGACGTATTGTTAAACATCGTCCATATAATGATATCAAAATTTTCGTTCACCCAGTCAGTCCATCCGCTTACGGCGGCGGAAATGCTGGGCCCCGCCGTGTAGGCGTTGTTAATCTGCATACGGCCTTTATTAAAATCCACCGACACGGCCATATCGTTAAACGGCACGTCTTTAAGCACCTGCCCCACTTTAAAGCTTCCGGCGCGTTCCATGCGGTGCATCATAATAAACGGCTGGAAAGTGATGTTGAGCGCCTGCTGTTCTTCGGCCAGTTTTTCCATTTGGTGAATGACGCCGCCTTCCAGGCGCGCTTCCAGCGGGCCGGAGAGGTTTTTCATCCCCGCGCGCATACCCGTAAAATCAAACTCCGCGCTGAACCGGTTGCCCGACAGCACCTGCGTGGAAAAAGTATCCGCCGTAAGGTTGCCCGCAAAATTGGGCATAAAACCGGGCAGCCGGTCGCGGAAGTTGCGCAGCCACGACAGCGGCCCCTCCACCGGCGCTTTAAACTTGCCGCCGCCTTTCACCAGCGGGGTGATTACGTCTACAAAGTCGCGCACGGTGGCAATAAACGCCATCGGGTCCAAATGCTTCCAATAAATAGACGTGCGGATTTTCCGGCGCGCGCTTTTTAAATTGTTTACCGACAGGCTCAGTTTAAACGGCACGCCGTTAAGCTCCGTAGACGCTATATACGCATACAAATTGCCTCTGCGCCAGCTGGCGCTCATATTCAGCTTGTCAAAAACGGATTTGCTGACGGTTACTTTGCCCGCGGTGGTCAGCGCGTACAAATCGGCAAAGTTCTTTTTGGCCTGGAATTCGCCGTCCACCCCCGCGGCTTTAAACCCGTAGAACAGGCCGGATACGTCCTTGCCCTGCACGGTCAGCAGGGGAAGCGCATATTTGCCGTCCGCGCGCGTAATCGTCGCCGCGGCGGAAGCCTGGCCCGTCAGCTTATAGCGGCCCACGGGCGGATAATAACGGTTTTTGCCCGCGAGATTAAAGAAATTGGTGGAGGCCTGCAAGTCCGCCGCGTACGGGGCCTTGGTAAAATCCAAACTGCCCGACACGCTGAGCTTTACGTCCGCCGCCGCAGCCGTTACCTGCGTGAGTTTTAACAGCCGGTAATCTTTATCCAGCATCCCTTTGGCCGTAATTTCGGACTTGGGGAGCGAAAACTCCGCCTTTTCCGCGTGGAACAGCGACAAATCCTTCCCTTCAAACGCCGGCACGCTGGCTTTTACGTTAAAATACGGCGTGCGCAGATTGTCCAAATCCACCAGCAGGTCCACGGGTTTTTGGAACAAAAACACCTGGGTGCGCAGGCTGCGCAGGGCAAAATTATTCCAGTTAAAATCGGCGAAATTGACGTGCCCCGTCCCCTTAATTTCCATATCGGAAATATTATCCCCCCATTTGTTGCGCAGCACCATTTCGGCCTTGAAGCGGGACAATTCGTTAAACCGCAGGCGTTCAAAATGCAGGTTCAGGCCGTATATCGCGTGCGACACGCCGGTGGCTAAATCTTTATAGCTCAGCACGCCGTTATGCACGGCCCAGTCTTCCACGCTGACGGTAAACTTTTTGCCGGTCAGTTCGCTGGTGTAGACGGATTTTTCGCGCGGGGAGCGGATTTGCGGCATATTATATGTGCCGTCGGCCATGCGCACCACGTTAAAGCGCGGCGCGTTTAAAGAAACTTCGTCAATCACCAGCTGCTGGTCCAAAAGCGGCAAAAGCCTGAATTCCAGCGTAACGGACTCGGCCGACAGCAGGGCGTGGCCTGGCGCGCCTTCCGTATCCAGCACGGAAAATCCTTTCAGCTCAATGGTATTGATAAATTTAAGGTCCAGCGACGTGATGATAACGGGGCGGTCCAGGCGTTTTTGGAGTTCTTCGGTAATCAGTTCGCTGATGTGCTGGGCGTTAAAGGTTTTTAAAAAAAGCAGCCACAGCCCCGCCGCAATGAGCAGCAAAAACATAACGGTAAACAGCACCGTGCGCAGGCTTAAAACGAAGCACGATGTGAAAAACCACCAAATCCAGGCCCAAAAGCCTTTCTTCTTTTTATTTTTGTTTTTGTTCTTTTTACTCATTTGCTTGCGGCGTTTACAGCCTGCTCCACTATATAGTTTACTATAATTCGCCACACGTTTACGGTGCCCGCCAGCACGTTTTTACCGCCTTGCGCCAAAAAAACCGTTTCCGGGAACAGCGCCTTTAACACCAGCGCCAACACCACCAGATTAGCCAGTGTAATGATAACGACGGAAAACACCTTTCCGCCCGCGAGTTTTAAATCGGGCTGGTCGGCTTCAAACAGCGTTTTAAAGGTTTGCACGAAATGAAACGCCGTAAAGAAACCAATTAAAAACAGAAAAATCTGGCGGTACGGCGTTAAATCCACAAATAAATCCGTTATCAAATATACGCCGGCGGTAAGAAGGACGTACGCCGGCACAAAGTACGGCGCCAGCACGACAAATGCATTGCAGCGGTCCATTTTTACAAAACCGCTGTCCCGCCCGACGGAAACTTCTTTAATGCGGCACCCGCACAATAAGGCGGCCAGCGCGTGCGTCATTTCGTGCGCAAACACATACGGGCGCGCAAAATTATAATACCCGTAATGAATCCCGCAGTATACCAGCACGCCCATAATAAAGCTGACGGCCGCCCCCACATTCCCTAATACGGCCAACAAAATCCGCACCGTTTCCGCACACGTAAGTACGGCGGTAGGCAGCAGAAAAAACGCCAGCAGGAGTTTAAAAACACGCACCATTAAAATTTCTCCGTCCACGCCGCCGACGCATACCGCTCCCGCGCCAGCCGCCGGGCCCGTTCCAACAGTTCCCCGTCCGCGCCCTGCGGGCGTAAATCCGCCGCAAAATAATTCCGCACCGCCGCAATAACGGCGTTTTTATAGACGGGATTTGTCCGCGCGCCGGGCGTTTGCAAAGACCCCTGATACAATACCGCCGAACCGAAACGGCGCAGCGCGCCGCCGAGGATTTTTTCCCCGTTTTCGGCCAGCAAATCGTTCTCCACCGGGTTTGAAAAGCACGCGCTTGCCGTATGCCCCACGCTGGGCGCATACGCGCCGGCGGGCAGTTTGGCGTCAAACACGCGTCCTTTTTCCCCCAGGCGCGCCAGTTCGGCGTGTACCAGGGAATGAAATTTTTTGTAAATATCCGCAGGGCGTTCACGCGAAGGAAACACGAAAGAAAACGTCAAATCCTCCCCGTGAAACACCAGCCCGCCGCCGGTCGGGCGGCGCGCATACGGTCCGGCGGCGCGCGTTTGGAGCGCGCGGCGCACCTCGCTTATAAACTGCGCGTAGCCGAACGTAACGGCGGGGCCGTCCGTCCAGCGGTAAAAGCGCAGGGTCAGCGCGTCCGGACGCGCGCGGACGATTTCTTCGTCCAGCGCCATCTGTTCAAACACGTTTAGTGCGGGGGCGGATAAAATTAAATTCATCGTTTTAAAAGGCCCCCGCGCACCTTCGGCGGGGGCCGGACGGCAAAACTTCGGCGGCTTTTCAAACGGCTTCCCGCCGCACGGCCGGGACGCGTGTCCGGCCGGACGCTACCACCGCAGGTTCGGCTGGCGCGCGGCGGACACTTCGTCAATACGGCTGACGCACTGCCCGTGCGGCGCGTCTTTCACGGTCTGCGGCTCGGACTGGATTTCCGCGTAAATCTTTTCCATCGCGCTGATAAACGCATCCAGCATTTCCTTACTTTCCGTTTCCGTGGGCTCAATCATCATAGCCTCGGGCACAATCAGCGGGAAATAAATCGTGGGCGCATAAAAACCGTAATCCAGCAGGCGCTTGGCCACGTCGGACGTATGCACGCCGTTCATTTCGGCGGGGTTCAAGCTCAGCACGCACTCGTGCATGCAAACCGCGTCAAAATACGCGTTGAACTTGCCTTTAAGCGCGGCGCGGACGTAGTTGGCGTTGAGTACGGCGTTTTCGGCCACTTCTTTAAGCGTCCGCCCGTCAAACTGGCGCAGGTAGCAATACCCGCGCAGGCAGACGGCGATATTGCCGAAAAACGCTTTCATCTTGCCCAGGCTTTTGGGCATTTTGCCCGACAGCGTATATTTGCCGTTTTTAAGCTCCACCATCGGTTTAGGCAGAAAAGGCGCCACGTGCGCCGCCGCCCCCACCGGGCCGGAACCCGGGCCGCCGCCGCCGTGCGGCGCGGCAAAGGTTTTGTGCAGATTAAGATGCATTAAATCCGCGCCGAAATCGGCCGGTTTGGCCGCGCCGATAAGCGCGTTGAAGTTGGCGCCGTCCATATAGAAAAGCGCGCCCGCTTTATGCACCATATCGGCAATTTCGCGGATGTCTTTTTCAAACAGGCCCACGGTGTTGGGCACCGTCAGCATCACGACGGCAGTCCGTTCCGACAGCGCGTTTTGTAAAGCCTCTTTGTCCACACAGCCGTCCGGCGCGGACTGGATGTTCACCACCGTATACCCCGCCATATTGGCGGTGGCCGGATTGGTGCCGTGCGCGGTGTCGGGCACGATGACTTCGGTGCGTTTAAAATCTTTGCGCGCGTCGTGATAAGCGCGGGCCGTTAAAATGCCCGTCAGCTCGCCCTGCGCGCCGGCGGCGGGCTGCAGCGTAAACGCCGCCAGGCCCGTCACTTCTTTAAGCAGTTCCTGCAAACGGTACAGCATTTCCAGCGTGCCCTGCACCGCGGACTCCGGCGCAAACGGATGCGCCTGCGTAAACCCGGGCAAAGCGCTCAACGCATCGTACGCTTTCGGATTGTATTTCATCGTGCAGGAACCCAGCGGATAAAATTGTCCGTCCAGGCAGTAGTTCAGCTGCGAAAGCCTCGTAAAATGGCGCACCGTTTCAAACTCGCCGAGTTCCGGCAGCCGCGGCGCGGCGGAACGCAGGTACTGCGCGGGCAGATACTGCGCCGCATGTTTTTGAACCGCCGCAAAGCGGATGCCCCGGCGGCCGGGGCGGGACTTTTCAATGGACAGTTCGTCGTGTTTCAAAATTTCTTCCATATTAAATCCCCCTCAAAGCGTCCGCATACGCTTTTAAATCTTCTTCGGTTTTGGTTTCCGTCGCGCAAACAAGCAGGCAGTTTTCCATCCCCTTAAAGTCCGCCCCCAGCGCATAGCCCGCGCCGATGCCCTTTTTCTCCAGTTTTTTAATCACCGTTTTGGCGGGCGCCGGGCATTCCAGCACAAACTCGTTAAAATACGGAGCGGTAAATTTCACTTTAAAGCCCGGCACCTCGCCGGCCAGCGCGGCCAGCGTATGCGCGCGCTCCAGGTTCAGTTCGGCGGCTTCCGCCAAGCCCCTGGGGCCCAGCAGAGTCAGGTAAATCACGGCGTTCAGCGCGCAGAGCGCCTCGTTGGAGCAAATGTTGGAGGAGGCTTTTTCGCGCCGGATATGCTGTTCGCGCGCCTGAAGCGTCAGCACAAACGAGCGTTTGCCGTTCTTATCTTTGGCAATGCCTACAATGCGGCCGGGCAGCTGGCGCATATACGCTTTTTTCGCGGTCATAATCCCCAGGCCGGGGCCGCCAAAATTGACGGCGTTGCCCAGCGGCTGGCCTTCGGCCACAGCAAAATCCGCGCCGAAAGCGCCCGGCGTCTGTAGGACGCCCAACGCCAGCGGATTGACCGCCGCCACCAACAGCGCGCCCGCCTGGCGCACCAGGGCGGACACTTCGTCCGCGCGTTCCAGACAGCCGAAAAAGTTCGGCGCGGGCAGCACGAAGCAAGAAGTTTTGTCCGAGAGTTTCTCTTTTAAAGCGGTTAAATCCAGCGTACCGTCCGCCCCCAGCGGAGATTCGGTAATTTTCACGCCCGGCTGATGGCGCGTATAGGTTTTTAACACTTCTTTATAATGCGGATGGAGCGCGGCGGAAATTAAAACTTCCTTGCGTCCGTTTACGCGCAGGCACGCCAGCACGGCTTCGGCCAGGGCGGTGGCGCCGTCGTAATGGGAAGCGGTGGCCGCGTCCATTTCCAAGAGGGCGCACATACAGCTTTGAAATTCATAAATCGTCTGCAGCGTGCCCTGGCTGGCTTCGGCCTGGTACGGCGTGTAGGCGGTTAAAAATTCGCCGCGGGACGACAGCGCGCCGACGGCGGCGGGAATAAAATGTTCGTACATACCGGCGCCGATAAAATTTTTAAGCGGCTTGTTCTTGGCCGCCAGCGCGCGCACGTGCGCGGCCAGTTCGGGCTCGGTTAACGCTTTGGGCAAATCCAAAACGGGGTACAGCAGATCCTGCGGGATTTGCGCCAGCAGTTCGGTTACGGAAGAAACGCCGATTTTCGCCAGCATTTCTTTGCGGTCTTCGGGTGTATTGGGAATAAACATTTGGAAAATCCTCGTTTAAAATCCCCCGCCTAAACGCGGGGGATTTTCGGTTTGCTTATTTGTTAAGAGTGGCTTTGTACGCGCTCAGGTCCATCAGGTTTTCATACTCGGCGGGAGCCGTCATTTTCACTTTAAACAGCCAGCCGCCCGCGTGCGGTTCGCGGTTTACCAGGGCCGGGTCGCCGGCCAGGGCTTCGTTTACTTCAATCACTTCGCCGCTGACGGGCGAATAAATTTCGGAGGCGGATTTGACCGACTCAATCACGCAGCAATTCTGGCCCGCGGTAACCTGCTGGCCCACTTTGGGCAAGTCCACAAACACAATATCGCTGATTTCTTCCTGCGCGTGGTTGCTGATGCCCACGGTGGCGACGTCGCCCTCCATATGGGCCCATTCGTGCGTCTTGGCAAAACGGCTGTTTTCTTCGGTATGCATACTTGTTTTCTCCTTGGTTAAACCCGGTTCTTGTAGAAAGGCGTTTTGACCGCTTCGGCGCGCACCTTTCTGCCGTGAATTTCAATTTCCACTTCGCTTCCCGCCGCCACGTCCGCCGTTACATATCCGACGGCGATGCCCTTAAATAAAGGCGAATACGTGCCGCTGGTCAGCACCCCTTTTTCCTCCGCGCCCGCGTACACCTTACATCCCGCGCGGGGCACGCCCGGGCCTTTAAGCACAAAAGCCGTCAGCTTTTCTTTCAGGCCCTGCGCCTTCTGCGCCGCAAGCGCGTCTTTTCCTACAAAATTCTCTTTGGCGAGCTTGACCACCCACCCGCAGTTGGCTTCATACGGCGTACGCGTCTGGTCCGCGTCCGCGCCGTTAAGCAGGTACCCGGCTTCCAGGCGCAGCACGTCGCGCGCGCCCAGCCCGCAGGGTTTTACGCCCAGTTTTAACAACTCGTCCCACAACGCGGCGATTTTGTCGTTCGGCAGCATAATCTCCACGCCGTCTTCGCCGGTATATCCCGTACGGGTAACGTACCCTTTCGCGCCCAAAAGCTCTATCTCTCTTATATGAAAACGCGCCAGCTCCTGCACGCCCGGAATAAGGTTATTTACCGTTTCCACGGCTTTGGGGCCCTGCACGGCAATCATCGCCCAGGCCGCGCTTTCGTTGCGGACGGTTACGTCAAAAGACCCCGCCTGTTTTTGAAACCAGGCGTAATCTTCGTCCGCGCACGCGGCGTTGACGACCGTTAGGAATTTCTCAGGCATAATGCAAAAGGAAATGGCGTCGTCAATAATCGTGCCTTTTTCGGTCAAAATATGGGAATACGTACCCGCGCCGGGCTCGTTTTTGATGTTGTTGCAGTTAATGTGCTGGAGGAAAGCCCAGGCGTCCTTTCCTTCAATAAAAATCTGCCCCATATGGGACACGTCAAACATCCCGGCGGCTTCGCGCACGGCTTTGTGCTCGGCCAGGATGCCTTCAAACTGCACGGGCAGCAGCCAGCCGTGAAAATCCACCATCTTTCCGCCGGCGGCTTCGCAGGCCGCGCAGAGCGGGGTTTTTTTCAAATCGGTATGGGTCACGTAACGCCTCCAAAAGTATACGTTCATTGTATAAAATTTCACCGTTTTTTATACAATATAAATATGGCAGACACGCAAAGCGTTATCAGCGATGTAAAACTGTTTATTGAACGGCTCAAAAAAGAGCTGCCCGAGGTGTTCGGCAAACCGGACGCCGCGGCGGCGTCTTCCGGCGCGCCCGAAACGCCCGCGGAAGGCAACAAAGTGCTCTATAACGGGGACTTGTTTGAAGCCCGCATGTACCTTACCCCGGATCAGGAAGAAGGCGTAGCCTTTGACGGGACCGTCTTCCACGTGTATTTGCAGTCCAAAGAGTCCGACCCGGCGGCGCTGGTTACCGCGTGGCTGCGCGCCAAAGCCAACGAAACGCTGAAAGCCAAAACCAAAGAATGGGCGGACAAAATCGGCGTGGAGTTTAACAATATAGTCATTAAAGACCAGCGCACCTGCTGGGCCAGCTGCTCGGGCAAAAAAAATATCAATTATTCGTACCGCATCGTGAAGATGCCCCTGGCGGTGCAGGATTATTTGATGGTGCACGAGCTGTGCCACCTGGTGCATATGAACCACGGCCAGGAATACTGGGAACTGGTGGCCCAATTCTGCCCCGATTACAAACACCACCGCCGGTGGCTCAATGACAATAAAGGCTCCATTTTTGCCGACGTGGAACTAACCTATCGGGAAGAACCCGAAGCCGACGAGACGCAAACCTCGGTACCGGATGAAACCGCCAATATACCGGCCCCCGCAAACGGCCCCGCCGCACCGGCGGATGACGTTCCCGCAGATTCACATGAATAAACATCCCCCGGCGTAGCCGGGGGTTTTT
>ENA-OPIO01000224-OPIO01000224.1-human-gut-metagenome-genome-assembly--contig:-NODE-224-length-21804-cov-3.962711_pt1 | contig 21804 bp, 18 predicted proteins | sample MGYA00241395_ERZ501636 | MGnify/ENA primary metagenome ERZ501636 (study PRJEB25962, sample SAMEA2042198) | human gut metagenome | biome: human gut; feature: human-associated habitat; material: faeces... | reverse complement strand
ACCCGCTCTGGAGAGGGATATGAAAATGTGGCATGAACGCCCTGCTGTGGGCACAATACTCGATAAGCTCATCATCGAGAAGGTCAGGCTCAATGCTGCTTATACGATACCTGCTAATGCCTTCAACCTTGTCCAAGGCTTTTACGAGGTCTATGAAACGCTCATTCGTGGTCTCGCCGAAATCACCTATATTCACACCGGTAAGCACTATCTCCTTACCACCTTCCTCTGCGGCCTGACGTGCCTGGGCAACAAGCGAGTCTATACTCGGATTACGGCTGAATCCACGGGCATAAGGAATGGTGCAATATGTACAGAAATAGTTGCATCCGTCCTGCACTTTAAGGAAATATCGTGTGCGGTTTCCACGCGAACAGCTCGGGGCGAACGTCTTTATGTCTTTCGTTTTCTCTGTATGGTAACGATGAAGTGACGTCACTGAACGTCCACCAGACCACGCTTCAGAGAGAAACTGTATTAGGTCTGCCTTCTCGTTAGCTCCCAACACGAGGTCGACTCCGTCTATTCCGCTCACCGTCTCGGGCTTTAGCTGGGCATAACACCCCGTCACCACGACGAAGGCTCCAGGATTCTCACGCACCATACGGTGTATAGCCTGACGGCATTTGTGGTCGGCTACCTCCGTAACCGAACAGGTATTTATAATACATATATCGGCATCACGCTCAACGGTACGCACTCCCATCTCTTCAAGAATGCGTCCGAAAGTGGATGTCTCGGAGAAATTCAACTTACAGCCAAGAGTAAAATAAGCTGCGGTCTTACCCTGAAAGGCGGATGTATCTATCATATTTATCGTAATACTAACGGCCGAAACATTCATGACTTCAGGCCGTCAGGACTTGTTTACCTTATTATATAATATAAGAACGGTGAACTACGCCAAAACAGAAAAATATTTCCTGCATAACGAACCATTTTTATCAACGGCAAAGGTACTAAAAAAAGTCGATATAAGTGTCGTTCAACAACATTTCTTAAGGTCACACAAAGATTTAACAGTCGTTAGCACTTTATATCTCCCTGATTATCAGTGACTTGCAAAAAAGTTACAAAATACCCCTAAAAAATTAACCTAAAAAGAGAACAACGTATTAAAAAAATACTTACCTTTGCAACGTTTTAATAAACAAATGATTGTTTTACAGATTTAAAAAGCAAAGAAAATGAAAAAGTTAGTTTTAATGTTCGTAGCTATCGCAGCTATTTCATTCGCATCTTGTGGTAACAAAACAGCTCAGGCTGACGCAGTAGATTCAACTGCTAACGACACTGCAGTTGTTGATACTCTGGCTGCTGACACAGTTGCTGCTGACACAGTTGCTGCTGATTCTGTTGCTGAATAATTAGCTACAACAGTAAAAGAGAAAAGGCCGTAGGACATTGTCCTACGGTTTTTTGTTTATATACGGCTGGACGGTTGGCCAAAGAGCAGTTGCGTATCATAGGTTAGCAATTGCCCGTAATAGGGTATGTCGAGAATAAGGAAAAAACAATACGCATAACCAGCCGAATACAATTAAATTACGAAAGGCCGTCTTTCACAATGTGAAAGACGGCCTTTCGGCTTGCAATACACGGCCTTTTACCTTAAAAAAAGCCGTATTGGATAGCATGCCACAAGCTATGCACAGGCAAAAACACGATTACTGGCCTACGCCTTAATTCTTCATGATACCCGTATCATTGCGTGTCTTTATTGCGTTTCTTCTTATTTCTTCACGCTTTCGCCCCTTAGACAACCGCCATGTAACACGGAAAGTCAGCATATTGCCCATCTCTCCGCTATACATACGCTGCATCTTGTGGACAAAGCGGTTAAGTTGTTCGGTATTGTACAGACGCACTTCGTCCTGGAAGCAATGTTGCCAGAACATCGAAAGCGTAAAGTTACCCATCTTGTACGACGCCGTAAAATAATAAACGAAGGGCGACTTTGATTTTGACTCGCCTTCAAGAAAGTTCCAACCGTTATCCACGTTAGCCGTGAGCGACAACTTTCCGAGGTACGCCTGGGCACCTGCCGACCAGTTGAACGCCGTGTAATGGTGTTTATAATCATCGCCGTAATTGAGGAAACGGTACACTCCGGCCTGCAAGTTAAACGACAACTTGCCCGGCAGAGCGTCATAACTTGTATAGTTGCTGACAAAGAACATGTTGATTTTTCGTTGGTTTGCGCGTGACGATATGAACGTTACCGTACCGTCTGCATCGGCAACACGGTCAATACGGGCCATTGAACAATGTGGCATCATACGGTAATATACCATCATCTGGGTGTAGAACGACGGGTATTGCAGAGACATCGTAAGTTCGTTTTCAATTTCTTTGTTGATACGGAGCGACGGGTTTCCGACCGTAACTTCCATTTCGTTATTGCGCACTATTACGTCTCCAAGGTAAGCGAGACGAGGCGGATGTTGGCCCATCGTAAAGTTATAGCTTATGCGGAAGGGCTGCCACGGAGAGTAAGCGAGCTGAACCTGGGGGCGGAAAAGCCAATATCCGTAGCGCTCCGAGGCCTGACGGTAATGGTAACGGCTTGCCCCAAGGCCGAGCATATACGAGAATTTACTTACCCGCCCGGCTATTTGGGCAAACCCATAGATATTGTCATTGCGGATTGAGTTGTCCGTTGCAACGTCGCCTCCGTACTCGGTCGAGCTATATTCGTTGAAATATTTAAGTCCCGCGGACAACGTAAACGGACTCAGGCGGTTTTCGTAAATCAGTTCACCACCCAACAAATGGCTGTTCCCCGTCGAATTATACGAGTACGGTGAGGCGCCTCCGTAAGCGTAATTGTAATCAGAATTGGCGTAATTACCTGTTAAGTTGGCGGTTATGCTCTGGCGTTTCGTCAGGCTATATTTGAAATAAACATCAAGAAACGCCGACGATGTATTGTCCGTTGACCCGATAGGAAAAGTCTCTGTTACGCCACCGCTCTGCTCCGTACGTGTCCTCGAGTTTTCAGGTATGCGTGAAAGCGTACCTCCGAGAGTAGTTTGCAGGGTATAGCGGGTCGAGTCAACAAGGCTATATTGCAACTGGAGATCGTGCGAGATTGTGCTTTGGCGATAGCCGGTGTCGGTGCGGCGCACGGTAGTAACACAATTGTCGGGCATCAGGTAGTCGGCCGTTTCCTCGTAACGCAGGTCCTTCGTGCGGTTATATCCGAACGAATAATGTAGTCCAAGCTCGTGCCTGCCCTTATTGAACTTGGTAAACACATCCTCGTTATTGCGCATACTGGTGACGCTCTGCATGGCTTCCGCGCCGACGTAATAGCCGCTTTGCGTCCTTTCCACGACTATGTTGATAACGAAATCAACATCATCGCCATAACGCGCACCGGCATTCTGAATGTAGTCTACATACTTAACGTTGTCCATGTCAAGCGCAATAAGGTCGCTCGTCGTGGCGATGATGTCATTAATCCTTACCTGCAATTTACCCAAAGTAGCAGGTACGGATATGCTCCTCATCACTTCGTTGACCGAAACGTTAGGCAACGCAAGCCGCGCGAGCAGGCCATAGGCATTGGTAGAGTTGGCCTTTTGCTCTTTCGTAGGAAAAAGGCGGAGCGCATTGTCCTTGTTCTTAACGCGCGAAGTGCGCACCACAACCTCGTCAAGCGCCACAGAATCTTTCACATACTTGCCGTCATCGTCCTTTCCTTTTGTGTTCTGTGCCGATACGCCACACGGCATAATGACGGATAATAAGAATAAAAACAGAACTTTCATCTTTGCTTTTTTCGTGCAAAGATATAATCAACGGTTACATAATGCGCAATTATCAGGCTGACAAGTGTCTGACATTTACCTGACAAGAGCTTTTTTGCTAATTGAGAATGGAGTGTAAAGAATGGAGAATTACGATTTGCCCTGTTGGATACCAAGCAAAAAGAGTAACCATAAACCTCCATTCTTTACTATTGATTCTCAATCGGAATAGCCGCTCTTAATTATCAACCTGTAGGCACGTCCACGCTCACCCTCAATCTGCAAGTTGGTATTCTGTTCAACAACACGTTTCAAGCGGCGTATCAACGTGTAGAGAGTCTCGCTCGCATCGTCCTTGCCGGGCCATAACATTTGGCATATTTCAGACTTGTCGAGCTTATGTCCTTCAGACTTGAAAAACATCTCCATAAGCTCAAGCTGCATCGGGGTAAACCTTACTTCTTCATTTTCCATGTTGTAAAAAGTCCTGCTGGCCACGTCAAAACGCAAGTTTCCAACGCAACAATGCCCCTGGTTCAAAACCTCTACGGCCCTACCCGTACGCTTATAACGCAATGTAAACATAGCCCAAAGCACGGCCATGAAGCACAAAGTGAAAGGCAGCTTTTGGTCGGAAAGGCTGAATACGGTGGCAAACGAACAATCGGCATTAGCACGGAAGGCAACGGCTACATTTACGTTGCGGGCTAAACCTGACTTCATCAATACCGTATCTCCACTCACTCCGGCCGCATCATGCCATACGTCTGTCGACTCCCTACCATCGTCAAGGACGGCAAACGAGATATAAGACTTATCGCGAAGCTCAGGTATAGACAGGCTTTCACTAAAATACTTGTCATGCAATAACATGGCAACAGGCGTTGCCGACGCGCTCTGAAGCTCTCGGCATACACGTATCGTGTCAGCCGTCACCCACTCGTTGCCCTTCTCGGCCAACGCACGTACGAGCGCCCGGTTAAGCTCTGACACGATCCTGCCACGCGCATCGATATAGTTACCCATACCGGATATCACCGACGAAGCGAGCAACACCACAAAAACAACTATTGAAAAATATGCCTTCATAATTTATCCCTGCTACTTTCGTGTAATGTTATATAAAACAAAAATCCCCACAAAGATAGGAATTTACGGACGAAAAAACAACACGACAAGGCTTTTTCACATAAAATAAGAATCCCCGAAAGCCTCTTGAGCCTTCGGGGATTCGTATAATAAACTTGCTTTACAGTGCGAAAATTACTCTTCTACAGGAGCTTCCTCTGCCTTGCTAGCCTCCTCTGCAGGAGCCTCTACGGGTGCTTCGGCCTCAGCCTTGGGCTCCTCAACGGCAGGAGCTGCGTTCTCTGCTACAACCTTTACGGGCAACTCGAAAAGAACTTCCTTGTGGAAATGGATGGTTGCAACATAGTCACCAACCTTCTTTGCATCGTGCATAGTGATGATCTTGCGGTCGATGTCAAAGCCCTTCTTCTGGAGTTCTGCCGCTACGGTATTGGCGGTAACGGCTCCGTAAGCGACACCGTTCGCGCTAACCTTAACAGCTATCTCGAGAGCAACGTCCTTCAAAGCCTCTGCCTTCTTCTCTGCCTCTGCCTTGATAGCGGCAAGCTTGTGTGCCTGCTGCTTAAGGTTCTCGGCCAGAACTTTCTTTGCTGAAGCGGAAGCAATAACGCCCTTACCGGTAGGGATAAGGTAGTTACGGCCGTATCCAGACTTTACGTTAACTATATCGTTCTTGAATCCCAAGCCGATAATATCTTCTTTCAGTATTATTTCCATGTCGTATCTCCTCCTTAATTATTTCAACAAATCGGTTACATAAGGAAGCAACGCTATCTGGCGAGCGCGCTTAACGGCCTGAGCCACACGGCGCTGATACTTCAGGGATGTTCCGGTGATTCGGCGGGGCAATATCTTGCCCTGCTCGTTCAAGAACTTCTTGAGGAACTCTGGGTCCTTATAATCGATGTACTTGATACCGCTCTTCTTGAAACGGCAATACTTCTTCCTCTTCGTGTCAACCGAAGGAGGGGTCAAATATCTGATTTCTGATTCCTGTGCCATGATTAAGCCTCCTCTTTTTTAGCTAATTTGTTTCTTCTCTTCTCGGCATACTGTACGGCGTACTTGTCGAGCTTGACGGTCATGAAGCGGATTACCTTCTCGTCGCGGCGGTATCCGGTCTCGAGCGTCTTGATAACTTCGGGCTCTGCCTTGAACTCAATCAGGCAATAAAAACCTGTTGACTTCTTCTGAATAGCATAAGCCATCTTCTTCAATCCCCAGGTCTCCTCGTTCAGGATTTCCGCTCCTTTATCGGTAAGCAGGTTTCTGAACTTTGCGACCGTTTCCTTCATCTGTTCATCAGACAAAACGGGAGTTAAAATGAAAACGGTTTCGTATTGATTCATACTACTTAAAAATGATTTGATTAATACTTTGCAAAAATGCGGTGCAAAGGTACACTTTTCGGTTCGAACTACCACTATATATTATGTGTAAGAATGTAACTTTTAACTTATTTTACATTTTTACGGCTCATATCTTTGTTTTTTTAAATGATCATCAGGTAGAATGAAGGGATTTTATCCGTACTTTTGCACACCGAACAATACGTCGCGTCATGAAGAAATATATAAACAAATCAGGGTTTGCCATGGTCTGCCTCGGGGCCCTGTCGCTTATTATAGGGTATCCGCTTGGCTGGACCGACCATAACGCCATGCTCTTATCGGCGGCAGGAATGATAATCGCAGGAGTCGTGGCACATGTATATTTCCTGAAGAAAGATAGCAAGTATTAACGTGAAAGACGGTCTTTCACGCTCCGATAAGCCGTCTTTCGCACGCTAAAAGGCCGCCTTTCGCATCGTAAAAGGCGGCCTTTCATAATGTATTGAATATCAAGACTTTCCGACAACGGAATTTATATGTGCAACTGGAGGTCTATTCCGGCCTGCACGGGGTTGCCCCTTTGGGCAAACCAAAGCTCGCGTCCCGACGCCGAACTGCTGAAGGCGAAAGTGGCGAAACGCGTGTTGGTAACGTTACGGCACCATAGACGCACTACCGTATTGCCCCATTGCACTCCGGCGTGAAGCCCCAACAGGGCATAGAACGGCTGCTTTGTAGTGTTGGCCTCATCCCAATATATCGGCCCCTGGGCGGTAACGTCGGCTCCGACAATTATCGAGCGCGACGAACTACGGGCCAGCGGGAAACGCATATCGGCACGCGCGCTGATGGTATGCCCCGGCACAAACGGGATACGGTTGCCCTCATAGCTAACGGTATTGCCGTCGTCAGTTTCGCTATACTCGGTAAACGTCGCACGTGTGTAGGCGTAAGTAGCCGCCCATGAAAGGCGGTTGTCTATCGCGCTCCCACGCAACGCCGCCTCGAAACCAAGGCTACGGCTGCGCCCGGCATTGACCATCATACGGCCGAAGCCATAATCACCGGCCATCACGGACAATTGCTGGTTGCGTATCGTCATATAATATGCCGCAAGATCCGCCTGCATCATGCCCCCGAAGAGGTTAAGATGCGCTCCGACCTCATAATTCCAGCTCTCCTCGGGCTTGTAGGTTATGGTATTGTTCACGCGCGCGTAATCCTCGTCGGTATGCGTCACCTCGTAATCACCGGCCATTGCGTTCGACGAGTTGGCGGTAAGCTCGGACTGGAGAATGTCCGAAAACATCTGAATGTTATACCCTCCGGCACGGTATCCCTTGCTTACGGTAGCATAGATGTTACTTCCCGAGCGGTCTACCGTATAACTCAGCCCCACCTTGGGCAATAATTGTCCGTAGTCATCGTGTACTTCCCTCAACAGAGCCGATGTAAGGGTATTTGTGGCCGAAGCCCCCATGACGTTCGCCGTTACGGCCATCGAGGCGCTCGTATCGTATGACAGGTTCACACGATTGTAATCATACCTTAGGCCGAGGGTCAAGTTAAGGCGAGGTACAAGCCTTATGTTCGACTCATGGTAAATGCCGACGTTGGCCTGCGGGGTATGGAACAATGCCGGTACCGACATGCTTACGTCCGCCGATACGCCTCCGGCCTGCTCGATGGCATTGGCCGCCATACCTTCAGCCACGCTCTGCGGCATGCCCGCCGACGTCATCCGGTCGACCATGGCCTGATAGATCGCCGCGTACATCGCCGAGCCGATACCCGTTGATATACGGCTGGTAAAATCATCGTCGAAATACACCGGAGCCGAAGTCCTAAGCCATTGGTAAGCGAAATACACACCTGAGGAATGCTGCCAGGCGGCGTCTCCTGAACTCTTTAACGTAAGTTCCTGCGTCAGGGCGTTCATCATCTGGCGCTGGCATAAGTGCATATAGTCTTGCGGAAGATAGTCCTGGTCCATGTCCATGCAATCTTTCAAGAACTGATAGCTGGTCTGCGACGTCAGCGTAAGCCCGTCCGCATTATATACGAGGCCAAGCCCTGCGTTGAACATATTGCGGCGATAGCCGTTTGGACGGTTGGTTGAGGGCGCGGAAATGTCACGCGTATCCGTATCGTACACTCCGTAAGGGAAAGCCTCTTGACGCGCATACTGGTAATCGGCAACGAGGTTTAACGTGAAACGTGTAGTCGGTTGCCAGATGAAATTTGCCTTTCCGCCCGCCTCGTCAGAAGTATCGGCACGCCTCCCCGTGGTGGAATTACGGAAAAAACCGTTCTGCCCGGTATAGAATCCGGCCACGGAGAAACCAATATTGTCGGCCATGTCATGGTAATGGGCGAACTCTATGTTACGGTAGAAATGCGTCCCCACCCCTACCCTGATATCCGTACCACGGTACTTCATCGGATTTTTAGAATAGAGGCGTACCAGTCCGCCTTCCGTATTCATTCCGTAAAGCGTGCCTTGCGGACCGCGCAACACATCTATACGGTCTATCTGGTAAGCATGAAAATTATACGAATTCTTGCTGACAAGAGGAATACCGTCAACATATATACCGACGGCAGGATTGTTTACGCGCGACCCGATACCCCGCACATACACCGACGACGTAAGGCGAGAGCCGTAAGACGGCATGACAAACGAGGGCACGTAAGCCGAGAGGTCGCCAAGATCACGCACGCCAAGGTTACCAAGGTCGCGCCCGGTGAATACCGACGAGCTCAATGGTTGTTGCCTAAGGCTCAACACTTCCTTTGGTTGCGAAACAACTACTACCTCGTCAAGGTCGACCACACGTGAAGTATCCACTATACCACCAACCCGTTCTGCCGTATTCACACCTGTCAGGCCTTCTATGGAAAAGACCGGGCAAGAAGCCGGAGAACCGGCACGGGATTCTACATGTACGGCTGAAAAAAACAAGACCGAAACCAACAAGGAAGTTATTTTATAATTCTTCATTACCTTTTTACCTTTATTTTCCGCTTGCAAAGGTAACCATTCCAACAGAAACCGGCAATCCTCATTTATATGGATTTTTGGTCTGGAAGTTAGAGAAGTTATAGAGAGTTAGAGAAGTTAAAGCCATTACCCATCTTACTTGCGCATTAAAAGCTCATAGCATATTCAAACAACGCATTTGGCTATAACTTCTATAACTCCCTATAACTTCTATAACTTCTTAAATAAGATCAATAATTCTCCGCCCCGCATACAGGACACCGCCCCTTACTGCCCATACGGGCACCACAACTACCACACACATAGGCACAACGGAAACGCGTAAAATACATGCGCAGGGCAAAATAAACATAAGCGGCATACATAACATAACCGACATAATACAGGGTGGCTATGCTGAACACAATATAATTTATGGCACACACACCGGCAAGGCCGCACAGATAAAGTAACGCATCGCTTGCCGGAAGCAGATTGCGGGCAACGTCAACTACGGCAAGGCCGACTATCAGCATGACCCATACCGATATAAGGAATATACCAAGAATCGGTGAAACGATAAACGGATTGAGTGTGGGATGGAAATAGAAATGCTCCCACGTATCAGGCGCAAAAAGCTGTATACTGGCATATAGCGTAGCGCTCGACGCGACGATTAAGGCCAACAACGTAGGATAAAAAGAACCGATATCATTGAAATGCACTATTTTTGCGTTGCGCTGGAATATCGTACGCATAAGGTATGCCACGGATATCACGCTTATGATGATAAGGAACACAACGAGATGCGTATCCGAAAAGGCCGAGATAAACTGTGATATAGGATCGCTCGGGACTACGGAAGCCAGCAACGCAGATTCATGCACCCAGCCGAACGTACTCTGGTCACGTGCGACCTGTATCCACACAGAGTCAACAAGGTCGGTAGGTATGATCCTTATTTCCGCCACGGCGATATGGTCATGCCTATAAACGGCAAGCGTGTCGGTGTGCATGTTATTAAGGACCTCTTCCGGCTGTTGCTTGACAAGCTGGACTGAATCAGCCTTGACCACGAAATTATAGTTCAATGAATAATAATGCGTAGCAACAAAATGTAGCGAGTCCTGCTGTTCCTGAGTAAGCGCAATCGTATCCTTTGGAGCGCTATCCTTGTCATTGCACCCGACAAAGGCCGCCAATACCGTAACCGTAATAAGCACGGCAAGCGTAGTACGCAATATTTTAATCGTCGGCATATACATTCATTTTACATTCCATACAATCAAACTCCAGCCTGAACCTTCTCCCGTCAGGCAACCTGAGAAATAAAGGAGCGCGCCATTCCGGTTTTTGCCCGCCATACTTCACGCACCGCCCAAGTGAGAATCTTATGCAATGCCGGCATTGCATAAGCAACGCACCTTTAGGCATGCTTATCTCGTAAGCTTCAGGCAATCCGCCTTTTCCTTCACGGACATAAAAATTCCGGGCAAGACGATTGGAGATATTGTAATTGTAATACTTATCATTACACAAAAGACGAACGGAGCGTACATCTTCGCACGAACGTTCCGTTTCCTGACGCTTGCGGACAAGCGGCACATCATGCAACTTGTCAACCACCCTCCTTCGCATACCCGCAAGAACACTTGAAGGGATAAAATAATTGAAACCTACCGGCAACAACTTTACGTCACGACACTCATATGGAGTATTGCCGAGCTTCGTAAGTTGCCTTACAATGTTATCACGTTGCGGAGTCTTAGCCTCCTGCTTATCCAAGACAACATCATCATGCACCGTCATCACGCCTTCAACGCTTACCTCAAGGCGGAAACCTTCATCCGTAGCCTCCAGACACATCGCCAACGGTATCTTGCGCTCGGCACTCTTACGCGCAAGAAGTTTCTCAAAAGCATGGTCGTTATTTCGGTATATCTCCATGCCGCGGCACAAGCCTCTCGGCATTTTCAATGGATAAATCTTATTTCCGTCCGCCCGATTGACCCTGAAGCCTTCAAGTTCACGTTTACCATTGACAAAACATAGTCCGTCTCCATTGGCGAATGACGCGGTTCCCGCTATACTAAACGAATTATTGTGCACTTCCTTGACTTTGCCAACATACTCGCCAATAGACTTGGGCGTATCGAAGGATATAATGGAAGATTCACGTCCTTTCAGGAAATAATCGGTAAAACCACGATTAAAAGTCTTGTCAAGACTTGGAGTAAAAGTATAGCTACATTTACCGAACGAAGCCCTGCAATATTTATCGGGATGGCGTTTTACTATCCCGTCAAGCCTACGGCTATAAGCGGCCGTCACATTCTTGACATAAGTGATATCTTTCAAACGCCCCTCAATCTTAAACGACGTCACGCCTGCATCCGCCATCTGTTCAATGGAATCAATGCGGCACATATCCTTCAAGGACAGTAAATGCTTACCTGCTACAATCCTTTGTCCGGCTGAATCTTCCAGGTCAAACCTCAAGCGGCAGAACTGGGCGCACTCTCCGCGGTTGGCACTACGCCCAAAACAATATTGCGAGGCATAGCACTGTCCTGAATAACTTACACACAGGGCGCCATGGACGAATGCCTCTATCTCTACACCGGGCACATCACGGTGTATTCCGGCAATATCGGTAAGCGACAGCTCACGGGCAAGCACCACGCGCTTAAAGCCATGTGCCGCAAGCCAAGCCACTTTTTCTTTCGTACGGTTGTCGGTCTGGGTGCTCGCGTGGAGGTCTATTGGCGGCAGGTTCATCTCCAGAATGCCCATATCCTGAACAAGTATGGCGTCAACGCCCACATCATACAACCTCCATATCAACTCCTCGGTGCCTTTCAGCTCGTCATCGTAAATTATAGTGTTTACGGTCACGTACACCTTTGCCCCAAACGTATGCGCGTATTTACACAACTCGGCGATGTCGCCTACCGGATTGCCCGCCGCCTGGCGCGCCCCGAAACGCTCGGCACCGATATACACAGCATCGGCTCCATGGTCGATAGCCGCCATGCCGCACTCAAGGTTCCTGGCAGGAGAGAGAAGCTCTAAATAATTCATAATTCACAATTCATAATTCATGATTCATGATTGGCGGGATGTATCTGTAATTGTAATTTGTAATTGGGCTATTAGCCTTATTCGGCTTATTCGGCTTATTTGGCTTATTAGCCCTATTTGGCTTATTAGCCTCATTGGCCCAATATCCATCATGCCTTTACTCAATCTTGTCGATGTCATACGGTGTTTCCTGGTAAACGTAGTAGTTTATCCAGTTATTGAAGAAGAGGTTGGCGTGCGCGCGCCATGTCACTACGGGCGGATTGTCGGGATCGTCGTCCTTGTAGTAGTTTACTGGCATGTCTACGTCGTCGCGCTTGCCCATGTCGCGCTTGTATTCATTGCCGAGCGTGTCGGGCGCATACTCAAGATGGCCGGTGATGAAGAACTCGCGCCCGCCGCGCGCCATCACTATGCTTGCGCCGCTCTCGGGCGACTCGGCCACGAGCGTCAACGCCTTATTAGCCACAATGTCTGAACGCCTCACCTCGGTATGTCGGCTGTGGGGCATAAAGAAATAGTCGTCGAACCCGCGGAATATCGGCAACAAGGGGTCGGTAACGTATTGGCGGAACACGCCGAACATCTTTTTCGGCAACGTGTGTTTCTGTATTCCGTAATGATAGTACAGCCCGGCCTGCGCCGCCCAGCATATATACAACGTACTGGTGACGTGGCTCTTGGCCCAGTCGAAGATGGTGGCCATCTCGTCCCAGTAGTTAACTTCCTCAAAGGGCATTAGTTCCACGGGCGCCCCGGTTATTATCATGCCGTCGAACTTCCGCGTCTTCAATTCGTCGAAATCCTTGTAGAACATCATCATATGCTCTATCGGCGTGTTCTTCGGCGTATGGCTTTTCAGCTTCATGAAGGTTACGTCCATCTGTAGCGGCGTGTTCGAGAGCAGGCGTATCAGGTCTGTCTCGGTTGTTATCTTCAACGGCATGAGGTTAAGTATCACTATGCTAAGGGGACGGATGTCCTGAGAGTGCGCCCTCGAGGTATCCATCACAAAGATGTTCTCGCGCTTCAGGGCGTCAATGGCCGGCAACTTGTCAGGTATTCTTAACGGCATTATTTGTTCCTTTCTTTATTATCCTGGGCAAAAGTACAAATAAATTAAGAGTTAAGAGTTAAGAATTAAGAAAATTTGCCCTATTTGGCTTATTCGGCTCATCTGGCTTATTTGCCTTATCCGGCCTATTAGGCCTATTAGCCTTAAAAAGAGAGCGAGCAGGCAAGGCTTGTCTCCTTGTCTGCTCGTCACCCGTTTACTTGTATCTTAAAAAATACTTACCAGAGCTTCAGGCGTTCGTTCTCGGGCAAGTACATCTTGTCGCCTGACTTCACGTTGAATGCCTCATACCAAGCGTTGATGTGCGGCAGGGCACCGTTCACGCGCCATTCGCCAAGCGAGTGGGGATCCATCTTGGTGAGCTGGCGAATCTCCTCCTCGGTGATGTTGGCCGCCCACACGCCGGCGTACGCCAGGAAGAAGCGCTGGTCGGGCGTCAGTCCGTCGATGGTCTTCAGCGGAGCGTCCTTGGTGGCGTTCTTGTATGCGTTGAAGGCAACCTCGAGTCCTCCGTGGTCGGCCAGGTTCTCGCCAAGCGTCAGCTTGCCGTTGGCGTTGAGGTCGGGCAGCACCTTGATGGCAGAGAAGAAGTCGGCATACTTCTCGGCACGGGCGTTGAAGTTCTCGGCGTCAGAAGCCGTCCACCAGTCGGTCATGTTACCGTTTTTGTCATAATGGCGTCCCTGGTCGTCGAATCCGTGCGTCATCTCATGGCCTATCACCACGCCGATAGCACCGTAGTTGAATGCGTCGTCGGCCGTAGGGTCGAAGAAAGGCACCTGCAGGATACCTGCCGGGAAGCAAATCTCGTTGGTCGTCGGGTTGTAGTAGGCGTTGACGGTCTGGGGTGTCATGAACCACTCCTCCTTGTCAACCGGCTTACCGGCACGATAGTCGATGTCCCACTTGTTCCAGAACTCGCGGCACTTCTGTACGTTCTCGTAGTAAGAGAGTTTCGGGTCGATTACCAGTCCCGACATATCCTTCCACTGGTTGGGATATCCTATCTTTACATAGAACGCGTTGAGCTTGTCAAGCGCGGCCTGCTTGGTGGCGTCGCTCATCCAGTCTTGCGCCTTGATGCGCTCGGCGAGCGAAACCTGGAGATTCTTCACGAGCTTCTCCATACGCTCCTTTGACGAGGCTGGGAAATAACGCTCTACGTACATCTTGCCGAGAGCTTCGCCCATCTGGCCTTCCACCTGGCTCGTGGCGCGCTTCCAGCGCGGATGGTCCTCCTTGCGTCCCGACATGGTGCGACCGAAGAAGTCGAAGTTGGCAGCCTGCACGTCGTCGCTAAGATAGCTCGCGGCCGAGAGTATCACGTCCCACTCCATGTAGGCGCGCAACTCGTCGGCGGTCATCTTAGCCAACACATCGTCGGCGCCCTTTACGAAGCTGGGCTGGCCTACTACCATCTCCTTGAAATACTCGGTCTTCACACCCTCGGCGTTGAGCATTTTGGTAAGGTTGACATGAGGATACGATTTCTCGAACTCCTCGAGAGCCATCTTGTTATAATTGGCCTCAACGTCACGCAGCTCGGTTCTCGACTTGGATACCTTGGCAAGCGCCGTTTCCACCTTGAGGATGTTCTCCATCTTCTTCTGCGCGTCGGCCTCCGTGAAGCCGAAGAGCTGGAACATGCGCACAACGTGCTTCTTGTAGGCGTCGCGGATGGCGGTAGTAGCCGAGTCGGTATCAAGATAATACTCCTTCTGTCCGAGTACGAGTCCGCCCTGGTAGATGTTGAGGATGTTCATCTTGGCGTTCTTCTCGTCGGCACCGAAACCTATGCCCATGGGCACTCCGTAGCCGAATGCGGCGTACTTGAGCTGAAGCGCATGAAGGGCGTCTACGGTCTTGGCTCCTTCAAGTTCGTTGATAAGCGGCATTACCGGTTTCACGCCGTCCTGGTTGCGGCGCACCGAGTCCATCGCCAGCTTATAGAAGTCGCTCAGTTTCTGCTCGGTAGAGCCTTGCGGATAGGTGTTCTTCAGCAGGTCGGTAAGGATTGAGTTAATACGCTCGTTGTTGTCCTTGGCCAGCTTGTCAAAGCTACCGTAACGCGAATAAGCGGCGGGAAGCGGATTCTTCTTCATCCATCCTCCGCACGCGTACTGGAAGAAGTCGTCGGCCGGACGAACGCTATTGTCAAGGTTCGTCAGGTCTATGCCCGACTTCAGTTGTGCCTGGGCGCCGGCCACCATAGGTGCGGCGGCAAACAGCACAACGGGAATAATGTGTTTCATTTTCATAAGCGTTTTATTTTTAAGTAAAACATTTCTTTTTAGGAGTTATGGAGTTATGGAGTTAAGGAGTTAAGGAGTTATGGAGTTAAGGAGTTAAGGAGTTATGGAGTTAAGGAGTTAAGACAAATGCCTTGCCAACTGTAATTGTAATTTGTAATTGGCCAAATATGACGGATAGGCCAAATAAGGCAAATAGGCCGAATAAACAATTGAACTCTTAATTCTTAATTCTTCATTCTTCATTCTTTCCTCCTCCCCTCGGGGATGTTGGGTGGGGGCTGTCCTATCCTATTCTTTCCTCCTCCTCTGCCAGCCGCTCCCATCGTTCCACCTCCTCGTCCAAGGCACGCTTGGTGTCGGTATATTCGGTGACGAGAGTCATGTCGCTTGCGTTCTCGGGTTGCGAGAGCAGGGCGTCGAGCTCCTTGAGGCGTCCCTCCATGCAGGCTATCCTGGCCTCGCTGTCCTCCACGGCCTTGCGCGCCTTGCGCAAGAGTTTCTGCTGCTCCTTACGCGCGGCGTAGTCTTCTTTAGTCGACGAGGGACGAGCAGACGAGTCGACAAGGAGATTTGACTTGTTGACTTGTTGACTAAGCATATCTCCTTGTCTGCTTGTCTGCTTGTTGACTTGTTGACTTACAAGCTTGTTGACTTGTTGACTTACAAACTTGTCCGCTTGTTGACTTAAAAAATCGTATATTCCCCCGATATGCTCCCTCACGCGGCCGCCGCCGAACTCGTAGACCTTGGTGACGAGGCCGTCGAGGAACTCGCGGTCGTGGCTCACGATGATGGCCGTGCCGTCAAAGGCGCGGATGGCCTCCTTGAGCACGTCCTTCGACGCCATGTCCAAGTGGTTGGTAGGCTCGTCGAGGATGAGCAGGTTGACAGGCTCGAGCAACAGGCGTATCATGGCAAGGCGGCTGCGCTCGCCGCCGCTGAGCACGCGGACGTACTTCTCCGAGGCCTCGCCGCCGAACATGAACGCGCCCAGTATGTCGTTAATCCTCAGGCGCACCTCGCCACGCGCCACGTCGTCTATCGTCCGGCGCACGGTGATGTTGCCGTCGAGCAGCTGAGCCTGGTTCTGGGCGAAGTAGCCTATCTCCACGTTGTGCCCTATCTTGAGCGTGCCCGTGAAGGGTATCTCGCCCATGATGCACTTTACCAGGGTTGACTTGCCCTCGCCGTTGCGGCCAACGAAGGCCACCTTCTCGCCGCGCTTTATCGAGAGGTTGACGCCCGAGAACACCACGTGGCCGCCATAGGCCTTGCCCACCCCGTCGCACACTACGGGCCAGTCGCCGCTACGCCGGCACGGCGGAAACTTCAGGCGCATGGCCGAGCGGTCCACCTCGTCTATCTCTATGGGCACGATCTTCTCCAGCTGCTTTATGCGGCTCTGCACCTGCACGGCCTTCGTCGGCTTGTAGCGGAAGCGCTCTATGAAGTCCTTGATGTCGGCAATCTCCTTCTGCTGGTTCTCGTAAGCCCTGAGCTGCTGCTCGCGGCGCTCGGCGCGCAGGCGCACGTACTCGTCGTACTTCACGCGGTAGTCCACCACGCGGCCGCAGCTTATCTCTATCGTACGGTTGGTCACGTTGTTGATGAACGCCCTGTCGTGGCTCACCAGCACCACCGCCTTGGCTCCCTGCGCCAGGAACTGCTCCAGCCAGCCTATGCTCTCAATGTCGAGATGGTTGGTAGGCTCGTCGAGCAGCAGCACGTCGGGGCGCTCGAGCAATATCTTGGCCAGCTCGATGCGCATGCGCCATCCGCCGCTGAACTCGCTCGTGGGTCTGTCCAGATCCTCGCGCCCGAAGCCCAGCCCCATCAGCGTGCGCTCTATGTCGGCCTCGTAGCCGTCGGCGCCCATCATCATGTAGCGGTCGTGCTCGTGGGTGAAGCGCTCCACCAGAGCCATGTACTCCGCCGACTCGTAGTCGGTTCTTTCCGCCAGCTCGGCCTCCATGCGGTCGAGGCGCTCCTTCAGGGCTGTGTTGCCGGCAAAAGCCTTGCGCGCCTCCTCGCGCACGGTAGTGTCGTCGGTGAGCACCATCACCTGCGGCAGGTAGCCTATCGTGGTGCCCTGCGCGGCGCTCACCGTGCCCTCCGTAGGCTGCTGCCGGCCGCAAAGTATCTTGAGCAGGGTAGACTTGCCGGCGCCGTTCTTGCCCACGAGGGCTATGCGGTCGCGGTCGCCGATGACGAACGTCGCGTCGCTGAACAGCGGCTTGGCGCCGAACTCTACCCGTAAATGTTCTACCGAAATCATATTTTCTCTTTTAGAGAGTTAAAGTCAAAATGCCCACCACGATAGTACGTTATCCCGAGCCAACCTCTACATTGCAATCAGGCATGATCCGAATTAGGCAAACAGGTCGAACCGGCCAAGACAAACAAGGCAAGCAAGTCAATCCTTCACTACCCCACTTTTCACTATTAACTTAAATCATCCTGCAAAGTTACACTTTTTCCAAATTCCATCAAAAATATTGTATAAAATAAATGACAATATGCCCATATAATGCTTTTAAAGCATTGACGATACTGCCTTTCTTTATAAAATGTGAACACGAAAAAGATGAACGGAATACAATATGGAATGAAACAAAAAGACAGCCTGTAGCTGGACTGTTTGTAAAAGACCGTCTTTCGCTGCTTAAAAGGTGGCTTTTTAGACGACAAAAGACGGCCTTTTACAACACGAAAGGCCGCCTTTTACAAACACGCCGACAATAAGCCGGACTACATTAGGCAAAATCCGCATTTATACTTGTTGCCGCATCCTGCGCATACACTCTACCAATCCGAGTTTATTAAAAATATAGAAGCGCTCGATTTGCTCAGGAGTGTCATTCTCCAGAAGTATCAACAACTCTTTTGCAAACTCAAGGTATCCCGTACCGTTGGCCGTTACGACGCACCCGTCTGAAACGGCTTGGGCGTCTACATAGCCCGCTTCGTTAGTATAACCAGCTCCGCCCCATGCACGCAACTGCTCCAATCCGTTGCCCGTATGCCTTATGCCGTTAAGGAAGCCGTGGCTTGCCATGAAGGCCGCGGCATTGCATATAGCGCCGACTATTATGCCCTTTGACATTGCACGGCGCACAATCGGCGCTACGCTATCGGACAGATTCCTGTCAAGCCAGCCGAAACCGCCTATCAACACCAATGCGGCATAATCATCAGGCATGGTGTCGAACGAGTAATCGGGCAATGTGCTGAAGCCGCTACAAGAGCGGACAGCGGCCAACGTAGGCGCCACCACCTTATTTATATATTTGGGATGTTCCTTCACGTTACGTTCATCACACGCAATGGCGGAAGCAAGGAACACCGCCTCATGGTCGGCATACCGGTCAAGCAATAAGTAAAGTACTTCGTTTTTCATCATTTATATTCTTTTTATGGTTTGACATTTACGTTTTGACATTTCTTCGGCAAAGGCCTGCCCACCATGTTCCTTGATATATCGAATACAAGCGGAACGGTCAGAGTTAAACAGAAACGCAAACACTTTACCTATCCAATTGGAATATACCTTGCATTCCTTTACGTCATACGGGCACTCCGCACAAGTGCCGAACTCGTTTTTACGGCAGCATGAACGGATTTTACACCACGTTGCTTTTTCGTTACGCCTGCAACCTGGACATTTCCCTGCAAGAAACTTACGGCAGGCTCCACAATAAAGGCCGCAAGCTGCAATGTTAGTTATATCAGGGATTATCGCTTTCATGGCAGTTGAATGTTTGAGCGTGAGAACTCTCCGTTAATCCAGAACGTGGCCTCCGTTCCAATAAAATGCAGAAGCACATAACCCGGGTCGGCAGGCCCGCTGGGGAAGTGATGTACAAACCAGTCTTGCCACATATCCTTGCGTACGGCATCGTCAGTGATAATCTCTACTCTACCGCGCAAGGCAACGCCGTCACCATAACGGTCATAGCATAGCCCCGCCTTGTTGTTAGCCTTAAAGTCATTCACTTTCACGGAATCCGCGCTTGTTGCCATCCATACGTCGTTATATGCTTCGGCATGTATTTTAGACATCTGCACAGGACGCGGATACCCGTCGGCATCTATCGACACAACGGTTACGTTTTCGCATTGGGCGAGCAGGTCAGCTGCTTTCTCTGTAATTGTCCTTGGGTCTTTTTCCTTCCATCGCTTCAAGGTAGGGAAATATCCAAGCATTTGTTCCTTTGCCTGCACAGCCGTAAGGTTTTGCCCGCTCTCGGCGTTAAGCTGGTCGATAAATTGCAGACAAAATTCAATCATCTGTGTCATGGTGAAGTTTTGCGTAAACCTGCCATCCTTATAGCAATACTTGCAATAATCCGGGCAAAGGCTTCCGTCTGCCTCTGTACCATGATTGGTACCGTTAAGCGGCATACCGCAACTTTGACAAAATTGTTGTTCCATAGCAAATTTGTTTATCGTGCCTGTAAGCTCCTACTACAGGCGGTTGTTAAATGCAGAAGCGTGGAACTGTATGCCACGTCCTTGTGTACAGGTGCTAGGAAAACCTTTATGAACAGATGTGGAAATAACAGCCCCACGCAGATGCGTGGAGACCATCATACCTTCTCCTGTTCAACGTGATTGAAGTTTCCTAGGCTTTGTACACGCAGGAAGAAGACATAACGCCTCTTATTATCAATATGTTTTAGAAAGAGTTGCCTCTAACCGATTACAAAAGTAAAGAATTTATGTGACATTATAATCATCTTTAAACGGTTTTCTTTATTTTTAAACAATTAACATTGTCCGTTCGACTATTTTGTTCATAATTAAACAAAAATTGGCGACAATGGCATTTCTCCTGGCGCGCCCGTCATTCGTCGACCAAGACCAAGTCGGCCATAACCATATCGCTGACGTAAATGCCGCGGCGGGTAAGGTGAAGGCGGCCGTCGGTAACGGCAAGCAGGCCGTCGGTAATGTAATGCGAGGCTCCGTTGAGCAGGGCGTCGAGGTATGCCGAGCCGAGGCGAAGGGCAAGGGCGTCGAGGCTGATACCCTCACGGGTGCGCAGGGCGGTGGTTATGATGTCGTTGAAGGTGGTGCGGGCGTCAAGCTCCTCCCGCTCCATGGGCACGCGGCCTTGGGATATACCGTCGACGTAGCGGGCGATGTCGGCAACGTTCCATTGGCGCGAACGCAGGTCGAACGAGTGGGCGGCAGCACCGAGGCCTATATACGGCTCTTGCCTCCAATAGCTCGAGTTATGGCGCGAGCGGAAGCCTGGACGGGCGAAGTTGCTTATCTCGTAATGCTCGTAGCCTGAGGCGGTAAGGCGGTCAACGAGTTCGTCGTACATGGCGAGGCTAAGCTCGTCGTCAATCTCGCTTACACTACCTTTCTCGAGCATGGCGTAAAGGGGCGTACCCTCCTCGTACATAAGGCTGTATGCCGAGATATGCTCCACGCCGAGGCCGACGGCACGGGCGATGTCGTCGCGCCATTCGGCGATTGTTTCGCCTGGGAAGCCGAACATCAGGTCAATGCTTATGTTGGATATGCCCGCCCTGCGGAGGTTGTCCACCGCCATGGGTATGTCTGCCGAGCCGTGCCTGCGGCGCAAGAAGCGCAGACGGGCGTCGGAGAAGGTCTGCACACCCATGCTGACACGGTTGACGGGAGTGCGGGCGATGGCATGGGCGAAGTCTGGCGTAACGTCGTCGGGATTGCACTCGACGGTAACCTCTGCCTGCCTGTCGATGTCAAACACATTATATATATATGACAAAAGACCAGCAAGCACATCAGCGCCAAGCACGGACGGCGTGCCTCCGCCAACATATACGGACGTGAACGGACCGCTGATGTATCCGCGCCTCAACTCTGCCTCACGGCATACCGCCTTGACATACTCACGCCGCATGGCAAGGAGCGTGGTGGAGTAAAAGCCGCAATATACGCAACGGCTCTTGCAAAACGGGATATGGATATAGATTCCGGACACGGTTTTTAAATTAAAAAATGAACAATTAAAAATGAATAACTACCAACAAGGCTTTCAGATTTTTCATTCTACACTTTTCATTTTCTATTGAATTTGCGTACAAAATTACTAATATGTTTTAATTTTTATATGCTTTCCGTCATTTTATTTTGCCAGTTTAGGTAAAAATGTGTAACTTAGAGGCCAATATTTTGTAACAAACTTAAATCTATATTTTTATGAGAGTTTATCAGACTAACGAGATTAAAAACATCGCATTGCTTGGCAGTG